>CAJDTN010000056.1_pt1 | contig 18279 bp, 19 predicted proteins | sample 7389801 | NCBI WGS metagenome assembly CAJDTN01 (sample SAMEA7055653, study PRJEB34461) | soil metagenome | biome: terrestrial ecosystem; feature: Peninsula; material: soil | place: Antarctica | collected 2016
CCCCTGACGCAACAACTCACACACTCGACCGGTCAGTCGGGCCACGCTTGGAGGCGCGACCTTGAGTCTGATTCGACCACCTGCGTACGTCAGGGTGTAGCCAGGAAACGTGCGCGCCCATGGTCTTGCGCAGGCGCTTTTCGTTTCGTTGACACGCCATTTCAGGCGATCGTCCAGAAACGCCTTCATCCGCGCCATCACGCGTTGCCCTGCCGCCTCGCTGCGGACGTAGATATTGCAGTCATCCGCATAGCGGCAGAACGCCTGTCCGCGCTTCTCCAGTTCACGATCCCAGTCCGTGAGCAGGATGTTCGACAGCAACGGCGACAACGGCCTGCCTTGCGGCGTGCCCATGCTCCGTGCCTCTTCGACCCACCACGCATCAGACCCGCTTCCTGTTCGTCAGGCCAACGCTTTGCCTCGGGCTTCCTTCAGACGTCCGGTCACCCGCAACGCCCTTGACTCTAGCTAACTCTTCCCTTTGCCGGGTGAGTAGAGGACTTTCACCTCCAAGCAGGTGCGCCCTGCCGGGCGCGCACGAAAAACGCCCGCTTCGCGCGGGCGTTTTGTGCTTCGGGAGTGCTGCGATCAGCTGTCCTTCCAGTACTCCAGAATATCGGCATAGCCACCCAGCAAGTTCCACAGCGGCACCTGCTTGTCCTCGGGGATGCGGCTGTAGGAGAAGCCAATGTGATGTTCGGAGATTCGCGCGACGGTCGCTTCCAGGTGGATATGCAGGTTGTGCCCGAAGATCATGTCGAGCACCCAGCTTTGCCCCGCCTCGCCGGACCAGCCCAACGGTCGGCGCAACAACGCGCCCGTGGCCGAGATATCCACCAGCTCGGTGGGATGCGACTCGCCACGGCGGCTCATCAAAACCGTCGTCTCGATCTGCATGCGCGCCGGTCGCAACTTTTCCGGCACGCCACCATCATGTCTTTGTTTGTCGATCGCCATCAGCTGTTCCGCCTATTTGCGTTTGCGCCTGCTTTCGGCAAGGACGCGATATCCAATATCTTCCCGGATCTGTGCTGCAGCATCGCCTGTCGACGCCCGCGGCATTTGTCCATCCCATCAAGCAGACCTCTGGACAGCACCACGATTCAACGAGTTTGGCAAAGCAATTGCCGTGCCACTGAATTGAACCAGGTATAGACCCAGCCCGTACGCAGGTTCGTGACACGCTACGCTACGCATCGAAAACGCATCAGCGCCCCGGGACGGGATGGATTTGCTGATCCGACCGGCATGTCCGTCTACCCCACATTCTCCCTGCTTCCATTCCTGTCCCAAAGCGTCACATTGGGCCGCGCGCCGCCGCACTTTCAGCCGCGCCCTGCCCGATGCACCGCCAAGCCGCTTATTGTGCATGCCGCGGTTCCCAACATGAACCCCGGACTGGATGCTCGCCCGATCGAAACACCCCACGTGGCCTACTCCGCCCGGCTGGACTTGTTGCCAGCTTGCCGTTACTCTCTGACTACGCGTGGTGCCGTGGAATACGTTTATTGCTGGCCGGCCCGGCATTCCATGGTTGCCCACCGAAGTACCCAGACCGACCAGTGAAAAGCCAGCGGCGTGGAGTTGTTCACTCGCTGACTTGTACCGCTGCCGTGGCCGACAACCCGCAGCAGGTGCGCGATGGCCGCTGACGACCCGCCTGACCGAACCCACAGCCCGTGGCTTCATCATGCCCGTCGCGGCGATGGCGCAGATCACGCCTCGGTTTAGAAGATGCACAAAAGCGACACCCGGGAACGCCGCCTCAACGCCGCGTTCGAGCGCGGACATCCCGAGCACGGACACGCACATTGCGCCGGCAGATGAACAGCCTTGACCCTAGTTGAACTACTGCCAGCCGTTGACGCGGCCCCATGACAGGTATTGATGAGCACTGAACCCGTCGTCGAGCAGTCCAGCCAGATCGCTGCAACGCCCGATATGTTTGCGTCGGTACCGCAACAGCAGGAAATGCCGCTGGCGATCGTGCGCGGCGAACCGATGTTGCAGATGCCCCAGGATCTGTACATCCCGCCGGACGCACTCGAGGTCATCCTGGAGGCATTCGAGGGGCCGCTGGACCTGCTGCTGTACCTGATCCGCCGGCAGAACCTAGACATCCTGGACATCCCGGTTGCCGAGATCACCCGGCAATACATGGCCTACATCGAACTGATGCAGGACGTGATGCGGCTGGAGCTGGCTGCCGAGTACCTGCTGATGGCTGCGATCCTGGCCGAGATCAAGTCGCGGCTGCTGCTGCCGCGGCCACCGATCGAAGAAAGCCTGGAAGACGACCCCCGTGCCGAGTTGGTACGGCGCCTGCAGGAGTACGAACGGTTCAAGCGCGCAGCCGAGGACATCGAGGCCCTGCCGCGCATGGAACGCGACAGCGCGGTGGCGCACGCCGACGTCGGCGAGCGCAACGTGATCCGGTTGCCACCGCCGCTGGAGCTGACAGAACTGCTGCTGGCGCTGAAAGAGGTGATGCACCGCGCCGAGCTGTTCGGGCGTCACGCGATCGAGCGCGAAGTGCTCAGCGTACGCCAGCGCATGGGTGAGTTGTTGAGCAGGCTGGAGGACGACACTTTCCATCGCTTCGAGGACCTGTTCGACCCTGCCGAAGGTCGCCCGGGCATCGTGGTGACCTTCCTGGCGATGCTGGAGCTGGCCAAGGAAATGTTGATCGAGATCGTGCAGGAAATGCCACTGGCGCCGATCTACGTCAAAGCAAAGACCAGCCACAGCGAAGAACTCGCCGAATTGCCGGCAGATGATGCATAAACGGGCGGATCGACGCTGATCGAATCACCCGGCGAATGAACCCACCAGCTAACCACCCTGACTGAAACTGATATCGGCATCCGACCCCAAGGCTATGCAGATCGACCAACTCAAACCCATCATCGAGGCCACCCTGCTTGCCTCCACCCAGCCGATGACCCTGCATCAGCTTGGCGACCTTTTCAACGAAGGCGAGGAAGTGGGCTCGCAACAGATCGCGCAGGCGCTGGAGTCGCTGACCAACGACTGCGAGGGCCGCGGCATCGAACTGAAGGAGGTCGCATCCGGCTTCCGTTATCAGGTGCGCCAGGACGTGCATCCGTGGATCTCGCGAATGTGGACGGAACGGCCCAGCCGCTATTCGCGCGCGTTGCTGGAAACCCTGGCGCTGATCGCCTACCGGCAGCCGATCACCCGTCCCGAGATTGAGCAGATCCGCGGCGTAGTGGTTTCCACCAACATCATCAAGACGATGGAGGAACGTGAATGGATTCGCGTGGTCGGCCACCGCGACGTCCCGGGCAAACCGGCGTTGTTCGGCACCACCCGCGCCTTCCTCGACTACTTCAACCTGAGATCGCTGGACCAGTTGCCGCCATTGTCCGAAATCCGCGACATGGAAGACCCGCAGATGCGCTTCGCGCCGGAACCCCTGCCGGCCCGCGTCGTGCGCGACCTGCCGATTGATCCGGACGCCGTCGATCCGGGTGACGAACTTCCGACTGACACCGAAACCGAAACCGAGGCGTCTGCAAACACCGCCGATGCCAGCGACAAGAGCATGGCAGCCGATGCCGAGGCGGGCGCTGCTTCATCCGGGCACGACGAAGCCGACTCCGCCCCGAGCAAGTCTTCCCTCAGCCCGACGACCACTGCCGATGAGGCAGCGACCCCCGCTGCGGACGTCGAATCCGACGCCGCCGACCAAGACACCGAGGAGTACCGCGCATGAATGCGCCGCAAAAATCCGTTCTGACCCTGAAGCACGAACCGCGCCCCGATTCCAACCGGCCCGTCTTGGAAGAGCGCCTGCACAAGGTGCTCGCCAACGCCGGCCTCGGCTCACGCCGGATGCTCGAGCAACGCATCCACTCGGGTGAAATCGAACTCAACGGCGCACCCGCCGAAATCGGCATGAGCGTGAAGGCCGGCGATCGCGTGGTGATGGACGGCAAGCAGTTCGTGGTTGCCACCGACAGCCGCGACGACGCTGAAGTGCTGATCTATCACAAACCCGAAGGCGTACTGACCACCCGCGACGACCCGGAAGGCCGTCCGACCGTGTTCGAACAGCTGCCGCGACTGAAAGGCGCGCGCTGGGTCGCCGTGGGTCGACTCGACATCAACACCACCGGCCTGCTGTTGCTGACCACCGACGGCGAGCTAGCCAACGGCCTGATGCACCCCAAGAGCGGCATCGAGCGCGAATACCTGTGCCGCGTACACGGTGAAGTCCCCGACGAGATCATCGAACGTTTGAAAGCTGGCGTGGAACTGGACGACGGTCCCGCCCGCTTCGACGAAATCGCCGTAATCAGCCGCGGCGGCAGCCACAGCTGGTTCCGCGTGGTGATCCGCGAAGGCCGCAACCGCGAAGTGCGTCGCCTGTGGGACGCGCAGGGCTTCCTGGTCAGCCGGCTCAAGCGCATCCGCTATGGCAAGATCGAGCTGCCGCGCAACCTGCGTCGTGGCGAATGCGAAACGCTGGATGCCGAGAGCGTCAAGCAACTACGCCTGACCACCGGCCTCGGCCCGGCCCAGCCGGTGCTGACCCTGAGCCCGATCCTGCACCAGCGCCGCGCCAGTCGCAGCGTCACCGAGTACCGCCCTGAGCAAGGCGCCGGCACCGCGTGGACCGGCGGGCAGGACGAGGCGCGCGAACTGCGCGCCTACGACCGCGTCCGCGAGGAACCCACTCGCGGTCGCAAGCCGCCGCGCCGCGACGGCAAGGAAGTCAACGGTAACGTGGCCGGACCCGAGCATGGTTCCGGCAACAAGAAGCCCCGTGGCAAAGGGCGTCGCGTGGCGCCGGGCCAGGAATTGCCGTCGGTACGCACCTGGTTCGCCGGTGAAAACCGTGATGGCAGCAGCCGTCCTGGCGGCCCGCGTGGCGTAGCAGGTGCCACCACCGGCAATCGCGCTCCCGCAGGTGGCAGATCACATGGCGGGCACACGGGCGGCGACGCTCGCGCAGCCGGCAGCCCGTACGCGGGATTTGGCGGGGAGTCGCGGGGCAACCGCGCACCGACCGGCCGGCCCGGGTACTCCGGGCGACCCCACGGTCAGGGCGGCAACCGGACGCCGGGCAACGGGCGACCCAAGGGACAGGGTGGTGGACGTCCACCCGGCCGCGGCGGCGGCAACCGCTCAGGCAATCGTTGAGGCCACTGACCCATGGTACGCATCTATCACAACAACCACTGCTCCAAGTCACGAGCCACGCTGGCGCTGCTGGAGCAACGTGATCTCGATGTCGAAGTGATCAACTACCTCGATACGCCTCCCGCCGTGCCGGAACTGGCCGGGCTGCTGAAGCAACTGGGGATGACCGCCCGCGAACTGCTGCGCACCGGCGAACCGGAATATAAATTGCTCGGCCTGGATGATCCATCACTCGACGACGCTGCATTGATCGCCATGATGGTCAAGCACCCGAAGTTGATCGAACGCCCGATTGTGGTCGCCAACGGCAAGGCGATAATCGGCCGGCCACCCGAGGCGGTACTGGCGATACTCTGACCCGACAACCGTCGCTTCACTTGTAACCCACGACTACCACTCCGCCCGTAATCCACGGCTGTCACTCCGCCCGTAACCCGCAACTGTCACTCCGCCCGTAACCCGCGACTGTCACTCCGCCCGTAATCCACGGCTGTCACTCCGCCCGTAACCCGCGACTGTCACTCCGCCCGTATCCCGCGACTGTCACTCCGTCCGTAATCCACGGCTGTCACTCTGCCTGTAACCCGCGACTGTCACTCCACTCGTAGGAGCCCGCTTGCGGGCGATGCTGTTGATCTACTTTTGACTTGATCCACGTTGTGCATCAAAGCAGGAACATCGCCCGCAAGCGGGCTCCCACGGAAAGTAAACGGATCAGCCGAGTACGGGTAGTGGCGAGTACGGGTAGTGGATGGATCAGTCACGATCCAGCGAAAACGCATCGGCATCCATCCACGCCGGGAAGCGTTCGCGATGCGTCAGCAACGGGGCCGGAGCGAGCGTCACCGTGACCACCTGTTCCTGCACACCCAACTCCAGCAGCGACGCGCCGACTGGATCGATCACCGCACTGTCGCCAGCGTAGGAGATCTCGTTGCCATCCATGCCGACCCGATTCACGCCAACCACATAGCTGAGGTTTTCGATCGCCCGCGCACGCAACAGCGTGCGCCAGGCTTGTCGCCGGGGAGCCGGCCAGTTGGCCACGAACAAGGCCAGATCGTAGTCCATGCCGCCGGCGGCAGACTCGAGCCGGCGGTTGCGCAGCCACACCGGAAAACGCAGGTCATAGCAGACCTGCGGCAGGATTCGCCAACCGTTCAAGGTCACGATCAGCCGTTCATCGCCGCCCCCATAACGCGTGTGCTCGCCAGCCATGCGGAACAGATGGCGCTTGTCATACTGGGCAAAGCTGCCGTCAGGCCGTACCCACAGCAGGCGGTTGAAGACGGTGTCGTTTTCGCGTATCGCCAGGCTGCCGCAAATCACGGCGCCGACCTCGGCAGACAGAGCCCGCAACCAGGCGACGCCCTCTCCGTCCATGCGCTCGGCCGCGCTGCGAGTGTCATTGCTGAAACCGGACAGGAAAGTCTCGGGAAGCACGATTAAATCGCTGCCGCTGGCCGTGCGCACCAACGCACCGTAGTAATCACGATTAGCCGGCGCGTCGTGCCAGCGCGTGGCGCCCTGCACCAGCGAGACCCGGAGCGGCTGCATCGTCACAGCTCGCACAACCGCTCGGCGGCTGCCTCCATCGTGGCATCGCTCTTGGCAAAACACAGACGCAGCAGACGCGTAGCAGGCGCCTGGGCATAGAACGGCGTCAGCGGAATCGCGGCCACGCCACCCTTCTCGACCAGCCAGCGACTGAACGCCAGATCATCCTCGTCGCGGATTGTCGAATAGTCGACCAACTGGAAATAGCCGCCGGGAACATCGAGCAACTTGAAGCGCGACGGCGCCAGCAGCGCGCGAAAGCGATCGCGCTTGGGCTGATAGAACGCCGGGAGCTCCAGGTAATGCGCGGGATCGCTGGCCATGAATTCGGCGAACGCCACCTGCGCCGGATGAAAGGTGCAGAACGTGAGGTACTGGTGCACCTTGCGGAACTCGGCTGAAAGTGCCGCCGGCGCCACCGCGTAACCGACCTTCCAGCCAGTGCAATGGAAAGTCTTGCCGAAGGAGGAAATCACCACGCTGCGCCCGGCCAGTTCCGGATGGCGCAAGACGCTCTCGTGCTGTGCACCGTCATAGACAATGTGTTCGTACACTTCATCAGACAGCACCACGATATCGGTGTTGCGCACGATCGCTGCCAATTCCTCCATATCGGCGGCCGACAGCACCGCACCCGACGGATTGTGCGGACTGTTGATCAGGATCATGCGGGTCTTCGGTGTCACGGCATCGCGCACCCGCTGCCAGTCGATCGAAAATGCCGGCACCGTCAGCGGAATGTGCACCGCCCGCGCGCCCTGCAGCTCGATCGCCGGCTCGTAGCAGTCGTAGGCCGGGTCGAACACGATCACGTCCTCGCCGGCACGCACGGTGGCGGCAATCGCCGCGAAGATCGCCTCGGTGGCGCCGGAGGTGACCGTGATATCGGTGTCCACGTCGAGCTTGCGCCCGTACAGACGCCCAGTCTTGATCGCGATCTGCTCACGCAATGCTGCCGTGCCGTGCATCGGGGCGTACTGGTTGCGCCCCTCGTTCATGGCCCGCGTCAGTGCCTCACGCAGCCCTTGTGGCGGCTCGAAATCGGGAAAGCCCTGGCCCAGGTTGACCGCCTTGTGTTGCAGCGCCAGCTGACTCATCACGCTGAAGATCGTGGTGCCGACCTTGGGCAGTTTGGTTTCGATCATCATCAATCCGGTCATTTGGATGTCTATAAGGCCATCAGCGTAGCGCATCGCCGCGGTTCGATGCATCAAGCGCGCGGCAAGTCCTCCAGCGGACGTCGCCGGCACTGCTCATGCTTGCGCGAGGTGGCTTCCGGCAGGTGTTCGGCGAGGTAATCGACCAGCGCGCGCACACCCGGCAACATGCCGCGCCGGCTGGGATAGACGAAATGCATGATGCCTTCCGGCTCACTCCAGCCGGGCAGCACCACTTCCAGTTCACCCGCGCTGATTGCCGGCGCACAGACGAACTCCGGCAACAGGGCCACGCCAAGGCCGCGCCGGGCCGACTCGAGCAAGACGGCAAAATCGCCGGTGATCAGGCGCGCCTGTATCTCGACGTTGGTCCGCTCGCCGTGGGCATCAACAAGCTCCCAGACCTGTGCACCTTCGTGCTCACGCATGGAAAGCGCCGGCAACCCGGACAGTTCGTCAGGGACGCCTGGGCGCCCATGTGCATCCAGCAATGCAGGGCTGGCGACCAGACAGGTGCGTGCCTGGCCAAAGTTGCGGACCACCAGGTTGGCGTCGGTATCGAGTTTGCTGCGCACGCGGATGGCCAGGTCGTAACCTTCGCCGATCACGTCGACCCGGCGGTCGCTCGAAAGCACCCGCACCTGCAGCTTCGGGTAGCGCGCCAGGAAATCCGGCAACAGATAGGCGAGCACGGTCTGCGCCAGGGAGATCGGGCAACTCAGGCGCACTACCCCGCGCGGCTCGGCGCGCAACTCGTCGACGGCATCCTGCGCCGCCTGAGCCTCTTCCAGCACGGCGCGGCAATGGGTGTAGAAGCGCTCGCCAACCTCGGTGACCATGAAACGACGCGTGGTCCGCTGCAACAGGCGCACGCCGAGGCGCTCTTCCAACTGGGCTACCCGCTTGCTCAAGCGGGATTTCGGAACGCCCAACGCGCGGCCGGCAGCAGAGAACCCGCCGTGTTCGACCACGGCCGCAAAGAAATACAGATCGTTCAGATCCTGCAGGGCGCCACTCAAGACTGGCATCATCGTTTCCTTTCAAGAACAATGAGTCCGGATATACCCGACTTATCGACAAATTGTCCTGAATATAACCTGCTCATATCGCCGGACTACCGGTCTGATCAGGAACCTCGTCATGAAACTGCTGCATCTCGATTCAAGCGCCCTGGGTGGTCATTCCGTGTCCCGCCAGCTTACCGCCGACGTCGTGGCCGAGTTCAAGCGGCAAAGCCCCGCACTCGATATCCACTACCACGACCTGGCCGCCCAACCGCTGCCGCACTGGGCGCCGGTGGCCGACGCCAGCGATCCAGCCGCCGTGCTTGGCAACCAGATGATGGATGCATTCCAGGCCGCGGATATCGTGGTGATCGGCGCGCCGATGTACAACTTTTCGGTGCCCAGCCAGCTCAAGGCGTGGATCGACCGCATCGTGGTCGCCGGCAAGACCTTCCGTTATACGGCCAGCGGCCCGCAGGGTCTCGCTGCCGGCAAGCGGGTGATCATTGCCTCCAGTCGTGGCAGCGCCTACCAGAACACGCCCATAGCAGCGATGGACTTCCAGGAGAACTACCTGCGCTCGGTCTTCGGCTTTATCGGCGTCACGGATGTGAGCTTTGTGCGCGCCGAAGGCCTCGCTGTCGGCGACACACAGAAGGCGGCGGCGCTGCAGGCGGCACGCGAATCGATCAACCTGCTGACGAGGCCATTGGCCGCGGCCGCCTGATCGGCATCCACCTGTGCAACGACCCTGCGGTGCCGTTTGTCGTGGCGGCTGGTGTTTGCAGCCCGGCGGCGACACACTGACGCCACGTCGACTCCCGGGGACGCCATCGCATGAACCTCACGCTGCGCACGCCACTGCTCGCCCTGCTCCTCACGCTCGCCCCCGGCAGCCACGCTGCCGAGTTGCTGGTGCACCACGTCAACGGCTACACCCTCGACAGTCACGGCAAACTGCAGCAGTTCCAGGCCATGCTGGTTGATCAAGGCAAGGTGGTCGCCACCGGCAGCGATGCCGAACTGGCCGCACGCGCAGGCGGCGCCAGGGTGATCGATGGCCACGGTCACACCCTGCTGCCGGGCCTGATCGACGCCCACGGCCATGTGCTGGAACTGGGTTACGCCCGCAACAGCGTCGACCTCACCGACACGCAATCGCTGCAAGCAGCGCTGGCGAAAGTGAAGGCGTATGCCGACGCGCATCCGCACGCGAGGTGGATACGCGGTGGCGGCTGGAACCAGGAAATCTGGAAACTCGGGCGCTTTCCCACCGCGAAGGAACTGGACGCCATCGTCTCCGATCGCCCGGTCTGGCTGAGCCGCATCGACGGGCACGCCGCCTGGGCCAACAGCGCAGCCATCAAGTTGGCCGGCGTCACCAGGGCCACCACGGATCCCAGCGGCGGGCGCATCGAGCGCGATGCCGACGGCAATCCGGCCGGCGTGTTCGTCGATGGCGCCACCGCCCTGATCGACGTCAAGGCTCCTGCGCCAACCGCGCAGGAAAGCGCCGCCGCGCTGGACACCGCACTGGCCGAGATGGCCCGCGTCGGCCTCACCGGCGTCGGCGATGCCGGCATCGACCTGGAGACCTACCAGCTCTACCGGCAATACGCCGACGCGCACAAGCTGACCGCACGAATTTACGCGATGATCCGCGACACCGGCGCGGCGTTCGAGGTGATCAGCAAGGACGGCCCGCTGATCGGCTACGGCAACGACTTCCTCACCGTGCGCGCGGTCAAACTGTTCGCCGATGGAGCGCTGGGCAGCCGCGGCGCGGCAATGCTGGCTCCTTATTCCGACGACCCGAACAACCGCGGCCTGCTGTTCATGACACCCAAGGTGATGACGGCAAAAATCGACAAGGCTTTCGACAAGAGCTACCAGGTAGCCATCCACGCAATCGGTGACCGGGCCAACCGCGAAGTGCTGGACAGTTACGCCGCCGCCTACAAGACGCATCCTGATGCGATCGCCCTGCGCAATCGCGTCGAGCACGCGCAGATCGTGTCGCTCACGGATATTCCACGCTTCAAATCGTTGCACTTGATCGCCTCGATGCAGCCCACCCATGCCACCTCGGACATGAACATGGCCGAGAAGCGCATCGGTCCCGAACGCATCCAGGGTGCCTACGCGTGGCAGCGCTTCCTCAAGCAGGGCACGATCGTCGCCGGTGGTTCCGATTTCCCGGTGGAATCACCCAATCCCTTCTATGGCCTGTACTCGGCAGTGACCCGCGAGGATCACCAGGGCCAGCCGGCGGGAGGCTGGTATCCGCAGCAGGACATGACGCTCACCGAGGCGCTGCGCTCGTTTACCCTCGATGCGGCCTACGCCGAGCACGCAGAGAAGACCTTGGGCACGCTGGAGCCGGGCAAGTGGGCCGACTTCATCCTGATCGACCACGACATCTTCAAGGACCCGCCAAGCCGGATCTGGAATACCCGCGTGCTGCAGACATGGGTGGGTGGCAAGCAGGTCTACGCGACCCAGCCTTGATGACTTGAAGGGCAGACTCGACAAAGGCCGGCATCGAAGCCGGCCTTTCTTCTTGTGTCCATGCTCAGATCGTCGACACCTTGCCGCCGTCCATCGGTATGATCGCGCCGGTGACGTAACTGGCCCGCCCCGAAGCCAGGAACACCGCGACATCCGCGATCTCGCCTGGCTCTGCCATGCGGCCGAGCGGAATGGCGGCGATCTGCGCGGCCAGCAGTTCCTCTCGCGGTCTTCCGCTGGCACGCACGGCAGCATCGAGTCGCTCGTCGACCCGACCCGTGCGGGTGACGCCGGGGTTGATCGCGTTGACCCTCACGCCCTTGCTGGCGTAGGCATTGGCGTAGCCCACCGTGGCCAGCATCAGGGCGGCATTCGCCGAGCCGCCGCCGATGTGCTGCGGATTGGCCTGCCGTCCACCCTGCCCGATCACATTGACGATGCTGCCCGCGCCGCGCGCGCCCATGCGGCGAATCACCGGGTCGATCGCATGCATGTAGCTGAAATACTTGCTCTGCATCGCAGCGTGCAACGCAGCGGCATCCAGCTCGTCAGGCGGCGTTCGGCGCGCAGCTCCGGCGCAATTGACCAGCACGTCGATCGGGCCGTGATCGTTCTCGATGCGCTCCATCACGCATTGAGCGACGACGCTGTCCTTGAGGTCCGCCTCATGCACAGCCATCGCCAAGCCGATCAATTCCAGATGCCGCTGCGCCGCAGTCAGGTTCGCCGAATCACGTGAGATGCCGACCACGTTCGCGCCCTCACGCGCAAAGGCAATCGCGCAGGCCAGACCAATGCCCTTGCTGGCGCCAGTGACCACGACCACCCGGTCACGCAGTTCGAGTTCCATGTTTACCTCCGCAGGACTGTCCACGCGCATTGAAACATGTAGCCGCCCAGCACTGGCGCAACAGCGTTCGCCACGCGCGGCGACGGGCGGATCGACTGGTACGGTTGCTTGAGGTCGTCATGCCGGGTTTGCGTTCCGCCATATAGGTCATCAGTCATGTCCCGAAACTGCCCTGCGGCTATTGACGACTCAAATCTTAGTGTTATAGTTCACTACAACACCACACAACGAGCTCACTAAGGAGGTTCGCCATGAAAGCCTACAAACTGATCGCCGGCGCCGCAGCCGTCCTGCTCACTTTCGCAAGCCTGCGTGCCGTGCTTTACGACGTCGATACCTGGCACACCACTGCCAGCGGCCTCAGCACGCCGACCACTCATGTCACCAACCTGGCGCCGGTCGTGGTCCATCCCAGCGCCGCCGAATGGCGCGAGGCGGCATTGATCAACGACACCACCAGTCTTGGCCTGATGACGCTGCCGGCCACTTCAGGCAACAGCGCAGACGCCTCGCTTCAGCCACTCGGTCTGCTCGGGTCACAGCTGGTCATGCCCTACTATTCGTTTGGCAAAAAGTTCGGCCGTATCACCAAGGAATAAGCCATGACCATTACCTGGAACGACAGCGTCCCGATCTATCGCCAACTGCACCAACGTGTGGTGGCGATGATCCTGGACGGCGCCTTGAACGAAGGCGACCCGCTGCCGTCGGTACGCCAGGTCGCCGCGGAATACCAGATCAATCCGCTGACTGTATCGAAGGCGTATCAGGAACTGGTCGATGAACAACTGGTTGAAAAAAGAAGGGGCTTGGGCATGTTTGTCATCGAAGGGGCGCACGACGCGCTGCTGAAATCGGAACGCGAGCGCTTCCTGCGCGAAGAATGGCCGGTGCTGTACGCCCGCCTGCAACGCCTGGGGCTGGATTTCAAGACCCTGATGCGCGAAGCCGCCACCCACCCGGAGAAACAATCATGAGCGCGGTTATTTCAGCCAGCGGCCTGACCAAGCGATACAAGACGACGCTGGCGCTGGACCAGGCCAGCTTCCAGATCGAGCCGGGCCGCATCGTCGGCCTGATCGGCCCCAACGGCGCCGGCAAGACCACCGCACTGAAGGCGATCCTGGGGCTCACCGATTTCAGCGGCGAGCTGAACGTATTGGGCTTCGATCCGCGCAAGCAGCGCGACAAGCTGATGGGCGAGGTGTGTTTCATCGCCGACGTGGCGGTGCTGCCGCGCTGGATCCGCGTCCGCGAAGTGGTTGATTTCGTCGCCCACGTGCACCCGCGCTTCGATCGCAGCAAATGCGAGGCGTTCCTGGCGCGTACCAAATTGCAACCGAATCAGCGTGTGCGACAGATGTCCAAAGGCATGATCGTACAACTGCACCTGTCGCTGGTGATGGCGATCGATGCCAGGCTGCTGATCCTGGACGAACCCACCCTGGGCCTGGACATCCTGTACCGCAAGCAGTTCTACCAGAGCCTGCTGGAAGACTACTTCGACGAGAACAAGACGATCATCGTCACCACCCACCAGGTCGAGGAAGTCGAGCACATCCTCACCGACCTGATGTTCATCCGCGACGGCAAGATCGTGCTGGATGCGGACATGGATGCGATCGGTGAACGCTTCATCGAGGTGATGGTGAACGCCGACCAGGCGGATGCTGCCCGCGCGTTGAAACCGCTGGACGAACATCAGGTCTTCGGCAAGAACATTTTTCTGTTTGACGGCATCGGACGCGCGCAACTGGAAGCTCTCGGCGAAACCCGCCGGCCTTCCATCAGCGACCTGTTCGTCGCCACCATGAAGGGAACCTACGCATGAAAACCTCCACAACGAACACCTTGTTCTGGCTGGTCAAACGTGAGTTCTGGGAACATCGGGGCGGCTTTTTCTGGGCCCCGGTCATCACCGGCGGCATATTCGTGCTGCTCAACCTCATGGGCATCATCACCGGCGAGGTGTTTGGCGCACGGCACGGTTTCAATCTAGCGTTCGGCGGCAGCAAGAACAACATGGGCCTGCTGACCAAGGCTCTGGACAAGCAGTCCATGGACACCGTCGGCGCCGGCCTGGATATGGTGATGTATTCATCCACCATGATCATGGGCGTCATCCTCGGCTTCGTGGTGTTCTTCTACTGCCTCGGCGCACTCTACGATGACCGCCGCGACCGCAGCATCCTGTTTTGGAAATCGCTGCCGATCTCGGACACCGCCACTGTCCTCTCCAAAGTCATCGCCGCCACGGTAGTCGCCCCGTTCATCACCGTGATCGTGGGTGCGCTGACCGGCCTGCTGATGCTGCTGACGTTCGCGATCGCGCTGTCCTTGCATGGTGTCAGCGTGTGGCACCTGTTGAGCCTGTCGCACCCGCTGCAGGTGATCGCGAACATGGTCGGCTCGATCCCGTTGTACCTGCTATGGGCCTTGCCGACGGTCGGCTGGCTGATGCTTTGCTCGGCCTGGGCGCGCAGCAAGCCGTTCCTGTGGGCGATCGCGTTGCCGGTGGCGGTGGGTGTGGCGATCGGGTGGTTCACCCTGCTGGGCACCGTGAACGTGTCCAACGGTTGGTACTGGCGCGACGTCGCCGCGCGCATCCTTGGCAGCGTGTTTCCGGGCGGCTGGTTCAGCGAGGTTGGCGGAATCGGTGGCAACAACCCGGCCGAGATTCTGTCCAGTGTGAGCCTGGGTCGCGCCTACACGGCGCTGGCCTCGCCCAACCTCTGGATCGGCGTAGCCGCCGCCATCGCGATGCTGGCCGCCGCGATCTGGTTCCGCCGCTGGCGCGACGACAGTTGAGTGAAGCAGGGAACGGGCCCGTCACGGGCCTGTTCGTCCCGCCGGATGCATCCGACTCACCCAATACCGCGTACCACCCGTTGAGGAGAAACCCCATGTCACCACGCTACCTGCTCGGCCTGCTGTTGATAGCCGGCTTGATGGTCGGCTGCGGCAACAGCTCCGTAAGCGATTTCGGCAGCAGCGTCATTGCCAATGGCGCGATTACCGTCAAGCAACACAAGGTCACGCTGCGGGTTGCCGACGCACCAAACGCCGTCATCGACGAAGATGGAACGCTGCAAGTGGACAGCAATGCCGTATCGACCAACCCGGCCCAGCGCGAGTTGCTGAAGCAGTACTACCTCGCCGCCACCGCCGTGCGCGAGCATGGCATCGCCACCGGCAAGGCCGGGGTCGAATTCGCCGGAGAAAAGGTCAATGACGCGATCGCCAGTGCACTCGGCAGTGACGAAGGCAAGGCCAACGAACACGCTGCAGCAGACCCGAACAAGGTCGTGCAGGCAGCAATGAAGATTTGCCAGGACCTGGCCAACATCCGCACTGCGCAGGACAGCCTCGGCACACAGCTTCCGGCATTCAAGCCCTACGCCGACATCATCCAGGCCGACGCCGCCCGCTGTCGCAAGGACAACGACGACTGATTGCGGGTTCGCGCTGGCCCGCACGGCGGCGGGCCAGCGCTGTCACTCCTGCGAGGTTTTTACTTCTTCTCGCCGTGGATGCCACCGCGAGTCAACGCCAGCGGATCGAGCAGCTTTTTCAGCTCGTCCTTCGACAGCCCGGTGGTTTCCAGCGCCACGTCCAGGATCGGCCGGTGCTGCTTGTACGCCTGCTTGGCGGTAGCGGCACCCTTTTCATAGCCGATCACCGGATTCAGCGCGGTGACCAGGATCGGGTTCATCGCCAGTGCCTGGTTCACTCGCGCCTTGTTGACCGTGAATCCGGCGATCGCCTTGTCGGCCAACAGCACGCTGACGTTGCCGAGGATCTCGATCGACTGCAGCAGGTTGTGTGCAATCAGCGGCAACATCACATTGAGCTGGAAGTTGCCGGACTGGCCGGCAATCGTGATGGACGCATCGTTGCCGATCACCTGCGCAGCCACCATCACGGCCGCCTCGGGAATCACCGGGTTGACCTTGCCCGGCATGATCGACGACCCCGGCTGCAGCGCCGGCAATGCAATTTCACCGAGGCCGGCCAATGGGCCGGAGTTCATCCAGCGCAAGTCGTTGGAGATCTTCATCAATGCCACCGCCAGCGTCTTCAATGCGCCGGACAACTCCACCGCCGCGTCCTGCGCAGCCATGCCCTCGAAATAGTTCGCGGCCGACTCGAACTTCACTCCGGTCAGCTTCCTCAACTGCGCCGCCATGGCCGGGCCAAACTTCGGATCGGCGTTGATGCCCGTACCCACCGCCGTGCCACCCTGCGGCAGCCGGCGCATGCGCTTCAACGCATCCTCGATGCGCTCCATCGCTGCGCCGATCTGCGCCGACCAGCCAGACAATTCCTGGCCGAACGTGATCGGCATCGCGTCCATCAGATGGGTGCGGCCGGTCTTGGGCGTGTTCTTCAGCTCGCGGGCGCGCTTGTCGATCGCCTTCTTCAGATGCTTCAGCGCCGGCAACAACTGCTCGCTGGTGGTCAGCGTGGCGCTGACGTGGATCGTGGTGGGAATGACATCGTTCGAGCTCTGACCGTAGTTGACGTGGTCGTTCGGGTGCACCTTCGCGCCCGCCGCCACCGCCAGGTGCGCGATGACCTCGTTCGCATTCATGTTGGTACTGGTGCCCGAGCCGGTCTGGAAAATGTCGATCGGAAACTGGGCATCGTATTCACCACCCGCCACGGCAAGCGCAGCCTTGCGGATCGCCGCAGCCTGCCGCTGCTTCAGGTGGCCGAGCGATAGATTGACGTCGGCGGCAGCCGCCTTGATCAGGCCAAGCGCCCGGATGAACTGGCGCGGCAGATGCAAGCCGGAGATCGGAAAGTTGTCGATCGCGCGCTGCGTCTGTGCGCCGTACAGCGCATCGTCGGGTACCTTCAATTCACCCATGCTGTCGTGCTCGATGCGATAGCTAGTCATGCGCCGTGGTCCTGTAGGTTGAGATTGGGGAGAGACAACCCCAGAAAGTAGGCACGATCCGCGGCAATTCAAGAGTCGACGCAGGTTTGACATGCTCCAACGGGTAGCGACCGCCGTTGTAGAATGCGCGATTACCTGGCCTTCCGGAAACCCGTCGATGTCTTCCCACGCGCTCACCGCCTTGTCGCCGCTGGACGGCCGCTACGCCAGCAAGGTCGCGTCGCTGCGCCCGATCTTCAGCGAGTTCGGCCTGATGCACCGCCGGGTACAGGTGGAAATCGAGTGGCTGCTGGCACTGGCCGCCGAGCCCGGGATCGTCGAGCTGGCAGCCTTCGATGCCGCTCAGGTCGCCACCTTGAAGGCGATCACGGGCGATTTCAGCGAAGCTGACGGTGAGCGGGTCAAGACGATCGAGGCCACCACCAACCACGACGTCAAGGCGGTCGAGTACTTCATCAAGGAGAAGATCGGCGCCGATGCCAGCCTGGCTCAGGCCAAGGAATTCGTGCACTTCGCCTGCACCAGCGAGGACATCAACAACCTGTCCTACGCGCTGATGCTGCGCGATGCGCGCCAGCAAGTATTGCTGCCCCACTGTCACGCACGCACGGCCAGACCGCCTCGCCCAGCACCCTGGGCAAGGAAATCGCGAACGTGGTCGCGCGCCTGCGGCGCCAACGCAAACAGTTGGTGGCGGTCGAAGTCTCCGGCAAGATCAACGGCGCAGTGGGCAACTACAACGCTCATCTGATCACCTACCCGGAACTGGATTGGCGCGCGTTCTCGCAGCGCTTCGTTGCCAGCCTCGGCGTCGACTACAACGCCTGGACCACCCAGATCGAGCCGCACGACAACATCGCCGAATACTGCGACGCAGTACGCCGCATCAACACGATCCTGATCGACCTCGTCCGCGATATCTGGGGCTATATCTCGCTGGGCTACTTCAAGCAGACGTTGAAGGCCGGCGAAGTGGGCTCCTCCACCATGCCGCACAAGGTCAACCCAATCGACTTCGAGAATGCCGAAGGCAATTTCGGCCTGGCCAACGCGCTGCTCGGACATTTCGCGGAAAAGCTGCCGATCAGCCGCTGGCAACGCGACCTCACTGACTCCACCGTGCTGCGTGCGCTGGGC
>CAJDTN010000055.1_pt1 | contig 18078 bp, 15 predicted proteins | sample 7389801 | NCBI WGS metagenome assembly CAJDTN01 (sample SAMEA7055653, study PRJEB34461) | soil metagenome | biome: terrestrial ecosystem; feature: Peninsula; material: soil | place: Antarctica | collected 2016
GACATGGCTGCCTCCTGTCGCTGGGCGACGTTGCACTGTGGTAGTGACAACGTACCGCCAAGCGCAGGAGGCGGCGACATGAGTCTTCAGGTTCACTTACGACCGGTTAAATAAAACAGGGTAGAACCCGGGTAGCGTGTTCGGCGCCCAAGCCCGCTTCGCATCTGGCGTGGTGACGATCGAGGGGCAGGGCAAGGAATACGTCCAGGTCGGCGAGAGCGGTCATGCCACCCGATTCCACTTTTGCGGCGAGTGCGGCTCAACCCTGTTCTGGCAGAGTGACGTTGTGCCTGGTTTCATTACCGTGTCGGTTGGTGCCTTTGCCGATCCGGATTTTCCACCGCCCCAGTTGTCGGTCTACGAGGATCGTCGACACGCCTGGATGAGCTTGCCAGACGGTATGGAACATCTTGATTGAAGTGCTTCAGGGAAAGGTGTCAGCGCAGACCTTTGGCTGGAAAATGGTGTGAGGGGCAAACGATACGGGGCATGTTCTTTTCACTGGCCTCGTCGACGGCATCAGGCAATGCGAAATCAGTCTCGGGACTGCGGCGTCGAGGTCGCCGCGGTTGAATCGAACGAGGTCAACGCCCGGGACCGGAACGGACCAAGTCAAGCCCAGATTCCATGGAACAGGTATCGAGGACAATTCCTGTCTTTTCGCTCGACTTGTTGCACGGTGAACTGGCGGGCTTCGTCTGATTCTTCCGATCGGCTTCTGCTTGGATCTTGAGCTGGCGCTCCACCGAGGCGTTCTTGCTGGGGGATTTCTTCGACATCGGGGGACCCTTGGGCGAAGCAGCAGGCTATCTGTGACTGATGCATTTCGCGGGTGAACCTCCACGCGTTCCCGGTTGACGCATCGTCCACCTTCGCGCGCGTTTAATGGCCCGCACCACTGCCAGAGGAACGCTGTCATGCCCGAGAAGAAAACCCGCGATGTCGCGAAGGAGGACAAGCGCGAAGGCAAGTCCGGTAGCACCCAGGCTGGCGAGTACGTGCGTGAAGAAATTGAGCATGTGAAGCACGGCAAGCACGGCGCACGCTCGACCAGGCAGGCGATCGCCATTGGCCTCTCCAAAGCGCGTCGCAATGGCGTCAAGGTGCCGACCAGGAAGACCGCCAGCGCCGCGACGAAGAAGAAGGCTGCGCAGGACGAGACGGCGGCCAGGCATCCGCACCAGCCTTCGGCCGCTCGCTCGAAGGCGAGCAAGTCGGCGTTGGAGAACGAAGGCCACAGCGCGGCATCAAAGAAGGCGCTGTTGTTGCAGGCGAAGAAAGCCAGCGCGAAGCGCACTGCCAGTTCGCGCTCGACGGCGGCGAAGAAGGCGGCGGCGACGAGGAAGAGAAATGCCAGTTGATCACCCGTGCAATTGAACGAGTTCAGGTCCACTTGTCTCGTCTCGACGAGTGGACCGAAAAAAGAGTCAGAGTCGAATAGGCGCGCAACGGGTCGACTCTGAGTTCGGTTTTAGTCGAGTGGAGCGAAGCTGCGCGGGTGTACCGATGTAGATCGGTGGCGACTCGGGGCAGCGCGCAACCTGCTTCAGGCTGGCAGACTTCGCTGGATGGGCTTCAAGCGGATCGCAAATGTTTCGGTTTGCTCGCTGTAGAGGTTAATCTGCCGTCTCTTTCTCAAGCTACCGCGGAGTTGCAGTCATGCAAACCACGCCTGAGGAAACTTATCGACTGCTCGTGGAGTCAGTGGTCGATTACGCGATCTTCATGCTTGACCCGGATGGTATCGTGATCAGCTGGAACGCCGGTGCGCAACGCTTCAAGGGTTACCGCGCCGAAGAGGTCATTGGTACCCATTTCAGCCGGTTCTATACCAAGACCGACCGCGCTGCAGGGGTGCCGATGCTGGCACTCGAACGCGCCGTCAAGGATGGCCGATTTGAAAGTGAAGGTTGGCGGGTGCGCAAGGATGGCACGAGGTTCTGGGCAAGTGTAGTGATCGACCCGATCCGCGATGACGCCAAGAATCTCATCGGGTTTGCGAAGATCACCCGTGACCTCACCGAACGCATGGTTGCCGCGGACGAACTGCGCGAGAGCCAGGCGCAGTTCCGTACCCTGGTACAGGGTGTCACTGATTACGCCATTTTCCTGCTTGATACCACCGGTCACGTGTCGAGCTGGAATTCCGGCGCCGAACGGATCAAGGGCTACACGGCGAGCGAGATTGTCGGTGAGCATTTTTCGGCGTTCTACACCGAGGAAGACCGCGCCGCGGGAGAACCCCAGCGCAACCTTCAGCGGGCCGAGAAGATCGGGCGTACTGAGCAGGAGGGCTGGCGCGTGCGCAAGGATGGCACGCGATTCTGGGCCCATGTGCTTATCGACCGCATCCTGGATGACGAAGGGCGGTTGGTAGGTTTCGCCAAGGTCACCCGGGATGTCAGTGACCAGCGCAAAGCGGCCGAGGAACTCGAGCGCGCGCGCAATGCCTTGGTCCAGTCGCAAAAGCTGGAAGCGATAGGGCAGCTCACCGGAGGGGTCGCTCACGATTTCAACAACCTGTTGATGGCGATCATCGCCAGTCTCGAACTGCTCGAAATGCGCGTTCCGGATGATCCGCAAGCGCATAAATTGCTGGAAAACGCCAAGGCGGCAGCTTTTCGTGGTGCCGCCCTCACCCAGCGGATGCTGGCATTTGCTCGTCGTCAGCAGCTCAAGCCCGCCGCGGTCGACCTGATGGCGCTGGTGCGCGGCATGTCAGACCTCCTGCAGCGTTCGCTGGGTACGCATGTTTCGGTGGAGGTCAAGTTTCCCCTGATCCTGGAGCCGGTACTGATCGACGCCAACCAATTCGAACTTGCGTTGCTGAATCTTGCCGTCAACGCACGCGACGCGATGCCCGACGGCGGCGTGATCTCGTTCGCGGCATTGCCGGTTGCCGTGGTGCCGGGCGAGGACGACCCATTGCCTGCTGGCCGGTATGTGTGTCTTTCCGTCGCCGATCAAGGTTGTGGCATGGATCCGGACACCGTGCTGCGGGCGACCGAACCCTTTTTCAGTACCAAGGGCGTGGGCAAGGGAACGGGCCTGGGTTTGTCAATGGTCCATGGCCTGGTGGAACAATCGGGCGGTCGCCTGGTGATCCACAGTGTCAAAGGCGACGGCACCACGATCGAGATGTGGTTGCCGGTGGCGCCTGGCGGAACTGTTGACGTTGCGGCGCCGGTGGGCCCGGCGCGGATTGAAATACCAGCCTCCAAGCCGCTTTGCGTGTTGATGGTAGACGACGATCCGCTGGTTCTCGAGGTGACCTTGGCGCAACTCGAAGATCTCGGGCATGTGCCGATCGGGGCCTCCAGCGTCCAGGAAGCGCTGGTCGTGCTGGGCGAGAATCAGCATGTCGATGTGGTCATCACCGACCATGCCATGCCCGGTGTTACCGGTACGCAATTGATCAGGCGCATGGCTGAATGCTGCCCGGCCATGCCGGTCATTCTGGCGAGCGGATATGCCGAACTGCCTGAGCACGAGAATCTTGACGTGATCACGTTGAGAAAACCGTTCACGCGTCAGGATCTGGTTGCCGCGCTGCACGCCGCCATCAGCTCCACATCGACTCGCCGCGGCTAGAAAAGGTGCCTAGAAAAGGTGCCAGGGATAATTTTCCTGCCTGTCCGTTTCATCTGAAAAGGACGCTCATCACCGTATGCTTGTCAGTCAAGCAACCTCAAAGAGGGCCAGATCATGAGTGATCCCCGGAACTTACCTCCCGAAAGCAACCCCGAACCCAGGACCAGCCCATTCTCGTCCGCGAAGAAAGGGCATCCATGGGCGTGGATCGTCGGCCTCATCGTTGCGTTGTTGCTTATCTGGGGGTTCTACGGCATGGATCACGTCAAGCCCAATGTGGAGCCGGTCACGGCGCCTGCGGCGGCCACATCGGTCGCGTACTGAGGCCGTCCGCAGCGGGAAGGGTCGGAGACAACCAGATTCTGCTGGCTGTCTCCGACCCGCCCGTGAGGATCAACTCAGCATTTGGCCCGCGCTTTGCCGCTCAGGTCGCGCCACCAGCGCGAACTTTCCGTTGGATCTGCTCGCCGGTCGTGGCGTCGACGCTCTTCCAGTAGTCGAACGCCCGCTCCAGCACCGGGCTGCGCACGCCGCCGAGCAGGCTGCCGGCGACCTGGTCGACGAATTGTGCGCGCTGGGCGTCGTTCCAGACCTCGCGGACCAGGGTGCCAGCCTGGCTGAAGTCGTCGTCTTCGGAGTGCAGCGTGTAGGCGCTGCGCACCATTTCGCCATCGGTCTCCCAGCCGTCGGCTACCGGGCCGGTTTCATCGGACCAGCTGCGACCACCGCTGTTGGGTACGTACACCGGCGCGTTGCCGCTGTGTTGGTAGGCCATCTGGCCGTCGAACATGTAGGTGTTCACCGGTACTTTTGGCTGGTTGACTGGCAACTGGTGGAAGTTGGTGCCGATGCGGTTGCGCTGGGCATCGGCATAGGCGAACGCGCGGCCGAGCAGCATCTTGTCCGGCGACAAGCCGATGCCGGGGACGGTGTTGCCCGGTGAGAACGCGGCCTGCTCGATCTGCGCGAAGAAGTTCTCCGGGTTGCGGTTCAACGTCATCGTGCCGACCTTGATCAGCGGGTAGTCCTGGTGGGACCAGGTCTTGGTCAGGTCGAACGGGTTGAAGCGGTAGTCCTTCGCCTCGGCGTATGGCATCACCTGCACCGACAGATCCCACACCGGATGTTCGCCACGCTTGATCGCGTCGAACAGGTCGCGGCGGTGGAAGTCGGCGTCCTGGCCGGCCATCGCGGCGGCCTCGGCGTTGTCGAAGAAGGCCATGCCCTGGCGGGTGTGGAAGTGATATTTCACCCAGAACTTTTCGCCGGCGGCGTTGATCCACATGTAGGTGTGCGAGCCGTAGCCGTTCATGTGGCGCCAGGTGCGCGGCAGGCCGCGCTCGCCCATGAGATAGGTGACCTGGTGCGCGGATTCCGGGTTGCTGGTCCAGAAATCCCATTGCATGTGGTTGTCGCGCAAGCCCGAATCCGGCAGGCGTTTCTGGCTGCGGATGAAGTGGGGAAACTTGATCGGGTCGCGGACGAAGAAGATCGGCGTGTTGTTGCCGACCAGGTCGTAGTTGCCTTCATCCGTGTAGAACTTCAACGAGAACCCGCGCACGTCGCGCCAGGTGTCCGGGCTGCCCATCTCGCCGGCAACGGTGGAGAACCGCGCCAGCATGTCGGTGGCGGCTCCCTGCTGGAACAATGCCGCCATGGTGTAGGCCGAGACGTCCTCGGTGACTTCCAGTACGCCGAATGCGCCGGCGCCCTTGGCATGCGGCTGGCGCTCCGGCACTTTCTCGCGATTGAAGTGCGCCATCTGCTCGAGAAAGTGCACGTCGTGCAGAAGGATCGGGCCGTTCGGGCCGACGGTCAGTGAGTTGCGGTCACTGATGGCGGGTGCGCCGGAACCGGTGGTGGAACCGCCTTTGGATCTGCTCGTGGAATCGGACATGACTGGTTTCCTTGTGCGGGTGGCTGGCGAGCACAGGCTGGCTGCCCGCCTGGGGTTTGCCTGCAAGGTCATGCGCAGGCCATCTGGCTTTTCCAACCAACGCGACAGGCACTGACGCGACTAACGACGGGACTGGTTCCATCGGGGCCTGGTTGCGAGAAAAAAGCAGGGCTCAGCGCTCTCCAGCGCCAGGCCCTGCTCCACAGGTGACCAAGGCGCTCAGGTCAATCGTGTGACTTCGCCACCACGCTGCCGTCATTCGGGTCTACCAGGAGGTCAACCTTGTTGCCGTGAGCGGTTTTTGCGTCAGCGCTCCACAAGCCATCGTCGAATTCGACATCCTTGACGTTCTGGTAACCGGCCGCAGCAAGCTTGGCACTGACTTCATCCTTGTTGAGATTGGATGGTGCGTCGGCCGGATACACCGTGCCGTTGAGCGGGCCTACGGCAAGCTTGACCCACTTCTCGTTGCCGCCACGCGCCTCGCTGCGCCAGACACCGTTCTTGAACTCAAGATCCTTGACCTCCTTGTAGCCGGCGTTGGCGATGGACGTCTTGATCGCTTCTTCGTTCAGCGCGCCTGTGGGCGGGACGTCTGTCCAGGTGGTGACGGTGGTCGTGGTCTGGGTCGTACTGGTTGCTGACTGGCTGGTAGCCGGTGCCACCTGCGCGGCGACAGCGCCACAAATTGTCAGGCCAATCAAAAGTGGAAGGGTACGTTTGAGCATGGTGGACTCCTTGGAGAGTGCAGAACGGGAAAGGGCGGCGACAGCTCTCACGGATGTTGCCGCCAGGAACATGAACCTGCATCGGGTCGCCAGTGCCGACTTCACAACGATCCGATGGGAACACCAAGGTGCGGACGACGGCGTGAAATTGCCGGTGATTGCGCGCTCGATATCGGGCGCCGTTCATGAATGTCGACGGCGCGTCATTTCGCTCTCGTTCTCTGCAGTTCCTCGTTCGCGTCCGATGCGTGCGGCCAAGCCGGTTGGTGGGGTGGATTTGCCTTGTGCGGTCATCGGCGGCGGCCGCGCGTCATGCGCGTCGGTACCGCCAGCCGCGCCACGCGACGCGCTCAATGGGGTGCCCGCCACGCTCTCAGCCGACCAGTTGCGCTTACCTGCCGGTTGTTGCGGTTGCTCCCCTCGGCGCGCAACGCCGCGCCGAACCGGCAGTAACAGATCGAACTGTCCGCCGACGGCCGCCGCCGGTGCTGCAGAGATGCTCCCGGATACCTTGCCGGAACCCGCGCGGCTGGTGCGATTCGAAGCCGGCATGGCGTCAATCCCAAGTCGCCTGGCGTCGTGGAATAGCTCGTCCGCCTGCGCTCGACCTCGCTCCTGGACGATACCGCTGCGCTGATCCGGCGCGATGCGAGTCGCGCGGTGGTTACCATGGGCAGCTGGCGCACGATCCGGAAATCGCGATCAGCGATGCTGGACCAACGCGTGCACGTAAGTCGCATCCGCTGGCCCGACGTCGAGGCCGTGCCGCCGACCGCGTGCGGAGCGCGAGCCTCTCGTGCCAACTAATCGATTCGCAGCGACAAGCTGCTGACCGGGCATCCGCGAACGGCCGACCTTCGGCCCGGTTCCCTGAGCAGCGGTGAAGCGGAGTGGATGGCGATGCCAGGAGAGAATTGAAAAAAAAGCGAGCGGCGGCGTCCCGGCCGCTCAGTGCGGCTGCATGGTTTCCGGAAGGGACTCCCGGATGGTCAAAGCTGGCCTCTGCCGTGGGCCTTGCGTTGTGGCTTCGCGCTTAGGGTCCGGTCATCAGCGCCAGTTCGCATGCACTTCCCAGAACGCCACGCTGCGGCGGTACGCCTCCCGGTCCAGCGGCGCGCCCGAGCCGCCTTCGTCTACGCCCAGTGCGTTGCGCAGCATAGTGATCGGTACCATCGGAATCTCTATCGGTTCAGCCGTGTAGAGACAGCCGACCACGCCCCAGTCGGCGTTGATCGGTGAGCCTTCCCTGGCAAGTTGCTCGCGGCTGTAGAGGATCGGGAGCAGGTAACGGGCGACAGGTGGGTCGACGCCTTCGAACCAGCGCACCAGCACCGGCAGTTCATCGGTGCTGCGGGCCTCGTAGGCGGAGTGCAGCAACCGGCGGTTGGTGTCGGTGACGGGCACGGCAGTGCAGCGGGTGGTGGTCCAATTGTGGTGAACGCGCAGGCGGCAGAACGGGGCGTATCCGGCCAGCACGACCCGCGGCGCCTCGCTGTTGAGTCGCTGCTCGAACTCCTCGGCGCTGCAATCCCGTATGGCGCTGCGGCGGCCACCGCGTGGGAACAGGCGCGTACGCGCGAAGGGGGTAAGGACAATGGACATGGTATTGGGTCGGTAACGTTGCTGTGCGAGAGGTTAACGCGTGCGGCGCTACTGGCTCCACACGATCCTCAAGCCACGAACTGCAATCGTGCCAGCTCCGCGTACAGGCCACCCTCGGCCAGCAGGCTCGCATGAGTGCCTTGCGCCACGATGTGGCCGTCGTCGAGTACCACGATGCGGTCGGCGCGCTGGACGGTGGCGAGGCGGTGGGCAATGACCAGGGTGGTGCGGCCTTTTTCGAGGCGCTCGAGTGCCTGCTGGATCGCGGCTTCGGATTGTGCGTCCAGCGCGGACGTGGCTTCGTCGAGCAGCAGCAACGGCGCGTCGCGCAGGATCGCGCGGGCGATTGCGATGCGCTGGCGCTGGCCACCAGACAAGCGCACCCCGCGTTCGCCCATCTCGGCGGCGTAGTCGTCGTTGAGTGCGCTGATGAAGTCGTGTGCTTCGGCAGCGCGGGCGGCGTCGCGTACCTCCTCGTCGCTGGCATCTTCGCGGCCGAAGCGGATGTTGTCGGCGGCGCTGCCGCTGAAGATCACGGTTTCCTGCGGTACCAGCGCAATCGCGCCGCGCAGGTCGGCCAGGGTCACCGCACGCAGGTCGATGCCGTCGACGCTGATGCTGCCGTGCTGCGGATCGTAGAAGCGCAGCAGCAGCGAGAACACGGTGCTTTTGCCGGCGCCGGATGGACCGACCAGAGCGACGGTTTCACCGGGGCGCACGTCCAGCGTGAAGTCGTGCAGGGCGGCGGTGTCCGGACGGGTCGGGTAATGGAAGCTGACCTGGTCGAAGTGCAAGGCGCCGCGGAGCGGACGAGGCAGGGCTCGTGGCCGGGTCGGGTCGACGATCTCCGCGCGTTCGTCCAGCAGTTCGCCCAGGCGTTCCATCGCGCCGGCGGCGCGCAGCACGTCGCCCCACACTTCGGACAGGCCGGCGACCGAACCGGCGGCGAACACGGCATACAGCACGAACTGGCCCAGTACACCAGGATCGAGCGTGCCAGTCAGCACATGGCGGGCGCCGGCCCACAGCACCAGAGTGATCGCGCCGAACACTAGTACGATTACCGCCATGGTCAACAATGCGCGCATGCCGATACGTCGCCGCGCGGTGGCCAGCGCACGGGTGATCGCGCTGCTGTAACGCGTGCTCTCGATTTCTTCGCGTGCATACGCCTTCACGGCGGTGGAGGCGTTGAGCGTTTCGTTGGCGATGGCGGCGGCGTCGGCAAGACGATCCTGGCTGGCCCGCGAGAGTTTCTGCACGCGCTTGCCGAAGACGAGGATCGGCAGCATCACCGCCGGGATAACCAGTGCAGTGAGCCCGGCCAGTGACGGCGCAGTCCACACCATCGCGATCGCCGCGCCGATCAACATCACCGCACTGCGCAACGCCACCGACACGCCCGAGCCGATCAGCGTCTGTACCACCTCGGTGTCGGCGCTGAGGCGCGACAAGAGTTCGCCGACGCGGCTGCGCTCGAAGAAACCGACGTCGAGCCGGATCACTTGTGCGTAGAGCGTCTGTCGCAACGAGGCCAGCGCACGCTCGCCGAGCAAGGTGATGCAGAAGTAGCGCGCGGCGGTGGCGATCGCAAGCACCAAGGCCACGCCGAACAAGGCAATGAAAGTCTCGTTGATCACCGTCTGGCTGGCGTGCCCGAAGCCCTTGTCGATGATGTAGCGAAATGCCAGCGGCAACGTCAACGAAGCACCCGAAGACAACCCCAGGAACAGTAGCCAGCCAAGCGCCAGCTTGCGATGCGGCTTGATGAATGGCCACAGTCCACGCAAGGCACCGAGCTGGCGTGAAGGGCGAGGCGCGTCGGCGGTGGCGTTGCTCATGGACTCTCGCAGAATGGTTCGGACAAGGCGCGCAGAACACGCTGCCATCGAAGTGGGGTGCGTCGAGGCCGTTTCAATCGGTCCTGATGGTTGCTGCCGTCACGCGGTACTTGCCTCCTGACGTAGGAGCCCGCTCGCGGGCGATGCTCTTGCTCAGATGCGCGAGGTTGGATCAAGTCAATTGCGTCGCCCGCAAGCCGGCTCCGACGGGTGGGGCGGGCGCGCAATTGCCGGTCAGTCGAGCCGTTTCGCCAAACTGCGTCCGCGCGTGACGTCGCGGACCAGCTGTTCGGCAGCGGCGACACATGCGTGCGGCAGGCACAACTGAAGTTGCACGCCGTCGGCGTCGAATTGTTCGTTTTCGATGTCGGCATCGAGCTCTTTCAGACGAGCCTTGAGCACGGCAAGTTCGGCAAACTCGACGTGCAGTGCGAGCCGGGCCATCGCCACGATGAGCACGCGGTCGGCCAGCCGCAGGCATTCGGCAGCGGTGCCGCCGTAGGCGCGTGCCAGGCCGCCAGCGCCGAGTTTGGTACCGCCGTACCAGCGCGTCACCACCACCATCACGCCGTCCATGCGCTGGCTCTCGATCGCCTGCAGGATCGGCCGTCCGGCGGTTCCGCCGGGCTCACCATCGTCGTTGAAGCGATAGTCCTGGCCGATGCGGTATGCCCAACAATTATGCGTGGCGGTGGGGTCAGCCGCATCGCGCAGGAAGGCCAGCGCATGTTCGCCCGACGTGACCGGAGCAGCCGTGACCAGGAACCGGCTCTTCTTGATCTCTTCCCGATGCTGGCATGGCGTAGCCAGGGTCGAGAGGGTGTCACTCATGGCTCGCCCAGGAGTCCGCGCAGATCCGCCGGGAGGCTCCATTGCGGATGCGCTTGCTGGAACGCTTGCAGTCGCTGCCGGGCTTCGGCGTCGCGATGTTGTTGCACGAGTCGCTGGATCTTCGCCAGTTCCAGTACCGGGGTGTCGCCGGGATCGGCGGCGGTGGAACTGTCCTCGCGCTGCATGCTGGCGGCTGGCGCGGGTGGCGCAGGCGGCGCGATTTCCAGGACTGGCGCGGCGGCGGCGACTTCCCGGGATTCGGCTGCCGCAGCAGGTTGCTTCGGTGCGGACGCCGCGCGCCTCTCCAGCACCGCGCGCTTGGTTGCGTTCATGGTTGCGGCATCGCGCTCCCGCACCGGCTTGTCGCTCAGGGTGAAAGGTGCGCCCTTGGCTGCCGACTGGCCCGGCGCGATCGCTTCCAAACCCTGCAGGGCTGCCGGCGGCAGGTGGTTTGCCTGGTGCTTCGATGGCAGGGGCGGAGGTGCCTGCGGTTGCGGGGAGCTGGCCAGCTCGGAACGATCTGCCTGGTTTGCTGTGTCCGCAGGAAGGGACGAGGGCGGGGGTGTGGATATCATCATGGCGTCCGAATTGTGAGCGGTTGCCGCAGGTTCGAGGCCGGGCTTGGGCAGGTCGCGCATGTGCCACGCCAGTCCGGCCACCAGCACCAGGCTGGCCGCGCTGCCCAGTCCGATCAGCCAGTGTGGTATGCGCCGACGCCGGGTGCGGGCGCCGGCATCGATCGACGGGATCACCCGCGCAGCAATCGCCGAACGCGGCTCCGGATGCGCCCAGTCACTCGACCGGCGTGGGGCTTGGCGTCGTTCGATCCGCGGCTGGCCGGCGCTACCCTCCAGCGCCTGTGCCGCCGCACGCAGCACGGCAGCGTCCAGCGCGGGGGCAGGCTCGCTGCGCGGCAACTGGCGATACAGCGCGGCCAGCTCGGCTTCGCCGGGCAGTTTGTTGTCCGGTGCCGGCGGGTCGGTCGGTGGCAGGGGCATGGTCATTCGGACAGCACTTCACGTAGTCGGGTCATGGCATAACGCAGGCGGGATTTCACCGTTTCGCGGCCGGTACCGGTCACTGTCGCGATCTCCTCCAGACTGAGTTCCTGCTCCAGCCGCAGCAGCACGACGGTGCGTTGCTCGGCCGGCAATTGCTCGATCGCGCGCTGCAGGTTGCGGCGGCGCTCGAACTCGGACAGCGCGTGATCGGGTTGTTCGCGTTCCGGGCTGGCGACTTGCGCCAGCACCACGGCGGCTTCGTCGCTGCCGGCCATCGGCCGTTGGCGGCGCAGCCCGTCGATCAGCAGATTGTGCGCGATCTGCAGTAGCCAGGTGCTGAATTTCGCCTGCGGCTGGTAGCGCGAACGTGCGCTGATCACCCGGCTCCAGGTCTCCTGAAACAGCTCGTCGGTGCGCTGCGGATCGCGCACGCTGCGCAGCAAAAACCGGTACAACATGCCGCGGTGCTTTGCGTACAGCGCCTCGAACGCGGCGAGATCGCCGTGCGCGTAGGCGAGCATCAGCGTCGCATCGGGGTCCACCGCAGCATCCATGGAGTGCGAGGGTAGGCCAATTCGACGCTGATCGGGTAAGTCGCCCGGTTCCCACGCGAGGAGACGCGGTGTTTTCGGCCCCGCTGCATGGCCACAGCGGGGGGAGACGGCAGCGGGGAGGCTGGTTGCGGTCATCACCGTGGTCATGCGACGGGGCCGAAAGACTCAACGGGCCGCGGTGTCGTCTGCCGGCTGGCCCGGTGTAGCCAGTCCCTCGGCCAGCTTGACCAGTTGCACGAAGCTCGCGCGATAGCCGTTGGCGTCGTCGCCACGCGCCGCGTTGGCAAGATTGGCAATCCGGGCGTAACCATAGCCGTCCAGGTACTTGCCGCCGCGCAAAGCATCAGCGAAGGCCGCCACGGCAGCGGCGTAGCGCAACCGTTCACTCGGCCGGGTTTCGGCCTGTGCGGCAATCGGACGTTCGATCAGCCGGCTTGATGACTGCCCCGGCAGCTTGTAACGCAGGCGCAGGAAGGCGAGTTCGTTGCCGCCTTCGGCTCGCTCGGCCTGGTCGCCGTAGCGCAGCGGATCGATCCGCGCGCCGGTCGAACCGGTCGGCGTGATCTCGTAGATCGCGGTGACGTTGGCACCCGCACCGATGTCGCCGGCATCGATCTTGTCGTTGTTGAAGTCTTCGCGCTTGAGCATGCGCTTCTCGTACCCGATCAGGCGATACTCCTGCACCTGCGCCGGGTTGAACTCGATCTGGATCTTCACGTCCCTGGCGATGGTCAACAGGGTCGCCGACATTTCGTCGACCAGCACGCGGCGGCCTTCGGACAAGCTGTCGATATAGTGGTGGCTGCCGTTGCCGGCGTCAGCCAGCATCACTGCCATTGCATCGTTGTAGTTGCCTTGGCCGAAGCCCAGCGTGGTCAGCGCCACGCCGCTCTTGCGGTGATCCTCGATGGTGGTCTTGAGCGATTCCTGGTTGACCGTGCCGACATTGAAGTCACCGTCGGTGGCCAGGATCACCCGGTTCACGCCACCCTTGATGAAACCTTGCTCGGCTTGCGCATAGGCCAGCGCGATGCCGGCGCCGCCATTGGTTGAGCCGGCCGCACCGAGGCTGTCGATGGCGGCATCGATCGTGGCGTGTTGGTCGCCGGCAGTGGAAGGCAGGGCGACTCCGGCGTAACCGGCGTAGGTGACGATGGCCACACGATCCCGTGGGCGCAATTCACGCACCAGCTGCTTGAGCGATGCCTGCAGCAGCGGCAGCTTGTCTGACGAGTTCATCGAGCCGGACGTATCGATCAGGAACACCAGGTTGGACGCGGGGATCTGCGCTTTTGGCACGTGGTAGCCCTGGATGCCGACCAGCAGCAGTTGGCGTTTTGCGTTCCATGGCGCCGGAGCCAATTCGGTGGTGACGCTGAACGGTTGCTCGCGACTCGTCGGCGGTGTGTAGCCGTAGTCAAAGTAGTTGATGAACTCCTCGGCGCGCACCGCATCGGCCGGCGGCAAGCTGCCCGCGTTCAACATGCGCCGCACATTGGTGTACGAGCCGGTGTCGACATCGATGCTGAAGGTGGACACGGGCTGCTCGCTGACCAGTTGCACCGGGTTGGTGTCGCGGTGAGTGTAGTTTTCGGTGTTGATGCTGCCCGGCATGGGCTGCACCGGCATCGGTGACGGCGTGTAGACGCTGCGCGTCATTTGTGGTCTCCCGATCGTGGGCATGACCCTTTGTGCTGGTGGAGCCGGTGCGGCGATGCCGATCTCGTTCAGCACTGACGCCGCCGCCAGCTCCTGCAGACCATCGGCCGTGCTGGTCCGCTTGTCCCGTGCATCGACGATGCGCTCGGCCGCAATCGGTTCCACTGCTGGCCGGGTGACGACAGGCGTGTCCGGGCGTTCGCCCTTGTGCGCGGCCTGGTCGGGTTCGGGTCTGGACGCGCTGCAGCCAGTGATGATGACCAGCAGGGCCAGCAGCAGGCTGCGCAACAGGGCTTTCAGTTTCATGGGGCGGTTCTCCTCTCGTGTGGTGAAAGATGAAACGCCGCGCACGGGCAAATGGGGTTAATCGTCAGGCAACCGGGTAGCATGGCGTTCCTGTGCACCATCCAGCGAGGCAACATGATCAACAACGACGTCCTGCGCGCCATCCGCTACATGCTTGATCTCAGCGACGGCAAGGTGGTCGAGCTCATCCACCTGGCCGATGCCACGGAGGCGGTCTCCAGGGAGGATGTGCAGGCGATGCTGAAGAAAGATGACGAGCCCGGCTATGTCGAATGCAGCAACCATCAACTGGCCCTGTTCCTCGACGGTCTGGTGTTTCATCTTCGTGGCAAGGATGAAAGTCATCCGCCGCGGCCACTGGAAAAGCGCGTCACCAACAACGTGGTGCTGAAGAAGCTTCGGGTGGCGTTCGAGCTGAAGGACGAGGACATGCACCAGATCATGGAAGCTGCTGATTTCCCGGTGACCAAGCCCGAGCTCAGCGCACTGTTCCGCCAGCCCGCCCACAAGAATTTCCGTCTGTGCGGCGATCAGTTGCTGCGGAATTTCCTGAAAGGCCTGACGATGCGGGTGCGCAGGGTGTCTTGAACACTCGTCCCTGCGCACGGCGCGATATGGCTGCGCCGTTGTCGACGGCTCTCAGGGGATGACCGGGCCAGGCATGGGCGTGCTGAAATCCTGCGGCGCCAGGTTCCGGGTCAGGCGGAACACGCCTTCATGGATCTTGCGCGACAACACCACGTCGAGCACGGTGGTCTGGTGGGCGCCCAGGATGGTGAACAGGTCGTCGCCGGCTTCGCTCCGGGACAGCGCATGGTGCACCAGGCCGGTCAGGTCGGTGGGCTGCACGCTGGCGCCGTAGGGGCGATGACTGGTCGTGGCGGGGCGCAGCGTGTTGCGCGCGTTGGCGGGGTGGGCGACCCGGGTTGCGCCGGCGAGCAAGGCATGGTTGAGGAACAGCGTGCTGGTGTTGTGTTGGTGCGGATTGGCCTGGCGATCGAGCATGAAACCCGGCGGCATCAGGTCGGGGCTGGCCTGCGGGCCTGCGGTGAGCAGGAAGCCGGCGCCGGCGAGAGCTTCGCCGCTGTCGTCGGTGATGCGCACGATCAACTGGCTGCACGGGTCGTGGATGTGTACGCGCGCGGGGTAGGGATCGGCCGGTTCCAGTTCCACCTGGTTGCCGTCACGTTGGCTGTTTTCGCCCTCGAACGCCGCGGCCAGTGCGGTGTAGTCGCTGCTGTTGCGAACCTGCAGGCAGCGCAGGATGTCACCCACCGTGGCGAGCGTGGCACGGGTGAGGATGCCTTGCTCGCTGCCGGAATGCGCGGCCCCGGCGACGATCTTGAACGCGAACTCCGGTCCCCGGGTGAGGCTGAGCGAGAGTTCATCGATGCCGTTGCCGGATGTCCTGCCGTCCCAGGTCAGCACCGCGTGTCGGGCGTTGAGGTTGGCCGCGGCGATGCGCACCACGCCGTCGGAGCCGTCTTCGCCGGTGTAAGGGACGAGGTAGTCGTAGAGCGCACGGTCCGGGCGATCGCCGGTCAGCACAAACTGGTACTGGCCGTCGGCAGCCGGGTCGGTCCCGTGGATGGTGTCCAGATTGAGGCTCAGCGAAGCGGCGCTACCCAGTTCCATCCAGTCGAGCAGGTGTTGCCCCGGCTCGATGCCGTGTAGCCAGGCTTTCAACTTGCCGAGCACGCCCTTGCCGAGCGGGGCCAGCGCGGAGCCGAAGTTGGCCGGTGCCAGCATCACCAGGTGGGTCAGCTTGATGGTGCTGTAGCGGCCGGGCTTGTCGCGTTGTGCGCGCAGCCACTCGCGCACCACCGGGCCGCCGAAAGAATGCGCCACGCAGGCGAAGCTGGCGTCGCGCAGGTGCAGGTCGCGCAGCGCATGGTCGAACGCGCGCATCAGGTCAGCCATGGTCACCGCGTCGTCGAAGCTGACGTATTCGGACAGCCAGATGTCAGCCAGGGTCAGCGCCAGGCCGCCGGCGGCGGCGCGCGACTGCAGTTGTTCCGGCATTTGCCCGTAGGTGGAGGTGTCGGTGACGCTCCAACCGTGGACGAACACGAGGGTGGTCATGGCTTCGCTCCTTGCGGGCATGGGGTGATCGCGACCGCATGGCCAGCGCCGGTCGGCGCGCGGGCATGCGAGTCGAGCGCGGATACTCCCGATCCTCGCGCAGTTGACGCCGCCAGGGAAGCACTGGCTGCTGTGTGCACCAGTGGCTCAGGACATCGCATCGGTTACCCTGCTGTCCCCGTCGTGGTTGTGTCGAGCATGATTCTTTCTCTACTTGCCGTGCTGGTTTTGCTGGGATGCCTGGCCGCCTGGCGCGGCTGGCGCTGGCTGGCCGGCAGTGCGGTGGCGCTGGCGCTGCTGTTGTTCGTGCTGGTCGGTTGTGGCGTGCTGCCGCGGCTGCTGCTGCAACGGCTGCAGGCACCGTATGCCTTGCGTCCGACGCTGAACTGGGCACCACACAATGCGATCGTGCTGTTGACCGGCAATGCGATCTACATACTGCGCGACATGGTGGAGCCGAGCATGAGCGCGTATGGGCGGATCGTCGAAGCCACCGTCCTGTATCGCGATTGTCGGCAGGCGCAGGTCGGCTGCAAGGTGCTGGTCAGCGGCGGCGACCCCGTGCAAATGGACACCACGCTGGCCGCGTCATACGGCCGGGTGCTGCACCAGCTTGGCGTGCCGATCGGTGACCTTATCCTGGAGTCGCGCAGCAACAATACCTGGCAGAACGCGCAGTTTTCACGTCCGTTGCTGGCCGCATTGGACACGCCGCGAGTCTGGCTGGTCAGCTCGGCCTGGCATCTGCGCCGCAGCGCGTTGTACTTCGATCATTTCGGCATCGTGGCCACGCCAGTACGGGCCGATTACCTGCGCGGGGAGATCGGCGTGCTGCCGTCGGCTTCGAATATCGTGCTCACGGATATCGCGCTGCACGAGTACCTGGGCATCGCGCGCTATCACGTGTACAACCTGCTGGGTCGCAACGTGCCGCCGTTGCCACCGTTGCCTCAGGCCACCTTGCCCAGCGAGGCCAGGTCGATCACGAAGCGATAGCGCACGTCGCTCTTGAGCATGCGTTCGTAGGCCTGGTCGATGCCCTGGATGTCGATCAGCTCGATGTCGCTGCTGATGCCGTGAGCAGCGCAAAAGTCCAGCATCTGCTGGGTTTCGGCGATACCGCCGATCAGCGAGCCGGCGACACTGCGGCGGCGGCGGATCAACTGGCTCGCGGCCAGCGGTGGCTCGATCGGGTCGAGCAGGCCGACCAGCACCAGGGTGCCGTCACGTGTGAGCGTGGATAGATAGGGGTTGAGGTCGTGCTGGTTCGGCACGGTGTCGAGGATGAAGTCGAACTGCTCGGACGCCGCTTTCATCTGCGTCGGGTCGGTGGACAGCACCACATGGTCGGCACCGAGCCGGCGCGCCTCGCTCGCCTTGGACGGCGAGCGAGTGAACAAGGTGACTTCCGCACCCAGCGCCTTGGCCAGTTTCAGACCCATGTGCCCGAGCCCACCCAGGCCGACCACGGCGAGCTTGCTGTCCTTGCCGATCTTCCAGCGCTGCAATGGTGACCAGGTAGTGATGCCGGCGCACAGCAACGGTGCGGCGGATGCCGGGTCGAGACTGTCGGGGATGTGCAGCACGAATTGGTCCGAGACCACGATCCGCTCTGAATATCCGCCGTAGGTGGGCTGCCCGTCCTGCCGGTCCTTGCTGTTGTAGGTGAAGGTGGCACCCTTGGCGCAATACTGTTCCAGGCCTTCCGAGCACGCGTCGCAGTGCCGGCAAGAGTCGACCATGCAGCCCACGCCGACGAGGTCGCCTGGCTTGAACGCGATAACGCCAGCGCCCACGGCGCTGACCCGTCCGATGATCTCGTGGCCGGGCACCAGCGGATAGACGCTGTTGCTCCACTCGTTGCGCGCCTGATGCAGGTCGGAGTGACAGACGCCGCAGTAGAGGATGTCGATCGCTACGTCGTCGGCGCGCGGGTCACGGCGCTCGAAGCGGAACGGCGCCAGCGGCGTGGTGGCGGATTGTGCG
>CAJDTN010000064.1_pt1 | contig 18044 bp, 14 predicted proteins | sample 7389801 | NCBI WGS metagenome assembly CAJDTN01 (sample SAMEA7055653, study PRJEB34461) | soil metagenome | biome: terrestrial ecosystem; feature: Peninsula; material: soil | place: Antarctica | collected 2016
CAAAGACCACATCATCAAGAGCTACGACGCCGAACTGAGCCGTCTCACGACCGAGATCGTGCGCATGGGCGAGTTGTCGGTGAAGCAACTGGAGGCCGCAATTGACGTGGTCGAACGTCGCGACGAGCGAGCTGCCCAGCGCGTGGTCGACAATGACGACGCAATCGACCAGATGGAACATGACATCAGCCACGATGTCGTGCGTCTGCTGGCCTTGCGGGCGCCGATGGCTGGCGACTTGCGCAACGTGTTTGCCGCGTTGCGTATCGCGGCGGATATCGAACGCATCGGCGACTACGCCGCCAACGTGGCCAAGCGCTCGATCCCGCTGTCGATGGTGGCGCCGGTGCCGCCGGCCGCCGGCCTCGAACAGTTGGCAAGATTGGCGGCCACCGGCGTGCACGACGTCCTGGTGGCCTACCGGGATCGCGACGCCGAACGCGCCCACTCGGTGTGGAAGAACGACACCGTGCTGGACGAAGCCTATACCGGTTATTTCCGCCAACTGCTGACTTACATGATGGAAGATCCGCGCAACATTACCCCGTGCACGCACCTTCTGTTCATGGCCAAGAACATCGAACGCATCGGCGACCACGCCACCAATATCGCCGAAAATGTTTGGTTCCAGGTCACGGGCGAGTCGCTGCCGGCACAACGCCGGAAGCTGGACCAGACTGCCGGCCTGCCCGTCAAGCCCGACCGCGCATAGTCACGCGCGGGCCTGGCGGCTGCCGGTCGGCAGCAGCAAGGCCACCCGCAGGCCACCACCCTCGCGATTGGCCAGCAGCACGCGCCCCCCGTGCGCCTCGGTGATCTCGCGCGCCAGTGCCAAGCCCAGCCCGGTGCCGGAACGCTTGGTGGAATAGAACGGCAGCAAGGCCTGCGAAAGTACGGTATCGCTCATGCCGGGCCCGCGATCGGACACCTCGATACGCAGTTCATTGCTCGTACGCAGGATCGACAGCGTGATTTCGTCGTCTACGCCGCCGGCCTCATGGGCGTTCTTGATCAGGTTGATCAGCACCTGTTCGATCTGTGCCGCATCGAACCACGCCGGTCGTTCCGGCAACGGCGTCGCCAGTCGGTACTGACAATGCAGCGACAGGCCTTCGAGAAAGGCCGGCCAGGCTACCGCCACGGGCTGCGGCGTCGGCAGCTTGGCGAAACTTGCATAGCCGGCGATGAAGCCGTGCAGGTGACGAGCGCGCTCGCCGATCGTGGCGAATACACTGGGCAGGCGCTCGATGTCGCCGCGCCGCGCCAGCTCCGCACCGGAATGTGCCAGTGAGGAGATCGGCGCCAGCGAATTGTTGAGCTCATGGCTGATCACCCGGATCACCCGTTTCCAGGTCGCCACCTCCTGCCGCGACAGCTCACGCGTCATGCGCCGGAATGAATGCAGCCGATGCGGCCGCCCCTGCAACCGGAATGCGCGTTGCGACAGATGAAAGGTTTCCTCGTTGCCGTCCATCTCCACCGTAAGCAAGGCGTCCTCACCACTCTCCACCGCCTGCCGCAACACTTCCGGCGCATTGACCAGCAACTCGGCGAAATCCAGCCCGATCAGGCTGCGGCCCTCGTTGAACAAATGTCGCGAGGCGATATTTGCGTACGCGACGCGGCCGGACGGATCGGTCAGTACCAGCGCCACCGGCGTGTTCTGCACCACCGTGTCCAACAGCAACTCGCGCTGCGCCAGATGTTGACGTTGCTCGCGCAAGGTGTGGCCAAGATCGTTGTGCATGCGGATCAATTGGCCCAGCTCATCGCGCCGATCGGCGGCGATGGAGAAACTGAAATCACCGTCGCGATAGCTGGCCACCGCGCCTTCCAGCGCGCGCAGCAAACGACTCACCGGCGCCATCGCCCGCCCAGCCAGCCAGATCGCGACCAGCAGCAGCAGGACCAGGCAAATTCCCAAGGCGGCGTAAGTGCCCAGAGGCGGCACCGGCAGCGCCTTGGCCGGCACGGCCGCCGCGTCGGCCGTGACCGTCAATTGCGTATGCAGCCACACCAGGAACTGCGGCAACGGCCACTGCGTGACCCCCGCATAGATCAGCGCGCCGACCACGCCGGCAGCGAGCAGGAGCAAGCTCAGCCGCGCGCGCAGCGAACTCAGGCGGCGCCACATCGCTGGCCGCCCCCGATCCTGCGCGAGCCACTCACTGACATGCGGAATCCCTCGGCTCCAGCGCGCAATCCACCGGCGGGCGGCCATTCTGCCAGGGGCGCTGCCGACCCATCACGGTGGCCTTGTCATTCGCTTGCGGCGGCGGTTTGTAGGCCGGACCATGTTTGACCGGTTGTTTGAAGTGGAACGGGCTGCTGCGGGTGCCACCCGTGCCGGGCAGCGAGCGGTCGGCCCGATAGTTCGATGAACCGGCAACAGCGGGCGTCGCACTCCAGCGATCGTTCTGTGCGGCTTGGCTGGGCGTCGCGGTTTGTGCGGAGGCCACGCCTGCGAGCAGCGCTGTGCACAGAATCAGCCGGGCTCGGAACCACATGGCGCACCTCCCGTGTTTCAATAGATCCATCTTTGTACGCCGGAGGCGGTGCGACAAGTGCGCCATCTCAGTTCGACGCCGCCAGCCCGTACCGTTCCATCCGTCGATACAAGGCCTGCCGCGACAGCCCCAATTGCTGTGCCGCACGACTGACCACGCCACCCGCCTGTTGCAAGGCCTCATCGACCGCTTCGCGACTGGGCTCGTCGAGGTTGCGACTGGCGTTCGGCGCATGCTGCGGCAGGTTGAGCAGCTCCGGCGTGATCGGGCTGTCCCCGGTCAGCAAGGCGGCACGTTCGATGGCGTTCTTCAGCTCGCGCACGTTGCCCGGCCACGGATAGCCGAGCAAGACCTCGCGGGCGGCGTCACCCAGCTCGCCCCGGCCATCGAGGAAAAATTCGGCCAGGGGCAGGATGTCGTCGTTGCGTTCGCTCAACGGCGGCAGGTTCACCTCGATCACGTTGAGCCGGTAGTACAGATCCTCGCGGAAGGTGCCGGCGCGGATCATCGCCTTGAGATCAGCATTGGTTGCACTGAGCACCCGCACCTTGGCCTGGTGCGTCTTGCCGGAGCCGAGTCGCTCGAACTGGCCGGTTTCCAGCACGCGCAACAACTTCATCTGGCCCGGCAGCGGCAGGTTGCCGATCTCGTCAAGGAACAGCGTGCCACCGTCAGCGAGCTCGAACCGGCCCTCGCGCGCCTTGTTCGCACCGGTATAGGCGCCGGCCTCGGCACCGAACAGCTCCGCCTCGATCAACTCGCCCGGCAACGCACCGCAATTGACCGCGATGAACGGGCCGCGCGCCACGGAAGAGTTCGCGTGCATGATCGTGGCGATGCGCTCCTTGCCGGTACCGTTGGGACCGGTGATCAGTGCCGACACGTCGGAACGGGCAACCTGGCAAGCCAGGTCCAGGGTGCGCGCCATCGCTTCGGAAGCGAACACCAAACCGTCCAGATCGTACTTCTCGCGCAGTTGCTCACGTCGCTGGCGACGCTCGCGCCGATTACGACTGGCTTCGCGACTGGACTCGGACAATTCCAGCAGGTTCTCCACCGTGGCCAGCAGCTTGTTGTCGTCCCACGGCTTGGCCAGGTAATCGGCAGCGCCGGCCTTGACCAATTCCACCGCGGTTTCAAGATGCGTCCACGCGGTGAGCAGGATCACCGGCAGATCCGGATGACGTTCGCGAATCGCGCGAAACAGCGCCACGCCCTCCTTGCCCGAGGTGGTATCGGCAGTGAAATTCATGTCCTGGATCACTACGTCGATCGCCTCACGCTCAAGCGCGGCCAGACCTTCGTTCGGCGTCAGCGCCGCCAGCGGACGGATCTCGTGCAGCGACAGCGCCAGCGACAGCGCCTCGCCTACGGCCGGGTTGTCGTCGATGATCAGGACGGTTCGGGTCATTCGTTTTCTGCACATGCGGACATGGATGCCGCTCGCCTGGCAAAGGTTGCCATGACTATCGGACTAGGAGCCTGTCGAACTTTGGTCGGCCGGTTTGCGAATCCACCTGTGTGGTCCACAATTCGCCGACTCCTGGTTCATAGAACCACTATGGACCGGCGAATCGTCACTTGCTGTCCTCACACAGCGGAATTCTCGCCTCGACCACCAAAGCCCGACAGTCTCCTGGACGACCACCATAACGTGTGCAACCAAGCCTGCCCACGCCCGGCGCCGTGACCACCCATCCAGTCGCTGGCACCCACGGCGACACCGGCTCGCTGCGCCGGGCGACCCACAGCTGGCGGCCAGCCTCCACCCCGCAGATGAGCAGCGACAGGCAGTGCCTGGCTAGAGCATGCTGATCCGCATGCGCTGGACTCTCGCGAACTTCCATCCAGCCAGAACGACAGGCTACCCGGCTACACAGGCTACACAGGCTACCCGGCTACCTCGTCCCCATGTTACATGGCGCGCCGCTCCTCCACGGTACGGTTCGGCCCGTGTCAGCCTGAGCGGAGCATTGCACCGGGGCGCTGCGTCTCAGCCTCGCGCTGGTGCAGCTGAGGCGCACCATTTCAGAATCCGGCGATCCGTTCCCGCTCGCCGCTGAAGGCAAGCTGCCGGACCCTTTCGGCGTCAGGCAACTTGCCACGCCGAAGCGGCGGGAAATGCGCGATCGAGCCACTCCGGCACCGCAATTCCCTTGCCGCGCAGGAACGCCGGATTGAACAATTTCTTCGCGTAACGCGTTCCGGCGTCGGCCAACACGGTGACGATCACATGGCCGGGTCCGAGTTCGCGCGCAAGTCGAATCGCGCCAGCGACGTTGACGCCAGACGAACCACCAAGACACAAACCTTCGTCGGCCAGCAGCGCGTGCAGCAGTGGTACCGATTCCGTATCGGGAATGCTGTAGGCAGTGTCGATGGGTGCACCATCGAAGTTGGCGGTAATGCGACTGGATCCGATACCTTCGGTAATCGAATTGCCCTCCGCGAACAGCTCGCCACGGTTGACGAAGTTGGCAAGCGCGGAACCAGTCGGGTCGGATAACGCGATCCTCACCGCCGACTTGCGCAACTTCAATCCCCGTGCGACGCCCGCCAGTGTGCCGCCAGTACCCGCGGAGCACACGAAGCCATCGACCGTGCCGTCGGTCTGCTCCCAGATTTCGACTGCGGTCGTCGCCGCATGGAAATCACGGTTGGCGGTGTTGTCGAACTGGTTGGCGAACCACGCGCTGTTCGGCTCGCGCGCATTCAATTCCTCCGTCAAGCCCTGTGCGATATGCACGTAGTGTTTCGGATCGCTGAACTTGGCTGCGGGCACCAGTCGCACGTCGGCACCGGTCAGGCGCAGTGCGTCAATCTTCTCGGCGCTCTGGGTTTCGGGCATCACGATAATGCTGCGATAGCCGCGACTGGCACCGAGCAACGCCAAACCGATCCCGGTATTGCCGGCCGTGCCTTCCACCAACATGCCGCCGGGACGAATCAGGCCGCGCTGCTCGGCGTCAAGCAGCAAGCCCAGTGCAGTACGATCCTTGATCGATCCGCCCGGGTTCAGCCACTCGGCCTTGCCGAATATCTCGCAACCCGTCGCTTCGGACGCACGCCGCAGGCGGAGCAGCGGCGTGCGTCCGACGGTGTCAGCGAAATCGCCACGAGCCTCGATCACGGCCGTGGCAGCTTGGCGAAGCGCAGGTACGAGGTCACCTTGCGCAGGCCCGGAAACTGCTTCTCGGCGTCGGCATCGGCAATTTTGGGCGAAACCACGATTTCATCTCCCGGTTTCCAGTCGACCGGTGTGGCAACGGGATGCTTGTCGGTCACCTGCAAGGCATCGATGGTGCGCAGGATCTCGTCAATGTTGCGGCCGACACTGGGCGGATAGGTCAGGGTCGTGCGCACCTTGCGCTGGGGATCGATGATGAACACGGAACGCACGGTCACCGTGGCGTCGGCCTCGGGATGAAACATTCCATACAGCTTGGCAACCGCGAGCTCGGGATCGGCAAGGATCGGGTAGTTCAGCTCGGTGCCGGCGACCTTCGCAATATCCTTGGCCCAGACCTTGTGCTGGTCGACCGGATCGACTGACAGACCCAACAATTTGACGTCACGCTTGTCGAACTCCGCCTTGCGGCGCGCGAATGCACCGAGCTCGGTGGTGCAGATGGGCGTGAAGTCCTTCGGATGCGAGAAAAACACCACCCAATGATCGCGCGCATAAGCGCCGAAATGCAGTGGCCCCTCAGTGGAATCAAGCGTGAAGTCGGGAGCGGTTTGGCCCAGTTGCAGACTCATGGCAATTACCTGTGGTCGGGAAGATTGTCCTGGAAAAATGGCCATCGCGGCCGTTGCAAACACCGGCGGTAGAGTGAAACCGATGTTTGCGCCAAGCTGGCCCAGGAAGGGTAAAAGTGCAGCCCTGACAGCTTGGTGATGGTGCGCCCACGGACGGCAGTCCTGAAGGCTAAGGTCTCATGATGCTCGGCGGCGGTCGCGTGCGAAATGGACTTCGGCCAGCGCAAGCTGTCCGATATGTCCGCACATGCTGTAGTTAGAGAATCAAAACCTTGGCCATGTTCGTTTCCTGTAGCGTGAATTCGGCGTTTCAAGGCTTCATCCTATAATCAATTAAACAAATGAATAAGTCGAAAAACATGGCCAAATCTATCAGTAAACTAGAATTCGATCCCCACGAGTCCGAGCCGCAACCACGTGTACAACTTGCGCAATGGCGCGCGTTGCGAGCCGTGGTCGACGCGGGCGGCTATGCACAGGCCGCGAAGCGACTGCACCGGAGCCAGTCCGCCGTGACCTACGCGGTGCAGAAACTGGAGCGCGTGCTGGGTGTTGCGGTGTTTCAGTTGCTCGGGCGCAAAGCCGTGCTGACTCCCGCCGGCGAAGTCCTGTATCGGCGTGCGGGGATGCTCCTCGAGGATGCCACGGCGCTGGAGCGCGCGGCCGGGGAGCTGGCAGCCGGTGGCGAAGCCGAGCTGCGGCTTGCAGTAGATGCGGTGTTTCCGACCTGGTTGCTGCTGACGGCGTTGGCCAGATTCGCCACCACGGCGCCGGCGACCCGAGTCGAACTTCTGGAAACCGTATTGGGTGGCACTGAGGAGGCGCTGGTCGCACGCAAGGTGGATCTGGCGATCACGTCGATCGTCCCGACAGGATTCATGGGCGATCCGTTGTTGCGGCTTCATTTCATCGCCGTAGCCGCGCCTTCGCACCCCCTGCACACGCTGGGACGACCGGTGACCCGTCGTGATCTGCGTCGTTTTCGCCAGCTCGTGATCCGCGATTCGGCCACCCAGCACCAGCGCGATGCCGGCTGGCTGGGCGCAGAGGCACGCTGGACGGTCACGAACAAGGCAACCTCCATTCGCGCAGCGCGAATGGGGCTCGGGTTTGCCTGGTATCCCGAGAACGTCGTACGCGAGGAGCTGGCTTCGGGCACCCTGAAGGCGTTGCCATTGCGCGAAGGGCGGGAACGCTACGCCGACCTGTATCTGGTTGTCGCCGAGCCCGATTTCGCCGGGCCTGGTGCGCTGCGCCTGGCCGAGATCCTGCGTGCGGCCGTGGCTGCGTACGCTGTCTCGGCCACACACACCCAGCACCGCACCGGCAGCGGCGGTACGGCCCGCAAGGGTCGTCGCCGACCCGATGCCGAGTAGGCTCGGACTGGGTCGCAGGCTGCACGCTGGCAATGATCGCGACGGCAACATTTGGTGGCCACGCAGCGTTTCGACGCACCGGTCACTGATGCCCACTCGTCGGGCCGGCAGCGCGTGACAAACACAGGCCGGACGTCGCTCCCTCAATGGCTATGCCGCGCGATGAAATCCGAGACCAGGCCAGCGATCTCCACCAGGTGGTCATCCAGCGCGAAATGACCCGTATCGAGCAGGTGCAGTTCCGCGTCTGGCACGTCGGCCAGATACGCGCGGGCGCCTGCTTCGGGGAAGAAAAGATCGTTGCGACCCCACGGCAGCAGTACCGGCGGACGGCTCTTGCGCAGCCACTCCTGCCAGCGCGGATAGAGCGCCACATTGGAATGATAGTCATAGAGCAGATCGAGCATGATCGGGCCGCGACCGGGTTGATCCATCCAGTACTGGTCGAGCGTCCAGGTGTCAGGGTCGACGCGTTCCGCGTCGCGCACGCCGTCGAGGTGCTGTCCACGAGTGGCGTCGAGGCTGAGCACCGCCTTGACCTGCTCATTGAAGGCCTGTCGATCGGGCCCCGGTTTGACGACCGGCTGCATGTTCGGGCCAAGCCCCGCCTCGTAGGCGTTGCCGTTCTGGGCGATGACGCCGCGAATGCGCTCCGGATGACGGGTAGCGATGCGGAACCCCACCGGCGCGCCGAAGTCGAAAACGTAGACGAAAAAACGCTTGACCCCGACCGCGTCGAGGAACGCCTCGGTGACCTCTGCGAGGTGGTCGAACGTGTACACGAAACGACCACCATCGTGACTGGATACGGGCGCGCTACTGTGACCGAAACCGGGGTAATCCGGGGCGACCACGTGCACTCGGTCGGCAAGAAGAGCCATCAGCGGTGCGTATTGGTGGGATGCCGACGGGAAACCGTGCAGCAGCACGAGCGTGGGCGCATCGGCTGGGCCAGCCTCGCGATAGAAGATATCCAGACCGTCGACCGTCACCGTCCGATGGCGCATGCGTGATGCCGCGTTGCCGACCGTACTGGAACTGGATTTTGTCATGACGAACTCCTTTGAGTGATCGCGCCGACCCTCGGCGCGCTGTTCACCAGTCTTCATTGTGGACTAATGTGTTCATACATTAGTTATCATTTGATGAATTTCAACATCTCCTTCGCGCCGCGCGACCAATCAGCATGCCGTGATGCTGGTGATCGGAATGCGATGAAAGGCGTAGGTGTGGCAAGTGATGTGCACGTATTGGCCGATGACGCGTCGCGTGCTGCATGTGCGGGCACTGACCCAAACACCACGTGCTGACGAAAACAGCCACCACGCACCGCAATCGGGAATTCAGCTTCCGGAAACCAGACCCCTCGCGGACCCGCAGGCGCCTACACGAAGCGCGGCGATTCGATCACTGCAACGGGCAAACGAGGCAAGGAACAATCTCCTCGCCCTCGCGTGGCACATCGGGTGTGGGCTCGAAGGGACGCCACGCGACCTCGAACCTCACGCCTTCCCTGGCCGGTTCCTGCATGGCCGCTTCAAGGCGCTTGTAACCGATCGGAAACGACGGTCAGGCATCCTCAGCTTTGCCGCAATGCACGCCGCTGCGCACACTGGCGCACGACGTTTTGCGCGCGCTGCCTTGCGCCGGACTCCGGTCGCCACTGTGGCGCGATCGCCTTTCAGGCCACCAGCCGGTCTGCCTTCATCAACGCCCACTGCTTTTCGTATTCCATGATGTGGGCAACGCTATCGACAAACGCGTCATCGTGGCCAAAGCGCAGCAGCAGGTACAACCCGGTCTCGAGGCCAGCAGAGATACCACCGGCGGTGATCACCTGGCCCTGGTCGACCACGCGATGACGGTCGATATGGCATTTCGGGGCAATCTGCGCCAGGCGGTCGATCGGGACCAACTTCTCCGAAGGGTCGCCGTTTTTACGACTGGTCGCCCGAATGCCGTCCAGGATGCCCGCGGCGCCGTAGATCCAGGCACCGGTGCAGACGCTCACCCGCAGCGTTTTCTCAGGCAGTGCGCGCACAAACCGGGTCAGGCGCCCGTTGTGCATTTCCCGGCGCGTCCCGATGCCGCCCGGAATCAGAAAAGCGTCCATATCAGGGCGGTCGTCGAGCGCATAACGCGGCGTGACAGTCATGCCCGCGGTGGTCTCGACCGGTACTGCGGTATCGCCGACCAGAAACACATCCAGTTCGGGATCCATCCGCTGTGCCACTGCGAATACCCCGAACGGTGCCGTGAAGTCGATGACTTCAACCCCGTCGAACACATAAATTCCCAAACGCTTGCCCATCGCGGTGGCCTCCGTTTCAATCAAGATGTGACTAATGTATAGTTCCGTTAGTCCTTTGTCGATACCGGTCAGCCGAGCATGAATTCCACAGCACGCTTCCCCCTGCTCGGCGAGCCACTTTCTCTAGATCTGGTCAACGCCTGCATCCGCCGAGACGGCGTGCTTGTGGACCTCTTGGACACGCCTGCCGCGCTCAACGCCTGGTTGCGCGCCGAGGCAGGGCGGCTGAGTTGGGCCGGCTTGGCCAGTACCACCGATTGGCGAGCTGTGCGTACGCTGCGCGAAGCCATTGCCGAATTGTTTCGTGCACGGCAAGAGCACGGTCGGCCCGAAACGGCGGCTGTGGCAAAGGTAAGTGAAGCGCTGTCGGCCCCAAACGCGCGGATGCGGTTGGTCTGGACCGGTCGGGAACCACGTCTTGCTCCGCTCAGCGCCCGCTCGCGGCGTAGCGTACTGCTCGGCGAGCTGGCTGCCGATGCGGTCGCCGTACTCACCGGCCCGCAAGCCAGGCACCTGCGCAAGTGCGCGAACCCCGACTGCATCCTGCAATTCATTGCCGGGAATCCACGCCGCCGCTGGTGTTCCAGCGCACTGTGCGGCAATCGAGCCCGCGTCGCACGTCACTACCGGCTCCACCGCGGGACCGAGTGATGCGCCAACCCGTTCACGCGGCTGCAAACACGCGGCCGGCGGCGCCACGCACGCTGCTTCCGGCCATCTGCGGCGCGGCCTTCGTGGTGTTTGCGCAGACTTTCATGGTTGCGCCGCTGATTCCGCGCTTGTCGAGCGTCTTCGCGAGCCCCATGACCTGGGTGGCGCTGGCGATCCCCGCGTACATCGTGCCGCAGGGACTGATGACGCTGTTTGCAGGGCCGCTCTCGGACCGCATCGGGCGGCGCGAGGTGATTTACGCCTCATTGGGCCTGTTCGTTGTCATCACCGCCGCCACGGCGACTGCCGACCGAATCGATGTATTCATCGCGTGGCGGGTTGCCGCCGGCGTAGCCGCCGCGGGAGTCGTGCCGATTTGTCTCACTCTGATCGGCGATGTCATCCCGTTCGAACAGCGTGGCCGCGCGGTCGGCTGGATGTTCGGTTCCATCGCCGGCGGAACGGCCGCTGGTGCTGCTGTCGGTGCGCTGCTCGAGCCGGTCATTGGCTGGCATGGCCTGTTTCTCACCGTGGCGGCACTCTCCGCCGCGGTGATCATCTTCGCCAAGGTTACCGGCGCCTTCCCGCCACTTGCGCTCCCTGCCACACCACCGTCCTGGCGAATCGTGGCGCGTGGCTATGCGAGCCTGCTCTCGCAGGCGCGCGCTCGGCGTACCTACGGCTACGTGCTGCTCAACGCCATTCTGCAATCGGGTGTTTTCACCTGGCTCGGGGTGTACCTGCATCAACGCTTCGGGCTCGGCGAGATAGGTATTGGTCTCGCGTTGCTCGGCTACGGCATCCCCGGACTGCTGTTCGGACCGATCATCGGCAAGCTGGCCGATCGTTACGGCCGCGCATGGATCATACCCGCCGGCGTGGCACTGACCGGCGTCTGTGCGCTGCTGCTGGCGCTGCCATTGGCGCTGGTCGCCGCGCAAATCGCGATCATCCTGCTCTCGCTCGGTTTCGATCTGACCCACCCGCAGCTTGCGGCGATCGCCACCGACCTGCACGGCCCGCGCGGCCAGGCCGTCGCGTTGATGGCGTTCTCTCTGTTCGTCGGCTTCGGCCTCGGCAGCCTGCTGTTCCAGGCGGCATTGACGGGAGGTTTCGTGATCGCCCTGTGCGTGTTCGGCGGTTGTGCGCTAGTCGGAGCAGGCATTGCCCTTGTCCTGTTCCGCGGAGAAGGTCCTGCGCACGTGAAACTTCGGGTACACGGCAAACACCCATGAGACTGAACGCCACCGGCGTGAAGTCCATAGTGCCGCGGCGCACACCAGCCATCGACGACGGCGACTGCCATTGGCGCGAATCAGCGCCCTGTGAATTCCGTCTCGACGTCGACAAACGGCGCACGTGGGCAACGGGCACCAGCATATCAACGCAGGCGGCTTCACGACACCTCGGGACGTTCGCGAGCACACGAAGCGCCGGTCCCGCAGACACTTGCAAAATGCCGAGGCAGCACCATAACGGCAAAGCTTTGATGCCAACACCAGATACAAGGCCAGATTGTGAACGCGTCACACGGGCATTGGCAGCCCATCGAGATGAATAAGGCGACAACCAACGCCGGCTGCCGGAATTGCGCTGCGCGTTCCACGCGGTTGGTCCAAGGCGCGCTTGCGTTCTGCGCCAGCGCCTTGCTCGCGTCCTGTGCCGTAGGACCTGCCTATCACAGACCCGCGCCCCCCGGAGTTTCGACCTATACAACCGCACCGGCGGCCGCGACGATTCCGCCGGCACCCGCAGCAACCGGTTCCGTAGCCCGTGCGCAAACGCTTGAACACGGCGCTACAGTCCAACCTCGCTGGTGGAAGAACTTGGGCTCGCCCGCGCTGAATCGACTGGTGGATCAGGCGCTGGCTCGCAACCCCGATCTCGCTGCGGCGCAGGCGACGCTCGAGCAAGCGCAGTTCAACCTCAAAGCAGCCAAAGGCGTGTTCTACCCACAGGTTTCACTGGGACTCGGCGGTGAACGCACCCGTACGACCGGCGCCGCTGCTGGTGGAAACTTCTCGCCGCAGCTCTACAACCTTTACACCGGCCAGGTGTCCGTTACCTATTACCCCGACGTATTCGGGCTGAATCGGCTGGTCGCACACAGCGAGCAGGCACAGGTGGATGTCGCCCACGACCAACTGACCGCCGCGCGGCTTGCCATCGCCGGCCACGTCGTGAATACGGTGCTGGACCTGGCCGCCCTCGAGGACGAGGTGGCTGCGACCCGCAAGAACGTCAGTGACCAGCAACAAGTCCTTGCCCTGACCCGCACCCGTTATCAACTCGGCGCCACGTCCGAGTTCAACGTACTCACCCAGGAAAGCCAGCTCGCCAGCAGCGAGGCGCTGCTGCCGCAGTTGCAGCAGGCGCGCGATGAGGCACGCCACTTGCTCGCTACCTACCTGGGCAAATTTCCCTCTGAAGCAGGCAATCTGCATGTGCCCGCCCTGGCCGACCTGCACCTGCCCGCAGCGCTGCCGCTGAGTTTGCCGTCAACGCTGGTTCGGGAGCGGCCTGACATTCTGGCGGCAGAAGCACAACTGCGCTCCGCCAATGCCCAGATCGGCGAAGCCGTCGCGCGGATGTATCCGCACCTGCAGCTCACCGGCAACTTCGGCGATCAAAGCAATCACACCAGCACATTGTTCGATCCCGCCAGCCGGTTGTGGAATCTGGCCGCGAGTCTTGCGCTGCCGTTGTTCGAGGGCGGCACCCTGGAAGCGCAGAAGCACGCGACCGAAGCCGCGTACCGTGGGGTGTTCGCCAATTACCAGAGTACGGTGCTGGGTGCTTTCCGCGACGTGGCCGATGTGCTGCGCGCGTTGCAACATGATTCCACGTTGCTGGACGCGCAGGCACGCGCCATGCGCGATGCGCAACAGGCGCTGGCGCTGGTGCAGGCGCAATACCAGGCGGGCGGCGTGGATTTTTTGAGCGTGCTCACCAGCGAAACCCAGGTTCAGAACGCGCGTATCGCGTTCGTGCGGGCCGAGGCGCAACGTTACGCCGACACGGCGGCGCTGTACGTGGCCCTGGGTGGTGGTGAATGGATGGATACATCCGCGCAAGCTCAAGACGCTGCAGTCGACAAACCCTGATGCAGCCAGTTATCACGCGGATACCGGATGCGGTTTACAACGCTCACGCCCAAACGCGGCGCCGGCGTGGAGAGTGACAATGCGCAAGCAATCGATCGTGGTGGTGGTACTCCTGATCGCCGTTTTCGGCGCGATTTTCGGCGGGAAGTTTTACGCCAACCATCGGGCCGCCGTGGCGGCGTCCCAACGCAGCTTCCCGCCCACTTCCGTCTCCACCGCCATCGCACGCGAAGCGCCCTGGAGCCCTGAAGTCAACGCCGTGGGCAGCCTCGAAGCGGTGGACGGCACCGAAATCACGGCCCAGATCGCCGGCAACGTTACCCGCATCGCATTCCGCTCCGGTGCGCGGGTCCATGAGGGTCAACTGCTGGTGAGCCTCGACGACTCCAGCGAATTGGCGCTGCTGCACGCCGACCAGGCCAAGCTGGAACTGGCGATGGCAACCCTGACGCGTACCCGGAAACTGTATGCAGCGCATGCCGCCAGCCAGTCGGACCTGCAAACGGCCGAGGCCAATGGCGGAGCCGCCAGAGCTGCGGTGGAAGGCGACCAGGCCACCTTGAAGAAGCTGCATATCACGGCCCCGTTCGATGGTGTGGCGGGCATCCGCGAAGTGAGCCGTGGCCAGTATGTTTCACCAGGCACGAACATCGTCAGCCTGCAAAGTTACGATCCGTTGCTGCTTGATTTCTCGCTGCCGCAAAACAACGTGAGCGAAATCGCGGCGGGCCAGGGGGTGGCGTTCACCGTCAACAGCTATCCCGACAAGACCTTCAAGGGACGGGTCACGGCGACCGGCTCGCAGGTTGATCCCGCCACCCGCAACATCGCGCTGCAGGCCACACTCGACAACTCGCACGACCTGCTGCGCCCCGGCATGTATGGCAACGTCAAGCTTGCGGTCGGCAAGGCACTTCACGGCGTGGTCGTGCCGAATACCGCGATCACCTACAACACGTTTGGCGACAATGTCTACATCGTCACACCCGGTCCCAACCACGCCTTGATCGCGCACGAGCGCACCGTGCAGGTGCGCGACCAGCGTGACGGTTCAGTGCTGATCGCAGCGGGTGTGAAGGCGGGTGACACGGTGGTGACCGCCGGCCAGAACAAGCTGCGTGACGGGGCCGCGGTCGCCGTCGACAACAGCGTGCAACCGTGACCCGGCAGCCAACATGAAATTTACCGACATCTTCATCCGCCGCCCGGTGCTGGCGAGCGCGATCAGCCTGATCATCCTGCTGCTCGGCTTGCGCGCGTGGACCGGCATGACGGTGCGCGAGTTTCCCACCGTGGTCACGACCGTCGTCACGATCACGACGGCATACCCGGGCGCCAGTCCGGAAACGGTGCGGGCGTTCATCACCTCGCCGGTGCAACAGGCCGTCGCCAGCGCGCCGGGCATCGATTACATGACCAGCAGCAGCGCCGCAGGCGTGTCCACGATCACCGTGAACATGGAGCTGAACTTCGACCCGAATGCCGCGGTGGCGCAAATCCTGTCCAAGGTGAACCAGGTCCAGAACCTGTTGCCGGCGCAGGCCCAGCGCCCGATCGTCAATGAGACGGTGGGCAGCTCGACCGCGTTCATGTACCTGGCATTCACCGGCAAGGGCCTGACCCAGCAGCAGATCAACGATTACGTGCTGCGGGTGGCACAGCCGAAGATCCAGGGCGTACCCGGTGTCGGCCAGGCGCAGATCGTGCCGGCAGGCACCGACCCCAGCGGCAACGCGTTCGCGCTGCGCGCGTGGCTCAATCCCACCGCCATGGCGGCGCGCGGCATCACGCCAGCGGACGTGTCCAAGGCACTGCAGGCCAACAACTTCATCTCGGCCGTCGGCAGCACCCGCAACCGGCAAACCCAGGTGACCATCACTGCCACCACCTCACTCAACAACCTGGCCCAGTTCAAGAATCTGGTGGTCAAGAACGTCGGCAATACCGTGATTCGGCTGCAGGATGTCGCCGACGTGAAGCTGGGTGCCGAAAATTACAACCAGGCGGTGTTCTACGACGGCAGGCCGTCGGTGTTCATCGGCGTGCAGCCCACGCCCGATGCCAACGATCTGGATGTCGCCGCCGGAGTGCACAAGGTACTCAACGAACTCAAGCAATCACTGCCACCCGGTATGCAGGTGCACCTTGCGCTCGACCAAAGCACGTTCATCACGGCCTCGCTGCACGAGGTGTTTTTCACCATCGCGATCACGCTGCTGGTGGTGGTGGTCGTCATCTTCCTGTTTCTCGGATCGTTGCGCTCGTTGTTGCTGCCGGCGGTGGCGATCCCGCTTTCGATCATCGGTGCCGGCATCATCATGCTGGCGCTCGGTTTCACCATCAACTTGCTGACCTTGCTCGCGGTGGTGCTGGCGATCGGCCTGGTGGTCGACGACGCGATCATCGTGCTGGAGAACATCCAGCGCCTGATCGACGAGGGAGAACCGGCGGTCGCCGCGGCGATCCATGGGGCGCGCGAACTGGCGAGCCCGATCCTGGTGATGTCCACGACCCTGGTCGCGGTGTTCATCCCGATCGGCTTCATGGGCGGTCTGACTGGCAGCCTGTTCACCGAATTCGCGTTTACGCTGGTCGCCACCGTGGTGATCTCGATGATCGTGGCGCTGACGCTGACCCCGATGTTGTGCTCCAAGGTGCTGCGCCATACACCATCAAAGGGCTTTACCCATGTGCTGGACCAGGGCTTTGCACACGTGCGCCGTGTCTACGACCGCTCCCGTTCCTGTTCATGGGTTCCAGGAGTGAACTCGCGCCGACCGAAGATCAGGGCATTGTCCTTGCCGAAGGCTTGGCGCCCGCGACCGCGACGTTGCACTACCTGGACACGTACGCAACCCAGATGCGCAAGGTATTCCAGAGCTTCCCGGAAAATGCGCTGGTATGGCAGGTCAATGGGATAGCGCCGCCCGGCGGCGCCGGCAACAACGCCGTAATCCTGGGCAGCAACCTGAAGCCCTGGGGTGAGCGCTCGCGCACCCAGATGCAGATCATGCCGCTGATACAGCAGAAACTGAGCGGGAACACCGGCTTGCAAGCCGTGGCGTTTGCGCATCCCGAACTTCCCGGCGACGCCGGTGGGCTGCCCATACAGTTCGTACTGACCTCATCCAACGGCTACCAGCAGATCAATGCTGCCGCCGGCCAGCTCATCGGCACGGCCATGAAAAGCGGCCTGTTCGAGTTCCTGACCAAGGATCTGCGCTACGACAGCCCGCACATCGCGCTGGACGTGAACCGCGACGTGGCCGCCAATCTTGGCCTCAGCATGAGCGACATCGGCCAGGACTTGAGCCCGCTGCTCAGCGAGAACTTTGTCGGCCGCTTCGACATGTCCGGCCACAGCTACGAAGTCATCCCCCAGGTGCCGGACACGATGCGCGCGAACGCGAACGCGCTCGGCAACTACTACGTGCGGGCCGCCGGCGGCACCCTTGTGCCATTGACCACGGTGGTCGATGCCAAACACACGGTCGAGCCGGAGTACCTGCCGCAGTTCCAGCAGCTCAACTCCGCCACGATCCAGGGCACCATGGCGCCTGGCGTCACCCTGGGCCAGGCGCTTGATTACTTGAAGAAGCTGACCGCAAGCACGCTGCCGGCCAGCTACGGCGTCGACTACGCCAGCGGGTCGCGCCAGTTCATCCAGCAAGGCCACGCGATCATCGTCACCTTTGCGCTGTCGATCCTGCTGGTCTACTTGCTGCTGGCCGGACAGTTCGAGAGCTTCCGCGACCCGCTCATCGTGCTGGTCGCGGTCCCGATGTCGGTATTTGGCGCGCTGGTTTTCCTGTTCCTGGGCACGGCGACGCTGAACATCTACACGGAAGTGGGGTTGATCACCCTGATCGGCCTGATCACCAAGCAGAGCATCCTGATCGTGCAGTTCGCCAACGTGATCCAGGAAGACGAAGGCCTGGATCGGCGCGCGGCGGTGGAGAAAGCGTCCAGCATCCGCCTGCGGCCGATCCTGATGACCACCTGTGCGATGGTGTTCGGCGTGGTGCCACTACTCATGGCCAGCGGCCCCGGCGCGGTAAGCCGATTCGACATGGGGCTGGTGATTGCGACCGGCCTCACCATCGGCGCGCTGATCTCCTTGTATGTGGTCCCGATGGTCTACACCTACGTGGCGACGGAGAAGAAACAAGCCGCCCTTCCCCAGACAGCGGGTGCCGCACTTGCTTCGCTCAACAACCCAGGGACATCGGCATAGACGGCCCTCCGGCGACGCTCATGGCGCCACCGGATGTGCCGGCGCCACGCCTGCCTTCACCACCGCGATCCACTTGTCGACGCGGGTTTCCAGCACATCCAG
>CAJDTN010000068.1_pt1 | contig 17784 bp, 14 predicted proteins | sample 7389801 | NCBI WGS metagenome assembly CAJDTN01 (sample SAMEA7055653, study PRJEB34461) | soil metagenome | biome: terrestrial ecosystem; feature: Peninsula; material: soil | place: Antarctica | collected 2016
TTGGCGATTTCGCCGCGGTGGGCATTCAGGTACTTCTCGTTGGAGAGGAAGGCCTGGAACTGGTCGATCACCTGCGGGCTGGTGCCGGCGGCGTAGGCGACCTTCGGGTCGTTGAGTGCCGGGACGTAGACCGGATCCCAGCCGGAGATGCTGTCGCCGTTGGCATCATTGCGGAACACCCAACTGTAGGGCGTACCGGTGCGGCCGCTGTAGAACGCCGATACCTGCGTTTTGTAGTCGCCGAAGAAGGCATGCTGCCAGGTCAGCGAGGCCTTCAGCGTCTTGGATACGTTGTAGTTGGAGGTCGCCTCGACGTTGGAGTTGGGGTTCAGGCGAGCGACCCGCTGATAACCGTTGTAGGCGATCGTATCGGTGCCCGGATCGACGTCGGTAGCGTGGTTGAAGGTCAGGCTGACATTGCCGAACCAGTTTTCCGAGAACGGCTTGTTCAGCGCCAGCGTGAAGCTGTCGGACTTGCCGCGCTGGGTGTTGGTCAGCAGCGTCGAGGCCGTGCTGAAGGCCCGGTTCTGGTTGGCCAGCGCATCCCTTGAGACCGGTGCCTGGCCCGGGGTCTTCCAGAACTGCTGGCGACCGTCCGGCAGCACGCCGGTGGGCGCGCCGAAGTTCACCGCCTGATACAGGATGCCGTCGCGTACCTTGATGTGCTGGTACTGGGCGGACGCGGTCAGGCCCCACCATGGCAGTTCGCGATCCAGCGCCAGGCTCGCCTTCCACACGGTCGGCAGGCGGAAATTCCTGGCAATCGTATCGATCGAGCCGGCACCGCCGCCGGCCGGAATATTCTGGTTGAACGGGTCCGGACTGAACGCGGCCTGCGATGGATCGAAGGTGTTGTAGGAGAGCAGGGTGATGCCATTGTTCTGGTACGGATTGGTCATCCATACCGTGGGCGGTGAGGTCTGGAACAGGCCGACGCCGCCGCGCAGCTGGGTCTTGTACTCGCTGTCGAACGCATAGTTGAACGACAGCCGCGGTTCCACCACGCGGTTGCTCGAGCCTACGGAGTAGTTGTTCGGATAGCCGAAGACCTGCTCGAACGCGGCGTTGTAGACCGGTGGGGTGCTGGAATGCGGAATGTCCACGCGCACCCCGTATTGCACCGACAGTTGATCGTTGACTTGCCACGTGTCCTGCAGGAACGGGCTGTATTGGCTGTACGTCCACTTGCCGGCGATGTCGGTGAGCGTGTGGCCCGGCGCCGGGTGGTAGAGGATGTACGAGTTGTAGTTGCCCGCGGCGAAGTTGTCGATGCCCCAGAAATTGTACTGGCCGAATTCGGTCTGCCCGAACAGGTTGTTGATCTTGTTGCTCTGATAGTCGATGCCGCCCTTGATCGCGTGGTCGCCGGCGTAATAGGTGCCGGCCAGGAACACGCTGACCTTCTTGGTATCGATATGGTTGTAGTGGCGGAAGCGTTCCTCACCGAGGTTCACCGACGGGCCCTTGCCGGTTGGCGACAGGTTCACGTTCACCGCTGGCTGCTGGTATGGCGCAGCGGTGTCCTGGACGAATTTCTGGTAGCCGACCTTGGCCTCGGTGGAGAAGCTGTCGGTCCAGTCGTCGAACACATGGGCGACGTAATTGTTGGTGGTGATCGTCTTGGTATAGGTGTAGCTGGTCAGGCCCACGCTGCTCGGGCTGTTGCCGCCCACCGCGGGCAGCAACTCCTTGGTGCGCTGATAGGTAAAGCTGGCGCGGTGGTTGTTGCTGATGTTCCAATCGATTTTGCCCAGGTAGCGCTTGTCGTCGTAGGTCAGCCCGGTCGGGCCGCCGAAGTTGCCTGGGGTCAGACCCAACTGCGTGGCCGCATCGATGATCTTCTGCAGGTCGCCCGGGGATACCTTGTTGCTGGTGGACGGGCCGCTGCCCAGCGAGTCGTCCAGGCCGTTGGCCGAGTCGGCACCGATGCCGGTGGTCTTTTCGTGCTCGGCCGAGACGAAGAAGAACAGCTTGTCCTTGATGATCGGGCCGCCCACGTTGAAGCCGTAGGTGGTGTCTTTCTGGTAGCCCTTGTAGTGGTAGCCGGGATTGTCGCTGGGCAGCCAGCCGGCATCGCCGACCAGGTGGTTGGCGTTGCGGTAGGCGTAGTACACCGCGCCATGGAATTGGTTGGTGCCGGACTTGGTCACCGCGTTGACGTCGGCGCCGACCACGTCGGAGGAGGTGTCGTAGTTGGCGGTGGAAATGTTGTACTCGGCGATCGTCTCGGGCGAGATCGGCGACTTCTGGTAGGGCAGGCCGTTGGCGTTGAGGCCGAACGGGTCGCCTTGGGTCACGCCGTCGACAGCAATGTTGTTGTAGCGGTTGTTCATGCCCGCGGCGGAGATTGCGCCAGTGCCCTGGTCGGTCACGCTGATGCGCGGATCCAGGCGTACCACGTCGTCGATCGAACGATTGCCCTGCGGCGTCGCCTGCAACTGGCGCTGCGAGATGTTGGTCGACAGCCCCTTGTTGTCCGAGGAAAAAGTTTGCGCCAGGGTCGTGCCGCTTACCGTCACGGCCGCCAGCTCCGTGGTGCTCATTGCGGCGGAAGTCAGCTTCAGGTTGATCGAGGAAGGCTGGCCAAGTTGAAGGTAGACATTGTCCCGCTCGACGGTCTGCGCGGCCTTGTTTGCGGTGATCTCGAACGGACCGCCGACACGCAGGCCCTGGGCCGTATAACGGCCATCCGCATCGCTGAGCACCGACTTGGTGGTGCCGGAAGGCCGGTGGACGATGGTCACCTTGGCGCCGGCCACCGGCTGGCCATGGGCATCCATCACGCGGCCGCTGACGCCGGAGGTGGTGATGTTCTGGGCGGCGACCGGGGCCATCGCCAGCAACGAGGCGATGGCGAACGGCAGCACTCTGAGGCGGAACGAGGCAGTCATCTTTGATCCTTGCATGCGTAGAAGATCTGGGGCGTCCTCTTCGCATCGGAGCCCCACGGGCGTTGTGCCCTTGCGGCTCGGATCAACGACGGTTCCCCACCAAGCGATCCGCGAGCGCTAACCATGATGGCCGGCAGGGGTGGATCGGTGCTCAATTCTAGTGTGTTTTCATCGTGCCAGAGCTGGCCGAAGTCAGCGAGTTTGTCGGCACTTGACGCAAGAAGTTGCGAACGAGACGAACGGGCAGCCGCCGTCGAGCTGAGCTGAGCTGATTGATGTTCCGGCTTTCCATGAACGGGTTCAGCGCCTGGTCCTGGTCAGTGCCCACGTCGCGCGACGCAGCCAGCGGTCGAGGCGATCGTCGCGTTGGGCGCGATGGCGATCAGCAATGAGTTGCGCAGCCCATGCTGCTTGATCTTTTCGCGCGGACCGTCCCGGCGCGCGGCGCCGTGCGGCGCGGCATTGGACCCGTAATCGAACTGCAATCCACCGTTTGTCGCGCGGCTTTCGGCGAAACCAGGATGCGCGTCTTCGGCCTCGGCCAGCGCGCACGATTGCGACAGGGCGTTGAGATGGATTTCCTCGGCGATGCGGTTGGGCAGCGCCAGCGCTTGGGCCGAGTCGAACAGCCTGCGCAGCTTGAACAACACGTCCCCGCGGACCCATCACGACCCACCCTGCCGACCGCTACTTCAATGCTGCCCCCTGGCCGGCCCGCCGGTGGGCGGACTCGGCCAGAACATTACAATGCGTCGTTGTCCAGCTCGCCGGTGCGGATGCGGATGACCTGGTCCAGTGCGCTGACGAAGATCTTGCCGTCGCCGATCTTGCCGGTGCGGGCGGAGGCCTGGATGGCCTCGATCACGCGGTCAAGCTGGTCGTCGACCACCGCTACCTCCAGTTTGATCTTGGGCAGGAAGTCGACCACGTATTCGGCGCCACGATACAGCTCCGTATGGCCCTTTTGACGACCGAAACCCTTCACCTCGGTCACCGTAATACCTTGCACGCCGACTTCCGCAAGCGCTTCGCGCACATCGTCCAGCTTGAACGGCTTGATGATCGCTACGACCAGTTTCATGAAACGTTCCTCGATTTCGCGAGCGTCGACACCGCGCGTCTTGCCAGTGTACTGCCCCTTCCGTCGCGACGTTCTCGCCTGATTGGCAGCGGTGTAGGACAATCCCTACAAACTTTGGCGGAGCACACCGATGGCAGCATCATTTTCCCTTCACCTAGTATGGATCCCGACGAGTGCGAGGCGCTGTCCATGATGGACAAGCAGGATATCGATCAGATTGCCCTGCGGCTTGTGTCGTTGGTACCGCCAGGACTGGCACAGGTGCAGCAGGATTTGCGCGCCAGTGCTGTCCCGCACCCGCGCCAAGGTCGACGAGTTGGAGCAGCGCGTGACCGAACTCGAGGCTGCCGTGGTTGCCCGCGGAGACCAGCCGTAACTACCTCCCGGGAGCCGCCTCCGATCCGTCACCCTCACCCCGAGAACGATCGGGGGCGGTTATTTGTCAGCGCTGCTGATGGAGTTGCGCGATGTTTGTGCCTGTCAGCGCGCCACCCCGCACGCTTCATCGATCCACGGTCGCATGAGTCTTGCGGTCACGCTCAGCCGCGCCCAGGAAGGCATCTCCGCACCGCAGGTCGTGGTCGAGGTGCACCTTTCCGGGGGTTTGCCCTGCACGAATATCGTCGGTCTGCCCGAGGCGGCAGTGCGCGAAGCGCGTGATCGCGTGCGCGTGGCGATTCAGAACACTGCGTTCGAATACCCCAACCGTCGCGTCACGGTCAACCTGGCTCCGGCCGAGTTGCCCAAGGACGGCGGCCGCTTCGACCTGTCGATCGCACTGGGCATTCTTGCTGCCAGTGGCCAGGTACCGCGCGAAAAGCTGGATGATTGCGAGTTCCTTGGCGAACTGGCCCTGACCGGTTCGCTACGTAGCGTTTCCGGCGTGTTGCCCGCGCTGCTGCGCGCACGGGCGCGTGGTCGCCGCGTAGTGGTACCGCGCGAGAACGCCGCCGAGGCGGCCTTGGTTCCGGACGTGGATGTGCGGGTCGCCGAGACCCTGGCCGAGGTCTGCGGGTGGCTGCGTGGCGCGCACGAACTGTCTGCCCCGGTTGGCATTCCCAGCGATGGCGGCGCCCATGACGGCCCCGATCTGGCCGACGTACGCGGGCAGGCGCAGGCGCGGCGTGCACTGGAGATCGCCGCGGTCGGCGGCCACCACTTGTTGCTGATCGGGCCGCCAGGCACCGGCAAGACCATGCTGGCCGAGCGCCTGCCCGGCATCCTGCCACCGCTGTCTGAGTCGGAAGCGCTGGAGACTTGCGCGGTGTTGTCGGTTTCCGGCCAGGCCACCGACTTGGCGCGCTGGCGGCGCCGACCGTTCCGGGCGCCGCACCACACCGCATCGGCGGTGGCGTTGGTGGGCGGCGGTTCTTATCCGCGTCCGGGCGAGATCTCGCTGGCGCACAACGGCGTGCTGTTCCTGGACGAGCTGCCCGAATTCAGCCGGCATGTGTTGGAGGTGCTGCGCGAGCCGATGGAATCCGGCCACATCATGATCTCGCGGGCGGCCCGGCAATCGACGTTTCCAGCCCAGTTCCAGTTGGTGGCAGCGATGAATCCCTGTCCGTGCGGTTACGCCGGCGAGCCGCGTTGCCAGTGCACACCCGATCAGGTACAGCGCTACCGTTCACGCATCTCCGGCCCGCTGCTGGATCGCATCGATCTCTGCGTGCAGGTGCCGCCGGTGCCCATGGCCGAGTTGGGCACACCACGCAACGCGCGCGATGAGGACTCCGCCACGGTGCGCGCGAGGGTGCTGGCCGCACGCCGGCAGTCCCTGATGCGCGCCGGCCGCCCCAATGCCGAAATCAGCACGCGCGAGCTGGAGCGCGATTGCGCCCTGGGAGTCGCCGAACGGCGCTGGTTCGAGCGCGCGCTGGAACGGCTCGGCCTGTCTGCCCGCGCCTACCACCGCGTGCTGCGGGTAGCTCGTACCATCGCCGATCTCGACGGCGGCACCGCGTTGCTGGAACGCGAGCATCTGGCAGAGGCCCTGCAATACCGGCGTTTTTGAATTGCCTGCCGAAGCGGGCGCTGGACGCTCGCATCTGCGCGTGTTTCGATAGCGGCCGGATCTGTTGAAGGGGGTGCCATGATTGTCGAGCTGGGCCTGATGCTCGCCGGGATGCTGATGATCGGTTTCCTGGCACAATGGTTGGCGTGGCGGGTGCGGTTGCCGGCGATCCTGTTCCTGCTGCTGGCTGGCATCGTGCTGGGTCCGGTCAGCGGTGTGCTGGATCCGGACCAGTTGCTGGGCGACCTGTTGTTCCCGATCGTGTCGCTGGCCGTTGCGCTGATCCTGTTCGAGGGCAGCCTGACCTTGCGCTTTCACGAGCTGCCCGGCATTGGCCGAGCGGTGCGCGGCCTGGTCAGTTATGGCGCGGTGGCCACCCTGTTGCTGCTGGCATGGGCGGCACATGCTATTGCCGGGGTGAGCTGGCCGATCGCCCTGCTGTATGGTGCGCTCGGTTGCGTGACTGGTCCGACCGTGATTGCGCCAATGCTGCGCACCTTGCGGCCGAATGCCCGCGTCGCCAATACGCTGCGCTGGGAAGGCATCGTGATTGATCCGCTGGGTGCGCTGTTCGCGGTGCTGATCTTCGAGGCGATCGTGTCGCGCGAGGAAGGCCACACGATCGGCGTCTTCGTCGCCACCATTGGCAGTGGCGTGGTGATCGGCGCGGTGGCGGCCTGGCTGGTGGCATTCTTCCTGCGCCGGCAGATGATTCCCGAGTACCTGCAGAACTATGCGGTGCTGGCCGCCGTGCTGCTGGCCTTCAGTCTTTCCAACGTGCTCACCCACGAATCAGGCTTGCTCGCCGTGACCATCATGGGCATCGCCCTGGGCAACATGCGCGGCGTGCACATGGACGATATCCTCGACTTCAAGGAAAACCTCACCACGGTGCTGGTGTCGGTGTTGTTCATCCTGCTGGCGGCACGGCTGGCGTGGCCCTTGCCGCCAGGGATGCTGCTGGCTGGCATCGCGCTGTTTGCCATTGCCCAGTTGATCGTGCGGCCGCTGACCGTGTCGCTGGCCAGCGTGGGCAGCAAGCTCAGTTGGCGCGAGCGTGCGTTGATCGGTTGGGTGGCACCGCGCGGCATCGTGGCGGCGTCGGTGTCGGCGCTGTTCGCCTTGCGCCTGGATGCGCTGGATGTACCTGGCGCCGATGCGCTGGTGCCGCTGATCTTCATCCTGATCATCGGCACGGTGGTGCTGCAGAGCGCAACCGCGCGACCGTTGGCGGTCTGGCTGAAAGTGGCCGAGCCGGAGCCACGCGGCGTGTTGATCTTCGGCTCTGACGTGGTCGCCCGCGCGGTCGGCAAGGTGCTCGGGGAGGCGGGCTTTCGCGTGGTGCTGGCCGACGACGATTGGGAAGGCATCCGGCTTGCGCGGATGGAAGGCTTGACCACGTTCTACGGCAATCCGGCGTCGCCGCATGCCGAGTTGCATCTGGATCTCACCGGGCTCGGCCGCTTGCTGGCCATGTCCACCCATCGCGAACGCAACTCGCTGGCTTGCGTGCATTACCGGCAGGAATTTGGTCGCGAAAAGGTCTACCGGCTGCGCAACCTGACCCCGCAGGAAAACACCGATCGTGCGGCGCTGGCTGGTAGCCTGCTGGCGCCGCCATTGTTCGACGCGACGATTACCCACGGCCGCTTTGCCGAGATGCTTGAGCAGGGTTGGCGGATCAAGCTGACCAAGCTCACCGACACCTTCGACTGGCCGCAGTTCATTGACCAGTATGGCTCGACCAGCGTGCTGATGTTCGGGGTGGAAGAGAAAGGCGCGCTGCGGGTCGCCTCGACCAAGCGCGAGCTGGAACCGAAGTCGGGCTGGACCGTGATCGTGCTGGTGCCGCCGCGCGATCCTGGCGTCGAATGACTGATCGGCAGGAGCCCGCTCGCGGGCGATGTTTTTGCTCTGACGCGCGATGAAGATCAAATGCAAAGGCATCGCCCGCGAGCGGGCTCCTACGAGTGTGCCGCGGTGATCGGGTGACCGAAAAGTGTGCCGCAGTGATCAGGCGACGGAGAAGTGTGCCGCGGTGATCGGGTGACGGAGAAGTGTGCCGCGGTGATCAGGCGAAGGAGAAGTGTGCGGCGGTGATCAGGTGACGGAGAAGTGTGCGGCGGTGATCAGGTGACGGAGAAGTGTGCCGCGGTGATCAGGCGACGGAGACGCGCGCCGCCGTGATCAGGTGACGGAGAAGTGCGCCGCCGTGATCAGGCGACGGCGGCTTGCTTGAACTGAGCCTCCTCGGTGGAGCCGGTCAGCGCGGTGGTCGATGACTGGCCTTGATGGATCGCCTGGGTGACAGCGTCGAAGTAGCCGGTGCCAACTTCGCGCTGGTGCTTGACCGCGGTGAAGCCACGCTCGCCAGCAGCGAATTCCTTCTCCTGCAGCTCGACGAAAGCAGTCATCTGACGGCGGGCATAGTTGTGGGCCAGGTCGAACATGCCGTAGTTGAGGCTGTGGAAGCCGGCCAGGGTGATGAACTGGAACTTGTAGCCCATCGCGCCGAGTTCCTTCTGGAAGCGGGCGATGGTCGCGTCGTCCAGGTTCTTCTTCCAGTTGAAGCTGGGCGAGCAGTTGTAGGCCAGCATCTTGCACGGGAACTTGGCGTGGATCGCCTCGGCGAAGCGGCGCGCGTCCTCCAGGTTCGGCTTGCTGGTCTCACACCAGAGGAGGTCGGCGTAGGGCGCGTAGGCGAGGCCGCGGCTGATCGCCTGGTCCAGGCCAGGCTTGACCCGGAAAAAGCCCTCAACGGTACGCTCGCCGGTGATGAACGGCTTGTCGTTGGCGTCGATGTCCGAAGTCAGCAGATCGGCGGCATCGGCGTCCGTACGCGCCACGATCAGGGTCGGCACGCCGGCGACGTCGGCAGCCAGGCGCGCTGCATTCAACTTGTCGACCGCTTCGCGGGTCGGCACCAGCACCTTGCCGCCCATGTGACCGCACTTCTTCACCGAGGCCAGCTGATCCTCGAAATGCACGCCGGCGGCGCCGGCCTCGATCATTGCCTTCATCAGCTCGAACGCATTCAGCACGCCGCCGAAGCCGGCCTCGGCGTCGGCCACGATCGGCACCAGCCAGTCGATATCATGGTTGCCTTCGGCGTGGTGCAGCTGATCCGCGCGCAGCAAGGTGTTGTTGATGCGCTTGACCACCAGCGGCACCGAGTTGGCCGGGTATAACGACTGGTCGGGGTACATCTCGCCGGCCACGTTGGCGTCGGCCGCCACCTGCCAACCAGACAGGTACACGGCTTGCAGCCCGGCCTTGACCTGCTGCATCGCCTGGTTGCCGGTCAGTGCCCCAAGGGCATTGACGAAGTCTTCCTGGTGCAGCGATTTCCACAAGCGCTCCGCGCCGCGGCGGGCCAGCGAGTGTTCGACCTGCACGGTACCGCGCAAGCGCACCACGTCATCGGCGGAATAGTTGCGCTGGACGCCGGCCCAGCGGGCGTTGTTCTTCCAATCCAGGGTGATCTGTTCGGCGGTCGGCAGATGGTTCTTCATGGCATGGCTCCGTGGTGTCTTCGAGCCCCTCGCCCGGCCGGCGAAGGGAAGGCGAACTTCAAAGTTGGTCGTAGGCGGACAAGGTGAGGAAGTCACCCAGCTCGTCCGCGTGGGTCATCGTGGAAATCAATGCGGCGGCGGCATCGGCTCGGGCGGCGCCAGGGTGCTGGCTGTCGCGCAGGCGATGGGTGTGCGCGGCGAGTGCCTGGTCGAACAGCGCGAAATTGATCGGCGCCTCGTCAGGAAACTCGACGCCATCGTGGTGCAGCCATTGCCACAACTGGGCACGGGCGATCTCGGCGGTGGCGGCGTCTTCCATCAAGTGATGAATCGGCACGCAGCCCAGGCCGTCGAGCCACGCGGCGGTGTAGCGCAGGCAAACCTCGACGTTGTTGTCGAAACCGGCACGGCTGATTGTGCCGCCGGGCGCGGCGAGCAGCTGCTCGCGGGTCACCTGCACGTCCTCACGCAGCTGGTCGAGCTGGTTCGGCGCGGGCATGTACTCGTCGAAAATTGCCTGCGCCACGGCCACCAGCGCCGGGTGAGCGACCCAGGTGCCGTCGTGGCCGGCGCGCACTTCGCGCAGCTTGTCGGCGCGCACCTTGTCCAGCGCAGCCTTGTTCGCGGCCTCGTCACCCTTGATCGGGATCTGCGCGGCCATGCCGCCGATCGCGAACGCGCCGCGGCGGTGGCAGGTCTTGATCAGCAACTCGGAATAGCCTTTCAGGAACGGCACGGTCATGCTGACCTGGCCGCGTTCCGGCAGCAGCCGGTCGCGATGGCTGCGCAGGGTTTTCAGGTACGAGAAGATGTAGTCCCAGCGGCCGCAGTTGAGGCCGACCATGCGCCGGCGCAGCGCGTGCATGATCTCGTCCATCTGGAACGCCGCCGGCAAGGTCTCGATCAGCACGGTGGCCTTCATCGTGCCGCCCGGCAGCCCCAGCTCGTCCTCGGCGGTACTCATCACCTCTTCCCACAGCGCGGCCTCTTCCATCGCTTCCAGTTTGGGCAGGTAGAAGTACGGGCCGCGATCGCGCTGCTGCAGCGTCGCCGCGTTGTGGAACACGAACAAACCGAAATCCACCAGCGCGCCGGACATGGCGGCGCCATCCACGCTGACGAAACGGTCGTGCAGATGCCAGCCGCGCGGACGCACCACCAGCACGGCGGGGCTGTCGCCGACGCGGTAGCTCTTGCCTTCGGGCGAACGGAACTCGATGTTGCCGTTGACCGCGTCGCGCAGGTTGACCTGGCCGTCCATCTGGTTGGCGAAGGTCGGTGCGGAGGAGTCCTCGAAGTCGGCCATGAACACCTTGGCGCCCGAGTTCAGCGCGTTGATGATCATCTTGCGTTCGACTGGGCCGGTGATCTCCACTCGACGGTCGCGCAGCGCGGCGGGAATCGGCGCCACCGTCCAGTCCGAGGCGCGGATCGTGGCGGTATCGGCACGGAAATCCGGCAGGTCTCCGGCATCGTAGAGCGCCTGGCGCGTGCGTCGGGCCTGCAACAGGTGCTGCCGCGAGGCCTCAAACCGGCGATGCAACTGGGCCAGAAAGTCCAGCGCCCCGGAGGTCAGGATGCCTTCGTAAGCGGCGCCATCGGCCAGAATCTCGGCGGTGCCGTTATCGAGCTGTTCCTGCGGGACTGCCATCGGTTCGCTCCGTGTCGTGAGTGACTCGAAGCTACGGCAGAAACTGGCTATTTGACAATGTGAATGTTTCAATTTGTAATATGAGCATGTTCAATACACAATGTAAACTATTGAATTGACAAGATGAAAACTTCTGACGAAGCACAAAAGCAGCCGAAAAAAGCGCGTCGCAGCGCAGCAAAAAAGCGCGTTGGCCGTGACGTGCGCGCAGAAAGTGGCGGCCGCTACTACTACAAGGGCAACCGCCACAAGCAATTGCGTGCCTTCGTCAGTGTGGTGAAACTGGGCACGCTGACCCGCGCGGCGGAGGCCCTGTACCTGTCGCAACCCACGATCAGCCTGCAGCTGCAGGCACTGGAGCGGGAGCTGGGCGTGGTCCTGATGGACCGCCGCCGGCGTCGCATCAATCTCACCGATGCGGGCGAGGCGTTGTACGAGCTCGCGCGCCCGTTGGTCGAGGGCTGGGAAACGCTGGACCGGAACTTCCAGGCCAAGGTGAAGGGCCTGCAGGCCGGCCGGCTGGTGATCGCCGCCGGAACCTCGACCATCCAGTACCTGCTGCCGGAATTGGTGCGCCGGTACCGCGAAAGGTACCCCGCAGTGCAGCTGCAATTGGCGAATGTCACCGGCAAGGACGGCCTGGCGCTGCTCCGCGCCGACGCGGCGGACTTCGCGGTCGGCTCGATGCTGGACGTACCCAACGATATCGCCTGGGCGCCGGTGCAGCACTACGATCCGATGCTGATCATGCCGCCCGATCATCCGCTGGCGGCGAAGAACCGGATCACCCTGGAGGATCTCTCACCCTATGGCCTGATCCTGCCGCCGCAGCGGCTGTCCACCTACCGGCTGGTGGACCTGGTGTTCCAGCAAAGCCAGGTGCCCTACCACGTGGCGATCGAGGTCGGTGGCTGGGACGTGATCAAGGAATACGTGGCGATGGGCATGGGTATCTCCATTGTCACCGGCATCTGCATCACCGAGGCCGACAGCGCGCGCCTGGCCGTGCGCAACATGAGCCAGTTTTTCCCCCAACGCAGCTATGGCGTGGTGATGCGCAAGGGCAAGTTCCTCAGCGCCGAGGCACGGGCGTTCATCGACCTGATCCGGCCAGGGTTGCTCACGCATCGCGAACACGACGATTCGGGACATTCACAGCGCTGACAGCCGGGTCGCGCTTGCGCAAGCGCGACCCCCAGCGAGCGCTGCTCTTCCGTTCCCCGTTCCCCGTTACATGCTAGACATTGCGGTATTTGCCCTTGAACGGCGCGTACCACGCCCGCAGCCGGGCCAGGTCGGCACTCATGCTGGCACTGGTGTCGAACAGCGGGCCGAGGTGGATGGTCTTGTCCGGATAGTGGAAGGCGACCGGGAAGATCGGCACGCCGGCATCGCGGGCGATGTGCCAGAAACCGCTCTTCCAGCGCTTCACCGGCTTGCGAGTACCTTCGGGCGCGATGCCGAGCCAGAGATCGTCGCGCTGGTGGAACTGGTCGATCATCTGCTCGACCACGCCCTTCGCGGCGCCGCGGTCGATCGGCATGCCACCGAGTCGGCGCAACACGCCGCCCAGTGGCCAGCGGAACAGCTCCTGCTTGCCCATGAAATGCAAATCGACGCCGATCGCGGCCTTGATCAGCAGGCCCCAGAAGCCGTCCCACCAGGACGAGTGCGGTGCGACGATCAACACCAGCTTCGACGTGTCGGGGAATTCACCAACCAGGCTCCAACCGGCTGCATGCAACACCGCGCGACACGCCCGCCGCTGCCAGTTGTCACGCAGCTTCGGCATCCGTGGCGGCAATTCCGCTGGAGCCCACAAGCGGCCGCTCATTCGAGCTCCGGTTTGCGCGAGCGAGCTTGCTTGACCCGGCCACGTTGCTGCTTGGTCTGCAGACGGCGTTCCTTCGAGGCGCGCGTCGGCCGGGTAGCCACGCGCTTCTTCGGCGGCTCCAGCACGGTGCAGATCAGTTCCACCAGCCGTTCGCGCACGTCGTCGCGGTTGCGTGCCTGGTCGCGGAATCGACGGCCCTGGATCACCAGCACGCCGTCGGCTGTCAGCCGACGGTCGTGGCGTGCCAGCAAGCGCTCGCGTACGCCGTCCGGCAACGAAGGCGAATTCGTGACGTCGAAACGCAGCTCCACCGCGCTCTCGGTCCGGTTCACGTGCTGCCCACCCGGGCCATCCGCGCGCAGGAAGCGCTCGATCAGTTCGGAATCCGGCAAGTGGATGGTGCGGCTGACGATCAACATGCGACAAGTCTAGTGGAGCGAGCAGTGAGCGGGACCCGAAGTGCATGGTGGAGCGGGGAGCGAGAAACGAGAGTTAACCGTAGCGACGGCACGCGCTTTTCCGCTCATTCCTACTCAGGGAGGCTCCAGTCGAAGCGCTCCATCAGCTTCACGAACGCCTCATCCAGCGGCGCCTCGATCGTCATCGCCGCGTCGCTCAGCGGGTGGGCAAAGCTCACCCGCCACGCGTGCAGCAGCATCCGGTGGCAGCCGAAGTGCTGCTTGTACAGCCGGTTGTGATCGCCGCGGCCGTGCTGGCAGTCGCCGATCACCGGGTGATGGATATGCGCCAGGTGCTTGCGGATCTGGCGGAAGCGGCCGCTCTCCGGCTCGGCCAGCAGCAGCGCATAACGTTGTTGCGGATAGCGACCGAGTTCGATCGGTACCTCGATCGTGGCCAGGCGCCGGTAGCGCGTGCGCGCTTCGCGGCGCGGCCCGGTATCGCGCGCGCCGGACAACGGATAGTCGACCACGCCTTCGGCAGGCTCCGGCCAACCGCGCACCACCACCAAGTACTGCTTGTGCACGGTTCGCTGCATGAATTGCTCGCCGAGCGCCGAGGCCACTTCCTTGTTGCGCGCTACCAGCAGCACGCCGCTGGTGGCGCGATCGAGCCGGTGTGCCAGATACACGTTGTCGCCGACTTGCTCGCGCAGCAGGTCGATCAGGAATTCATCCGCCGGGCCGACGAATTTTGAACGGTGCACGGCCAGATTCGCGGGCTTGTTCACCGCGAGCACGGCGTCGTCACGGTAGAGGATGTCGAGCATGGTTTGCCCAAATTCTGGTGAAATCGTAGGAGCCCGCTCGCGGGCGATGCTCTTTGTTCGGGATTCGAGATTTGCAAGAGCAAGAGCATCGCCCGCGAGCGGGCTCCTACGAGGGTGGTGGCGTGGTCGTGAGTGGGTCAGCGCGGGCGCGACCAGCCAAGCACGAAGGAGAGCAGGCCCGCTGCGCCGAGCAGCAGCGGAGGCCAGGCGCCGTGCTGCGGCGCCAGCGCCCAGAACAGGGTCGCGCTGAGGATCAGGGCCACGCCGAGCAGGCCGCCGCCAAGCATGCGCATGACCCGGCCGGTGAGCCGGGCCTGGTGGCTCAGCGCATCGGCGTCGGTGAGCAGGCGTTGCTCACCGCGACCGACCTGGCGCAGCGCGTCGCGTACCAGGTCGGGGAACTCCGGCGCGTGGTGCAGCCATTCGGGTAGTCGTTTGCCCATGTCGCGCAAGGTGCGCAGCGGGCTGTAACGCCGGCGCAAAATGCTTTTCAACACCGGGTGTGCCACCGCCCAGATATCGATCTCGGGGTCGAGCATGCGCCCGACACCCTCGATGTTGAGCAGGGTCTTCTGCAGCAAAATCAGCTGCGGTTGCAGGGTCAGATCGAAACGGCGCGCCGTCTGGAACAATTTCACCACCAGTTCCGCCAGCGAAATCTGCGACAACGGCCGCGTGAAATACGGCTCGCACACCGTGCGTACTGCCGCTTCCAGTTCATCCAGCCGCACGTTGGCGGGCATCCAGCCGGCGGCCACGTGCAATTGCGCGATGCGCGCGTAATCGCGTTCGAACAAGGCGATGAAGTTCTGCGCCAGCCAGTACTGGTCGGCCTCGGGCAGCGACCCCATGATGCCGAAATCCAGTGCGATGAAGCGCGGCTCGGCGACGCGCGAAGGGTCGACCCAGATGTTGCCGGGGTGGGCGTCGGCATGGAAGAAGTTGTCGCGGAACACCTGTTCGTAGAACACCCGCACGCCCTTGACCGCGAGCGCCTTGCGGTCCAGCCCGGCAGCGTCGATCGCAGCGATATCGTCGCTGCTGATGCCGTACACGCGCTCCAGCGTCAGCACGCGCGCGCTGGTCAGTTCCCAGTGCACGGCGGGCACATACAGATCCACGCCGCTGGCGAAGTTGCGCTTGAGCAGGCTGGCGCTGGCGCCTTCGCGCTGCAGGTCGAGTTCGTTCTCCAGCATCTTCTCGATTTCGGCGACCACGTCGAGCGGGCGAATCTTGTCGGCGTTCGGATGCCAGCGCTGGGCCAGTTCACCCAGCGAGCGCAGCAGTTTCACGTCGCGGGCAATCTGCGCGTCGATGCCGGGGCGCAGCACCTTGACCACCACCTCGCGGCCGTCACGCAAGGTGGCAGCGTGCACCTGGGCGATCGAAGCCGAAGCCAACGGTGTCTCGTCGAAGCTGGCGTAGAGCTGGTCCGTCGATGCCTTCAACTGCTGTTCGACGATGGTGCGCGCGTCGCTGCCGGGGAACGGCGCGACCTGATCCTGCAGCAAAGAAAGTTCGTCGGCGATGTCGAGCGGAATCAGGTCGCGCCGGGTCGACAGCACCTGGCCGGCCTTGACGAAAATTGGGCCCAACTCGGTCAGTGCCATGCGCAGGCGTTCGCCGCGCGACATCGCGGCTACGTTCGCGCGGGGCCGCGCCAGCAGCGGGCGCAGCAATTTCAACGGGCGGTACAGGTGGGTTGCGTCGACCAGTTCGTCCAGCCGCCAGGCCAGCAGCACCGAAGCCACCCGCAGCAGGCGCGGCACCACCGCCAGCGGCGTCACGCGGCGTCGCCCAGCACGCGTCGGGCCAGTCGTTGCACGCGCGACCCCAGTCGATCGCTGCGTTCACGCAGCGTGTCCACGTCATCAAGGAACGTCTCGACCTCGCCCGGCGCCAGCGCTATGCGGGCCTCGTCGCGCAGCCAGTCGGCGCCGTCCTCGGTGAGATGCGCGGCGGATTCGCGGGCATGGGCCAGGCCGCTGCGCACGGCGTTGGCCAGCGGCACGCCCAGCACGTCGCCGAAGCTGCGTGCAAACGCTTCCTCGAAATCCGGCGCGAACTTGCTGGCCAGCTTTTCCAGCCGGCGCGCCAGCTCGGCGTCGCCGGCAATTTCCACCTTGCCCGGCGCCATGCCGTCCTCGTCGCGGCGGAACATCATCGCCAGCAGGCTACCCGGCGTGGCGGCCACTTTCAGTTGGCTGTCTTCTTGGGGCGGGCCGACCCGGAGCTTGCCCTCAGCGACCGTGACGGCCAGCGCAAGCTCCGGACCGCGCAGGTGCAACTGCACGCGGCGGCCATCCAGCGCCACCAGCTTGCGTTGCGTCTCCGGATCCAGCGCCAACGTGTGGTTGAGCGCGGCCTCGAGCGCGCGGCCGGCGAGCTTGCGCAGCGGTCGCGGCATCCAGGCATTGGGCGTGGCGGCGTTCATCCGGTCATTGTAACTGCGCCACACCCAATCCGTAGGAGCCCGCTGGCGGGCGATGCTCTTGTCCGAGGATCGGGAATCGCAAAGCAACCGCAACAACATCGCCCGCCAGCGGGCTCCTACGGATTGGGCGCGGCACCGACAAAACCGAGTTGGCGCCAGGCCTCGTAAACCGCCACGGCGACCGCGTTCGACAGGTTCAGGCTGCGGCTGTCCGGCCGCATCGGCAAGCGCAGGCGCTGCCCGGTGGGTACCTCCTCCAGCACGGCGTCAGGCAGACCGGCGGTTTCGCAACCGAACAGCAGGGCGTCGCCATCGGCGAAGCGAACGTCGACATGGGCCACCCGGCCGCGGGTGCTGAAGGCGAACACGCGTGGCGCACCGATCGCGGCCAGACAGCTGGTCAGGTCGTCATGTACGGCGACGCTGGCGTACTCGTGATAGTCCAGTCCGGCCCGGCGCAGGCGCGCATCGTCGAGCTTGAAGCCAAGCGGGCGGACCAGGTGTAACGCCGCGCCGGAGTTCGCGCACAGGCGAATCACGTTGCCGGTATTGGGCGGGATCTCAGGGTGGAACAGGATGACGTGCAGCATCCCGCCATTATGACGCGTCCCACCCTGCCTCGAGCCCGCACCTCAACCGGCAACGCGCGGGCAGAGCACGCCATCGGGCGGCAGGGCGCAGCTGCTTGGTGCGGCCAGCAGGATCGCGCCGATGCGGCTGCTTGCAGCGAACTGCACGCTGGGCGGCGTGGTGGTCAACATGGCAGCAAAGATCAGGCCGCAAACGGCCATGCAGGCGAAGAACAGGCAGCGCAGCATCAGGTTCTCGAATTTCATGTGGCGTCTCCAACTCGTGGGGAAGTAACCCTGTGCCCGGACGATTGCAATCGTCGTGCCAAGCCATGAGCGATGACAACACATTGAAATCAGACGCGTTTTTTTGGCCCGCTGGTGCGGGCTCCCGCGTCCGCGGACAGTGGGCGCCCGTCACCGGACAGCCGGACACTTCGCCACGGCGCGCGGCCGACCATGCCACAAGTCATTTGCGGCGTCTGGCGGGCCTCGGTAGCCTGCGTGGATTCATTCGCGCAACAGGAGGTTCACCGTGAAAAGAAAGCCACTCGCCCTGCTCATTTCCGG
>CAJDTN010000059.1_pt1 | contig 17312 bp, 11 predicted proteins | sample 7389801 | NCBI WGS metagenome assembly CAJDTN01 (sample SAMEA7055653, study PRJEB34461) | soil metagenome | biome: terrestrial ecosystem; feature: Peninsula; material: soil | place: Antarctica | collected 2016
GCTCGCGCTGGCGCCTACGTTCCGCGAGGACTATCGCGAATCGCTGGCGCGCATGGTATCGGCGCTGGCCAGCACCGGCGTCACCGTACTGATGACTTCAGAACTGGAAGATCGCTATACCGAGTTGCGCTTCAGCCCATACGGCACCGCGTTCCTCACCGATGCCATCATTGTGCAGCGTTACATTGAAGTGGAGGGGCGGCTGCAGCGCATCATGGCGGTGGTGAAGGTCCGTGCCAGCGATCATTCGACCGAAATTCGTCTGTTCCACATCGATGACAAGGGCATCAAGATCGGTCAAGTGCTTGCCGGCTATGAGGGCCTGTTGAGCGGCAGCCCGAATCGCTCGATGGGTCAGTCCCCGAGTGAGGCTGATGATGGATAAGCGGTTCAATGTCGGCGGGGTTGCCATGACCGACCATCCCGCCGAGCGCAGCGTGGCCGCGGCCAGCCACACGGTTGCCGCACTCGATCAACAGGCGGCTGGCCTGCGTGCCGAATTGCTGAAGTTGCGCAAGCAACTGGCCGGCGTTGAAAGCGACTTGAGCAACGGTCTGGCCGCCCAATTGCAGGAGGCAAACCAGAAGCTGGTACTTGCGGTATTGCAAGCCGACAGCATTGCCGAGGTCGCCGTGGCCAGTCTGGCCGCGATGACCGATTCGAATCAGCACGATGGATTGACCGGTGTACCCAACCGCGCGCTGGGACTCGACCGGCTGGCAAACGCCATCGACATGGCGCGCCGCCACGGAAAACGATTGGCCGTGCTGTTCCTTGATCTCGACGGTTTCAAGGTGGTAAACGACCAACTGGGTCACGCTAGCGGCGATCAAGTACTTCAACTGGCGACGAAACGCCTGCGGTCCGTGTTGCGGGATTCCGATACGGTCTGCCGTTATGGTGGCGACGAATTCCTGGTGATTCTGCCTGACCTTTCAGCGGCCTCCGACGTCGGCCAGCTAGCCAGCAAGTTATTGGCTGCGCTCATCGTGCCGAGCAGTGTGGGCGGACGCATGCTGCAGCAATCCGCCAGTCTGGGCATCAGTCTCTATCCCGACCACGGCGAGGACGCAGCTACCCTGGTCAATCGAGCAGATACAGCGATGTACCGTTGCAAGCGCCGCGGTACCGGAGGCTTTCTGTTCTTCTCTGAGCATGATGTGGACGAAGGTCGCTGTGACCTGCCGCCGGGTCAGTTCCAGCAGTCATCGACATCGCGCGTTGACGTGCTGGGTACCTCCACGTCGCGCCAACAGGATCTCCGTGAGGCCAACCAGCAGTTGGTGATGGCCTCCCTCGTTGCGCAGGAGTCTGAGGCCCAGGCAAGGAACGAGAACCAGCAACAGATGCAGTTCATGGCCATGGTTGCCCATGAGTTGCGCAATCCGCTGACGCCGTTGCGCCTGGCGACCGACATGCTCACCCATCGTGGTGTCGACGGTGAGGTACCCGTCGACCGGCTGGCGGTGATCATCACCAGCCAGGTGGCCCGCATGGCACGATTGATCGATGATTTGCTGGACGGTTCACGCCTCAGTACTGGCAAGCTGCGGATGGAGTTCGGTACCGTGGACCTGATTGCCGTCCTCGATCGGGCCATCATGACCTGTCGGCCCGCAATGCTGGCGCGACAGCAGCATTTCAGCGTTGAACTGCCGCCTGGCCCATTGGAGGTGCACGGCGATTCGATACGGCTGGCACAGATCTTCAACAACCTGCTGGACAATGCCTGCAAGTACACGCCCGAAGGCGGCGAGATCGCGCTTGGCATGACCCTGGCCGAACACACCCTCTCGATTTTCGTGCGAGACAATGGCGTGGGCGTCACCGCTGAAATGTTGCCGCTCATCTTCGAGATGTTTGTCCAGGATGCGCATGTATTTTCGCATTCCAACGGCGGCCTGGGCATCGGCCTCGCGGTGGTGCGCGATCTGGTGGAGGCCCATGGCGGAACCGTCACTGGCCACAGCGCAGGCCCAGGTCTTGGCAGTGAATTCGTGGTCACCCTGCCATTGTCCTGAGCGACGCGTTGGCAGCGGTCATCTCGAAAGCCGGCCATCGCCCGCCGCAGACTTTCTATCCACCAATGCCCTCAATTCACAATCGAACGAGCGCCATTTCAGATCAGCCCCTTCGATCCTGATCGTACCCGGCGCCCACCGACGCGAATTGCGTGCTTCACGCAGCGCGTATGCCAACGCCTCGGTCCTGGAATGGAAATCGTGCCTGGCCCCACTTGCCGATCTCATGGGCCACACGCCCCATACGTTGGCCGCAAGAGGCAAGTCAAAAAAAATCATGTGTGGAACAGGCATGGCAGGATCGTCGCAGTCCGCATGTCCAAGGCGCGTGCAAGTTCTGTCTTTTCGTCATATGCGGCATACCTGCCACACCGACGCCGTCGCGTCGTCTGATGCTACTCAAGACCTCTGGAGCACGGACTTTCGAGCGCCTGCGGCGCCCGAGTCACCTTTCTCCTGCGTGACTGCATACACCGATCAGGTGGGTAACCACTGCGCCGCGGGAGCGGTGCGAACGGCGGAGGGCTGGATGCCCGGAAAAGAAGAGAACGCCGGCCCGCTTGGCGTTTGCCGTGCCTTTGGCATCCATTCCCGCGTTGCCCTGACTCCAGCATCGATGCCGTCGCCTGCGCGGCAAGTCGGTGAGCCGGGGCCGGACTTTTCGACAGCACATCCCTGTGCTGGGGAAAAGGAGTCGACCTCGCGCAACTGCTCCCGCGCTGCCTCAACTCGGGCATCCATGCCCTTGCCATGCCGACTCCCGCTGCGCCGCCTGTCGATCCCGCCTCACCTCCGCACATGGGCCCCGGGCGGAGCAGCGGCCATCGCGCCCCGCTCTCGCGACCGCGAGAGCGGGCGACGGCGCATTGCCTGGTTTTCAGGCTCGGCTTGCCCATCGCGGCGTCTAGTCAGACGACCTATGTTCGAGACCTGCTGGAGTCATTTAGCACGTCTAGGCGTGCGATTGATGATGCGATCAATCTTGCGCCAAGCCTCAGATAAGGAGCCGACCATCATGAGTTCGATCAGCGCCAGCCAATTGAAGACCCAATGCGTCTCGGCGATTGCCGAGACGTTGTCCGAAACGCCGGAGGCGATGGTGTCGGTGCGCGGCAAGGATCGCTTCGTGGTGATGGATATCGAGCACTACCGTTATCCGCGCGGGTGCGAGCTGACCGCCGCGCCGGCCGAAAGCCAGCCCGATATCGCCGCCGGACGGTTCGTCAAGGAGTCGGACGATGCGCACATGAAGCGGCTGGCCAAGCGGTCGTGAGCCATGTGCTGGTCTTCACCGACCAGTACAACCGGCGCGCGGCACGGTTCCTGAAGCGCCATCCTCAAGTACGCGAGTAATACCGCAAGACCCTAGTTGTTGTTGCAAGCCAACCCACATCATCCCTCGCTGTGGTTGCACGCATTGTCCGGCCGGTTGACTGGCTTGCGTTTGGTGGCGATAAATCTGTCATATCGCATCACCCCGGAACTGGCGATCGGCGACAGGCAGATCGTGCCTGTCAACGCAGGCGATTACGACGCCATGTATTGAGCGTCGAGCGCGGCAAGGTTCACTCAGCAAATGCAGGAAGTGAACCTGACGCCGTTCTGCGGTTGTCTGCTGTCGGCGGCGGATTCAACCGATCGACGCAACACATCGCCGATAACGCTCGGTGGGTGTTTCGTAGCCTAGTGTTTTCCTGGGGCGTTTGTATCGCCTGCCGTGCGCTCAGGCTTTGGCTCTGCTTCAGCCTTTCTGAAGAGTGCAGGCCACGATGGCCCGCTGCTCTACCCGGGGCCCCGGCTCACGGACTTGCCGGGCAGGCGGCCCGGCAAGCGCCAAGCGTGGCGTCGTTTTCTCTTGGGCACTTCATCTTTTGGACACGCAAAAGAGAAGTGCCTCGCGCGCCGCAGGCGCACGAAAGCCCTTGCTCCCGGGCTATTCCAATCGAAGTCACAGGCAAGCACCATCACCGATCCTCAATGCGACAGATCAATCGCGTAAGTTGCCGTCCCATCCCCGTTATCCTTCACCACCCGAATATTCGTCAGCCCCGCCGCCTTCGCCACATCAAGCTTCCCCGCCCGCGCAGTAAACACCACCGGTCCGCGTGTACGCAGCGGCGCGAAGGCCCACGAAGTGGGCTCCAGATCGCGCACTCCGATCTGCCTCTTGTGTTCGATCCATTTGGCGAGAATCTCTCGCGTCCCATCCGGCGCCGCCAGCAAAATGTTGCTTCCGTCGAGCCCGGGGAAATGCCCGCCACCACTGGCGCGATAATTGTTGGTGACGATGATGAACGGTTCGCTCGGTGTGACCGGCTTGTGCTGGTAGGTGAGTGAGGTGATGCGCTGGCCAACTGGTTTGGAGACGTCGATGACGTAGTGGATGCCGCCCTGGATCTGATCGAAGTTGTAGCCGGTGTAGTGGCCGTTGATCAGCGCCTGCTCGCCGCTCTTGTCCGGGTCGATGCGGTTGAAGCGCTGGGCGGATTTCTCCAGCCACGCCTTGAGACCGGCGCCGTCGGTTTTCACCGCAGCCAGGGTGTTGGGGTAGAAGTACAGGTCGGCGGCGTTGCGCAGGGTGAGCGGGCCGGGGGCCACGTCGGTGTAGTCGTCCGGACCGCCGAAGCCGGTGCGGAACGCGGCCGCTGCGGAGAGTATTGGTACGTCGGCCAGTTCGGGGTGGGTGCGGGGTAGTTCCTTGCGCACATAATCGATCTGCGCGGCGTTGACCGGTGCCAGGGCGGTCATGTTGCCTTCGTCGGCGAAGTAACTGCTCATGTGCACGGTACTGGAGCCGATCGGCGTGTTGACGTAGGCGATCGCAGCCTGGTGTGCGGATTCCACCAGCGGTGCAATCGCGGGGTCAGCCGGAACGCACTGGTTTTTCTCCGGACAGATCGGGCGTACTTCGCTATGGCTATTGTCCAGGTCAACGACCCAGCGACCGTCCTTGCGGTTGAGCACCAGCTCGATCACGCCCAGGTCCTTGCCGAAGAAGCCGCCCATCACCGCCGGCACGTTGCGCACGAAGCCTAATCGCGCGTCGACGTCTTTCATGCCGGCGTAGCGAGGGCCGGGAAATTGTGTGTGCGAGTGACCGAGCAGGAGTACGTCGATGCCGGGGACGCCGGCCAGATACCAGCCCCCGTTCTCCATGTTGCTGGTGTAGGGGTGGGTGTCGAGGCCGCCGTGCAGGATCGCCACGATCAAGTCGGGATGCTGCGCCTGCAGCTCGGGCAGGTATTTCCGCGCTGCTTCCACCACGCCGCGGACGGTGACCTTGCCGGCCAGGTTGCGTTGGTCCCATTGCATGATCGGCGGCGGCGCGAAGCCGATGATGCCGACGCGTAGCGGCACGGTGATTTCGGTGCCGTCGGGGGTCCACGCCCGGATGTTCTTGTTGACGATCACCCACGGCCTGAAGATCGGCTTGCCGTCGCGGGCGCTGAACACATTCGCCAGCACCAACGGGTAGTGCGGGCCGGCGCAGCGATGGTCATGGCCATCGTCCACGTCCATCGACGTGCCGGTGACTTGCGACAGGAAGCCCAGGCCGTAATTGAACTCGTGGTTGCCCAGGGTGCCGCCGTCGTAGCCGACGGCATCCATCGCCCGGTAGACCGCCAGCTCCTGGTCGCAGCCGACTGGCTTGACCAGCGCCTGGTAGTCGGCCAACACGCTGCCCTGGATGGTGTCGCCGGCATCGAACAGGAAGTTGTTGGGAAACTCCTGGCGCGCGCGCCGGATCAAGGTGGCGGTGCGCTCGAAGCCCACCGTGGGATCGGGTTTGAGCTGGTAATAATCGTAGCTGAGCACGTTGGAGTGGATGTCGGTGGTTTCCAGGATCGCCACCTTGGCGCGTGCACCATCGGCCAACTTGCCTTGCTGCCAGGGCAGGCCGGAGCAACTGGCGAGCAGGAGGGCAGCGAGTGCCAGCAAGGGCAGGGTCAGGCGAGTCTGGCGTGGGGACATGGGTGTTCCGTGGGCGTGCGCAATCGAGCGGTCAAAACTAGCAGATCGGGCTCGGATGGCGCGTGTTCGAAGTAGCTTGGGCAGTCTCCGACTTGAGCTGGGAAGGCCGCTCAGCCGTTGGCGGCTACTGGGCCGGGAGCTGGCCCGAAGTGGCGGCTGATGCCTCTGCGCCGGTTTGCGCTGGCGGGCAGCGCCCAAGCCGGATCCCCAACGCCAGCGCAAGGACACTGCACGGAAGCCACCCGCGCCCGCCGCAAGATCGTAAGATGGCGCACCGGAGGCGTCCGGTCCTGCAGAGGGACTATCCAGCTCATGCGTCGAATCCCATGGCGCCTCGTGCGCGGTCCGGCGATATGCGTTGGGGCGCTGTTCGCGTTTGTCGTCTGCGTGGCACTTACGGCATGGCGGGAACCGTTCCCGCTGCAGCGTGTCTTCGTCGCGGCGCTGATGCTGTGCACGGTCGCCGCGTTGTTGTGCCTGTTCGCGCGATTTGCCACTGCGTTGCTGGTTGGTGGCGGCTTGTTCCTCGCGCTGAAGTTCATTGCGGTAATGAAGCTGCGCTATCTAGAAGAGCAGTTGATGCCGTCGGACTTTATCTATTACGTGCGCAGCAGCCTGTTCGACACCTTGCGCCACTATCCGCACCTGTATTTGCTGGGCATCGGCCTGTTGCTGGTGTTGCCGCCGCTGCTGTACCTGACGTGGCGGTGGGACTGGCGGGTACTGGCCAGGCTGCGCCCGCCGTGGTCGCTGCTGGTGCGCGGCGCCGGGCTGGCGCTCAGTGTGCTGGCGTTCTGGTGGTGCATGCTGCCTGGCGGGCCGTTTGCCTCGGTGCATACACGCAATACCTGGGAGAAGCTGTCCGATGACGCGCACCTGACCAATTTCTTCGTCAACTTCCGCGACTCCGAAGTGAGCTTGCCCGTGATGAGCGGCGATACGATCGCCGAGCAGGCGTGGGGCACGACGGCACCGGGCACGTCGGCAAGCCGGCCGCCGCCGTACCCCGACATCGTGCAGGTGCTGGAGGAGAGTACGTTCGACCCTTCGACTTACACCGACTGCACCGTGCCAGCCTGCCGGGTCGGCATGTTTGCAACCGATGCGCGCACCCGTGGTACGGGCGTGCTGCGCACGCATACGTTCGGCGGCGGTACCTGGGTCAGCGAATTCGCCGTGTTGACCGGTATGCCACAGGACATCTTCGGACCCGGCGGCATGTACGCGCCGTACGTGCTGGCGCCGCACGTGCGCGACGCGCTGCCGCAGACACTGCGCCGGCTTGGCTATCTCACGATCGCGATCTACCCCACCGCCGGCAGCTTCATCAATGGCCGCAACGCCTACCAGGCCTACGGCTTCGATCACCTGTACGACGTCAACGAGTTGGGCCTGGAGGAGTGGGAGGAGACCGACAAGCAGATGTTCGACGCGGCCAAGCGCGTCTACGACAAGGTGAAGAAGCCGGGCCAGCCGGTGTTCGTGATGATCCTCACGCTGAACCAGCACGGGCCGCACGACGAGGATCCGATGTCCAGTCTGCCGCCGCCGTATCGCAACCTGCTGCATGGGCTGAAGCCGGCGGTGGCGCTGAACATGGATACCTACCTGTCGCGTCTGCACGATTCGGATGCGGCCATACGTGGGTTGGAGCGCGATTTTCTCGACCGATCGCAGCCCACCGTGCTGGTGCACTTCGGTGACCATCAACCGTCCTTCGACGGCATGATCCGCGATCTGCCGCGCACGCTGCCGCCGGAGCTGCGGCCGTATCGCGACTACCTCACCTATTACATGGTCAAGAGCAACTTCGCCGGCCCGCCGTTGCCGCGTTACCCGATGCTCGATATCGCGTTCCTGCCCAGCATGGTGCTGCAGGCGGCCGGCCTGCCGCAGGATCCGTATTTCGCGGCGCTGACCGAGCTGCGCAACCGCTGCCACGGACGGTACGACGATTGCGCGATGCCCGGCTTGCTCGACTCCTATTACGGCTGGATCTTCGGGCAGCTGCACGAGTATCAGTGAGGGCGACTTGGGAACGGCCGCTGTTGCGGGCGTGGCCCGCCGCGTCAGCCCACCGCACTATCCGGTCGCTGTGCGACAGGTGACAGGACGACTCGTCGCGCGCCAGGGTCGCGTCCGTGAGTCTCCGCTTCACGTGAGAAGCGCGTGCTGGCGGCGTTCCGACGGGCTGTGGCGCCTCGCAACCAGCGGCGACCCGGCGCTGGCAAGTGTCTTGCTTGCCTCTTGGCGTGAATCGCCGTGTCCCGGAAACGACCAGACCCGCCATGACCCGATCGAAAAACCAGCGTGCCAGCGCGCCAGATAAAGCCGAAGAGCTGGAGCAGCAGATGGCCGAGTTCGGCCTGTCGACGGCCGACAAGCGTTTTCTGCGCAAGCTGCATCAGACCGAGAAGCAGCTCAATGTTGCCTTCGACGAGGCGCAGCAGGCGGGTGACCTGCAGCAGCAGGTGAGCCGCGTATACAAGCAGTTGTATCGGCCGGACTGACCGGTTCGTCGCCGCGGAACGGCGGGTTAGCGCCTATGCTGGGCAATCCGTTTCGTCACGGGAGTGGCGTCCATGCCGGTTGTCCATGACCATCGCGAAAAGCCGCTCGCCGCCAGGGTGCGGGTGATCGGTCACCGCGGTGCGCCGGCGTGGTGGCCCGAGCACACGCTGGCCTCCTATGCCAGGGCGATTGCCGATGGCGCGGACTTCATCGAACCGGACCTGGTGATGACGAAGGATGGCGTGCTGGTGGCGCGCCACGAGAACGAAATCGGTACCACCACCGACGTAGCCAGCCATTCCCGCTTTGCCGGGCGCAAGATCACGAAAAAGATCGACGGCCGCACCGTGACCGGCTGGTTTACCGAAGACTTCACCCTTGCCGAACTGAAGACGTTGCGCGCGCGCGAGCGCCTGCCGCAACTGCGTGGCACAAAACACGACGGCGAGTTCCAGATCCTGACGCTGGAGGAGATCATCGAATTCGCCGCAGCGGAGTCGACGCTGGCCGGTCGACCGGTCGGCATCATTCCGGAGATCAAGCACGGCAGCTACTTCCAGGGCATCGGCCTGCCGATGGAGGACCGGTTGCTGGCAACGCTGGCTGCGCACGCGTACGCGCGCACCGCACCGGTGGCGATCCAGTCGTTCGAGATCGCCAATCTAAAGTACCTGCGCGGCAAGTTGGGTGAGCGTCATTCGAGCATCCGCCTGCTGCAATTGCTGGATGCGCCGGCTGCGCAACCGTACGACGTAACCGCGGCCGGCGGCGAGCTGGACTACGCGCGGATGATGACGCCAGGCGGGCTGCGCGCGATTGCCGACTATGCCGATGCGGTCGGCCCGGACATCAGCGCGATCGTGCCGTGGACTGCTGACGGACGCCTGGGTCGGCCGACCGGCCTGGTGCACCACGCGCATGCGGCTGGACTGGAAGTGCATCCCTATACGTTCCGGCCGGAGAACCAGTTCCTGGCGAAGGACTTCTGGCAGGGCGATAATCCGTGCACGTTCAACCGGGCCGGCCTGATCGCCCAGATCGACGCCTATCTCGATGCCGGCATCGATGCGTTCTTCACCGACGATCCGGCGAGCGGCCGCAAGGCGGTCGATGCACACTGAAGACGAGTATGCATCGACGAACACACGCAGCCGTACGGTCGACTCGAAAGATCACTATGATCGAACCATCCTCCGTTCCCCGCTTTGCCCATGCCTGCTACCGCCGCATCGTCATCGCGCGATTCCATCCGCGCCACCGCACTGGCCGTGTCGTGTGTCGCAGCGGCGGCCATCGTTGGCGGCGCGCTGGCTGCTGCCGGCGCACATCCGGCATGGCAATGGCTGCACTGGGTGGCGAAGCCGCTGGCTACGCTGCTGATTATCACCGTCGCATTTGCCAGGCCACCGGTGTCGCCACGCTATCGCACGTGGATCGTTGCGGGCCTGGCTTTTTCGCTGGTCGGCGATGTGCTGCTGATGTTGCCCGCCGATCTATTCGTGGGCGGGCTGCTGGCCTTCCTGGCAGGGCATGTCTGCTTCATCATGGCCTTTCTCGGTGATAGTCGTTTGGGCACGCGTCCACTGGCGTGGCTGGCCTGTTTGCTGCTTGGCGGCACCAATCTTGCGCTGCTTTGGCCATCCATCCCGGTGGCGCTGCACCCGGCGGTGGCGGTGTATGCGCTGGTGTTGTCCGGCATGGGCGCGCAGGCGCTGGCGCGGGCCTGGTTCCACACCGGCGATGCGCTGGCACGACCGGCGCGCTGCGCGGGCATCGGTGGACTGCTGTTCATGCTCAGCGACAGCCTGCTGGCGTGGAACCGCTTCCATGGCGCGGTGCCGCTGGCCACGCTGTGGGTGCTCGGCAGTTATTATGCCGCGGTGTGGTTCATCGCCCGCTCGGTGGGGCAGGACGAGGCTTCCGGCGAAACCGCGGCGATGCGGACAGGTGGCTTGACGTGAATACCTCCGAACTCATCATTACCTGGGCGACGCCGTTCTTCTTTGTGCTGATCGCCATCGAACTCGTCGTCGCGCAGCTGCGCGGTCGCCCTGCGTACCGCAGCAACGACGCCATCAACAGCATCGGTCTGGGCGTGATGTCGCAGATTGCCGGGGTATTCATGAAGCTGCTCACGCTGGGCATCTATGCCTGGTGCGTGCAGCACGTTGCGCTGTTCGCGTTGCCGGCGGACAGTCTCTGGGTGTGGGTCAGCGGCCTGCTGTTGTACGACTTGCTGTACTACTGGCTGCACCGGCTGGGGCACGAGGTGAACATTCTGTGGGCAGCACATGTGGTGCACCACCAGAGCGAGCAATACAACCTCTCCACGGCGCTGCGCCAGACCAGCACCGGCGGCCTGCTCGGCTGGATCTTCTACCTGCCGATGGCCGTGCTTGGCTACCCGCTGGAAGTGTTCGTGGTAATCGCGCTGATTGACCTGCTGTACCAGTTCTGGGTGCACACCGAGCAGGTCGGCAAGCTGGGCTGGTTTGACCGCGTGTTCTGCTCGCCGTCCAATCACCGTGCGCATCACGCCACCAACGACCGCTACCTCGACCACAACTACGGCGGCATCCTGATCGTCTGGGACCGACTGTTCGGCACCTTCGTGGAAGAAGACGACCGCGATCCCCCCGTGTATGGCACCCGCTCGCCACTGCGCAGCTGGAACCCGCTGTGGGCGAACGCCGAGGTGTACTGGACGGCGGCGGTCGACGCCTGGCACGCGCGGCGCTGGCGCGACAAGCTGCAGATCTGGTTCCGCCGCCCCGGCTGGCGTCCGGCCGACGTTGCAGTGCGCTATCCCAAGCCGGCCTATGACATCAGCCGGACGATCTACAACCCGCCGATGGCGCCGGCGCTGGCGGGCTACTGCCTGCTGCAGTTTGCGTTGTTGCTGGGCATGGCTACGCACTTCCTGGGGCTGACGGCGCATGCGTCGCTTGGCACCTTGCTGGGCTATGCGCTGTACATGGTGGTCAGCCTGTGCACCATCGGCGCGTTGATGGAAAGCCGGCGCAGCGCGTTCTGGCTGGAAGGAATGCGCACCTCGTTGTCGGCGGTGGTCCCGCTGCTGTTGGGGCGCTGGTTCGGCGTCGCTCATCTGGACGGCTATACGACGGTGGCGATCGCCTTGCTGTTTGGGGTGAGCACCCTGGCGTTGCCCTGGATGGCGGGCCTGCGGCCGCGCGAGACGTTCGGACCTGACGGGGCTGTCGGGTGATGTCTTTCGGTCATTCACCTGCCTGAGTGATTTCGAAGGTCGGTCGAGATGGCCATTCCAACGGTCAACAGCTTCCTCTCCCGGCGGTGACCTTGCGCGTGAGAGGTGTTGCTGCGGGAATTCGGGCGGAGCGGACATGCCGCTTCAGGTTGGCCGTCCAGAGCCAGGGACATCGCCCGCGAGCGGGCTCCTACGGGCTTCGGGTCGCCCGATCGGCCAAGCGGGTCTGGTCCCTACGTAGGAGCCCGCTCGCGGGCGATGCCCTTTGTCGCCGCTCGCGTCGGGCCGGTTGCAATCGCTGAAAGTGCCCACGTACGAGACGTCTGAAGGCCCGGCCGCCTTTCTTCATATCGATGTGCAGACGTCCATATGTGCATGATTTCAAAGGACGCCTTTAGCCAAACAACCTCGACTTGATATGCTGTGCGCTGATTTCAAGGGGAGTTTCATATGGGTTTCTTCCGCAATTTGGTGCGCCACAAGTCGGTCGAACAGTTGCAATCCGAGGCTGGTGCCAGCACGGATTTCCGCCGCACGATGGGCGTGTGGCAGCTCACCGCGATTGGTGTGGGCGCGATCGTGGGCGTCGGTGTGTTCGTGTTGGCGCCCAATGAGGCAGCACTCAACGCGGGCCCGGCCATCATCCTCAGTTTCCTGGTGGCTGGCATTGGCAGCGCCTGCGCGGCACTTTCCTACGCCGAGTTTGCCGGCATGATTCCGGTGACCGGCAGTGCCTATACCTACGGGTACGCCGTGCTGGGCGAATTGCCGGCATGGATCATCGGCTGGGATCTGCTGGTGGAGTACGCGCTGATCGTGGGCGTGGTGGCGGCGGGCACGTCGAACTACCTGCAATCCCTGATCACCCAGCTCACCGGCCTGCACATGCCGGCGTTCCTGCAAGGGGCGTACGATCCGGCGCATCCTGGCAGCGGACGCGGCATCAACCTGCTCGCGATGGTCGTGGCGCTGGCGATCGCAGCGCTGCAGATTGCACGCACCGAGGTGGGTGCGCGCTTCAACACCGTGGTGGTCGTGATCAAGGTCGTTGGCGTCGGCATCGTGATCGTGGTGGGCGCGTTTTACGTGAACACGGCCAACTGGGCCCCGTTCATTCCGCCGTTGGTGCACGACGCGGCGGCTACCGGTGGCACCCGTTACGGCATGGACGGAATGCTCGCCGCAGCCAGCATCGTGTTCTTTGCCGTGTTCGGCTATGACACCCTGACCACTGCCGCGGAGGAGTCGAAGAACCCGCAGCGCGACCTGCCGCTGGCGGTGATGGCATCACTGGGCGTGGCCATGACGATGTATCTGGCCATTTCGCTGGTGCTCACCGGCATGGTGCCGTACAACGGTTGCATGGACCCGTCGGAGGTGGCCGGTCAGTGCCAGCAGATGATCCTGGCCAGCGACGCACCGGTCAGCGCAGTGTTTGCCGCGCGTAACTTGCACTGGATCAGCGGCATCATCGATATCGCGGCGGTGTGCGGCATCGCCAGTGTGGTGTTCGCCTTCATGCTGGGTGCCGCGCGCATCTGGTTTGCGCTGGCGCGCGATGGTTTGCTGCCGGGCTGGTTCGCCAAGCCGCATCCGAAGCATGGCACGCCGTATCGCCCGACCATGCTGCTCGGTGTGTTCACCGCGCTGGCGGCGGGGCTGTTGCCGATTCGCGAACTGGCCGAGTTGGTGAATATCGGCACGCTGTCGGCGTTCATCGTGATTTGTGCTTCGGTGCTGATTCTGCGCATCCGTCAGCCCGAGCTCAAACGACGCTTCCGCACGCCGATGCTGTGGTTGCTGGCGCCGTTGGGCGTTGTGTTTTCATTGTTCCTGATCATCGGCTGGCCGTGGGTCACCGATGGGCACTTCCACCTGATCGGCGGTCTGGACATGGTCACGGTGTGGCGTTTCGTGATCTGGATGGCGATCGGTCTGGTGATCTATTTCGCCTACGGCATGCGCAACTCCAAGCTCGGGGCCGTTCGGAAGTTCTGAATCGGCTCACATGTTCTGACGGCCGCGGCCACCCGGTCGCGGCCGTCACGCTTGGCCTGGCGCATCGCCTGGTCAGCGCGGGCCAGCAGGCTTTCGATGCTGTCGTAGTAACCCGGTACGCATGAGGCGACGCCGATACTGGCGCTCAGGTGTCCGCCCGGATGGTGGCTGGCACGCACGGCCAGGCGCAGTTGTTCGGCGCGCGCCAGTGCCTGGGCGTGATTGGCGCCAGGCAGCAGCATGGCAAACTCCTCACCGCCGATGCGGCCAATCAGGTCGCCCTTGCGCGCCTGCGTGCGCAGGCGCGCCGCCAGTGCAATCAGCGCAACATCGCCAGCGGCGTGGCCGTAGTCGTCATTGATGCGTTTGAAGTGGTCGGCATCCAGGAACAGCATGGCCACGGGTTGCTGTTGGCTGTGGGCTTCCTGCAGCGTGCGCCGGCCCAGCTCGAGGAAGTGGTTGCGCAGCAGCACACCGGTCAGTCCGTCGGTTTCGGCGCGCTCGCGCAGCAGGCGCTCCAGTTTGAACTGATCGAGCAGGGTGCGGGCCATGAAGGCGCGCAGCACGGTCGCCAGCGTCACCGAGATCGCCATGTACACCGCGAACTGCAGCGTCTGCGCGCCATCGCCAAGGTGCAGCAGCAGCGGCAGCGGGCCGAGTGCGCACAGCGCCATCGCGACCAGAAAATCCCAACGCCCGAACCAGATCACCGACGATGCCACCGGCAGCAACAGGCCCGGCAGCGGCTGGTGTGCGCCGGCAGTCACGCCGATGCCGGTGAGGTTTATGCCGATTTCCAGCAACACCACGCAAAGCAGCGCCAACATTCTCAGCTGCAGTGGTTCGCGGCATTGCCGGGCGGCGATGATCACCAGCAACAGGAGCGGCGCCGGGATCAGCTGCCAGGCCAACTGGGTCGGCGCCGCGCCGACAAGCCCGCGCGCGACCACGCCCAGCAGGTACGCGCACAGCGCCACGGCCATCAGGGCATGGATCATCGGGCCCATCCTCTGCGCCAGATAACCGGCATAGTCGCGGCGGAATGCCGCGTTGTCGGGTTGCTGCCAAGGGGTGGGCGGGAATGGCATGTGGGCGAAGATCACGAGTGATGGCCAGGGTTGTCGCTGGTCAAGCACGATGGATGCCAACGTGACCGCCCGTGCCCGTCGAGGCGGCCATGGTGAGCACAGCCGTGACCTTCGGCAGGGGTTTCGAGCCGGCTCCGCGCACTAGCATCGGGAACCCGGCCGGGTGTTCGACGGTGCTGGAAGAACGGCGCGCCCGGCTTTTCCCGACCCACTGTGGGTTGCCCGATGCGCCCGGCGATGCCCGCGCCATCCATCCGCCTTGTCTTGGAGCCCGTCTTGAAATTTACCCGTCTCGCCGCCGCCCTCACCGCTAGTGTCTTTGCGCTGGCCAGTTTCAGTGCGTTAGCTGATGTCCCGGCACCGCAGAATGTGCCGTACCAGGGCAGCCTGAAGATCACGGTGGACGCCACTGACGTGGCCCGTCGCATTTTCCGCGTGCACGAGGTGATCCCGGCACAGCCTGGCCCGCTGACCCTGTTGTACCCGCAGTGGATACCCGGCAACCACTCGCCGACCGGCCCGGTCGACAAGTTGGCCGGCCTGGTCGTCACCGCCAATGGCAAGCCGCTGACGTGGAAGCGTGACCCGCTGAATGTGTATGCGTTCCAGGTCGAGGTGCCGGTCGGGGCGACCGAAGTGGAGACGCAATTCCAGTACTTGTCACCGCAGAACCGGCGCGAGGGTCGGGTGGTGATGACCCCGGAGATGCTCAACCTGCAATGGAACACGGTGACTTTGTATCCGGCCGGCTACTACGCCCGCCAGATCAACACCGAGCCCAGCGTCAAACTGCCCGTCGGGTGGCAGGCCGGCACCGCACTGGAGGTAGCCTCGCGCGACGGCGACACCATCCATTTCAAACCGATCGACTACGAGAACCTGGTTGACTCGCCGATCTACGCCGGCAAGTACTTCAAGCGGCTGGACCTGGATCCTGGCGCGAAGGCGCCGGTGCACATGAACATCGTCGCCGACGCCCCGAAGTACCTTGAGGTGAAGCCGGAGCAGCTGAAGCTGTTCCGCAACCTGGTACAGCAGATGTACAAGATGTACGGCGCGCACCACTACGACCATTACGATTTCCTGGTCTCGCTCAGCGACAAGATGAGCGGCAACGGCCTGGAGCACCACCGCTCCAGCGAGGACGGCACCGCGGCCGACTTCTTCACCGAGTGGAAGAAGAATGCGCTGGGCCGCGACCTGTTCTCGCACGAGTTCAACCATTCCTGGAACGGCAAGTATCGCCGCGGCGCCGACCTGTACACGCCGAACTACAACGTGCCGATGAGCGACACCCTGCTGTGGGTCTATGAAGGCCAGACCCAGTTCTGGGGCTATGTCATGGCGGCGCGCTCGGGTCTGTGGGACACCGACCAGGCCCATGACATGCTGGCTTATGTGGCCGCCACCTACGACAAGGGTCGCCCCGGCTTGGCCAGCTGGCGCAACGTCCAAGACACCACCAACGATCCGGTGATTGCGCAGCGCGCGCCGCTCCCGTACCGCAACTACCAGGGCAGCGAGGACTACTACTCCGCCGGCCAGATGATCTGGCTCGACGTCGACGGCAAGCTGCGCGAGCTCAGTCATGGCAAGAAGAGCATCGATGACTTCGGCAAGGCGTTCTTCGGCATCAACCCGGGCAAGTGGGACGTCGACACCTACATCTTCCAGGACGTGGTGAAGACCCTCGACGGCATCGCCCCGTTCGACTGGGCCAGCTACCTGCGTACCCGCCTCGACGGCCACGGTCCGCTGATCGACGGGATCGCCTCACACGGCTGGAAGCTGGTTTATACCGACAAGCCGTCCGCTGCGGTCAAGGCCATCGAGACACGTCGGCACCATGCTGACCTCACCTACTCGCTGGGCCTGTCGATCGGCAAGGACGGCGGCATCGGTGACCTGTTGTGGGACAGCCCCGCGTTCAAGGCCGGCATCTCGCCCGGCATGAGCGTGATCGCCGTCAACGGCCACGACTACGACGCCGACGAGCTCAAGGACGCGGTCACTGCCGCGGCCAAGGACAACAGCCAGGTCATCGAGCTGCTGGTGAAGAACTTCAACGAGTACAAGACCGTGCGCATCGCCTATCACGGCGGTCTGAAATACCCTCACCTGATCCGCGACAAGAGCAAGCCAGACACCTTGACCAAGCTGCTGAGCCCGCTTCAATAGAGCAATGCGCCTCTTGCCTTCGGCTCCTCTCCCCTCTGGGGAGAGGATTGAGGTGAGGGGCTGGGTGATCACCGCAGGGCAGCTTTCGCCTTGGCCCTTCTCCCATTTCCCGAAGAAACGTGCAATGAGCTGAGCCCACTCGCCACAAGCCCCCTCTCGCCTGCCCGCACCGCACCAACTCGGCTATACTGCGCTCCCCGCGGTGCCGGCCACAGACCCAGCCCGCGCGCGGCCACACAATGCGCCCGTAGCTCAGCTGGATAGAGTACCGCCCTCCGAAGGCGGTGGTCGTGGGTTCGAATCCCGCCGGGCGCACCA
>CAJDTN010000090.1_pt2 | contig 17070 bp, 15 predicted proteins | sample 7389801 | NCBI WGS metagenome assembly CAJDTN01 (sample SAMEA7055653, study PRJEB34461) | soil metagenome | biome: terrestrial ecosystem; feature: Peninsula; material: soil | place: Antarctica | collected 2016
CTGGTGCGTGAGCACGTGCGTGCCGGCGGCCGCGCCTGCGCGCTGGAGGCCGGCGTCAACGGCTCGATGATCACGCTGTACGACAAGGGCAGCCATATTCCGCTGCTGTGGACGCACCTGATTCCCGCTACGCTGGAGGGCCGCGCGCTGCACAACGTGCAGAACGCGATGGTCGCCGCGGCGATGGCGTTCTCGCTGGGCATCAGGCTCGACGCGATCCGCCAGGGACTGCGCACGTTCGACAGCACGTTCTTCCAGGTGCCCGGACGCATGAACGTTTACGACGAGCATCCATTCAAGGTGCTGTTCGACTACGGTCACAATGCACACGCCGTGGCGGTGATGGCCGATCTGGCCACGCGGCTGGAGGTCACCAGTCGCCGCATCGTGGTACTAGCCGGCCCTGGCGACCGCCGCGACGAGGACCTGGTCGCCATCGCCAATGCCGTAGCCGGGCGCTTCGATCACTACATTTGCCGCCGCGACGATGCTCTGCGCGGCCGCGATGGCGACGAGGTGCCGCGGATCCTGTCCAGGGCGTTGCTGGCTGCCGGCGTGCCGGAGCAGAACATTTCTGTCATTCCCGACGAGCAACAGGCCATCGATGCCGCGCTGAAGATGGGTGACACCGGCGACCTGTTGCTGATATTCGGCGACGCACTGGTGCGCTCGTGGAAGCAGATCATCAAGTTCCGCCCCGAGGGTACGCCCACGCCGCGCGAGGAACGCGCCCCGACGGCGGTGCAGTTGCCGGCGGAACCCGCGTTTGACGAAGCCAGTTTTGCCGCTCTCGGTGAGCTGGTGCGCGACGAACGCGGCGTGCGTTTCTCGCGCGAGAGCGACGATTGAGCGCAATGCCCGATTTCATTCCGTTCGACGATTCGCGCCGACTCACCGGCTTCAACCTGTATTTCCGCGATGTCGGCGCGGTGCTGGAGACGCAGGGGTCGCCACCCGACCAGTCGGCGCTGCAGGCGTGGGACATCGACGTGCAGCGCGCTTGCGCGGCGCTGGACTGGCCGGCCGGCGAGCGGGTCATTCGCCGCCACCGCACGGGTGTATCGCTGGCGCTCGCCGCGCCGCTGGACCAGTTGTTCAGCGCCACGGAAATCAACGAATGGGCGTGGACCAGGGCGTACGAGGTGGGTCACGGACGGTTGAGCGCGCACTTCCATGCGCCCGGCCATCTGGCCGCGTGGGATGAAGACGCTGCCATGCGCACGCTGCGCGCGTTCGCCGCAGCCGAACGGCAGCCTGCCGTCCTGGCGCTGGTCGCTGCCGCACAGCAGCGCAGCTTGCCGGTGCTGATCGACGACGAGTGCCTTTCCATCGGTGCCGGGGATGGTGCAAGGTGCTGGCCGATGGTGGCCTTGCCAGCGCCCGATACGCTGGACTGGGGTGCGCTGCATGCGGTGCCGGTGGCCGCGCGCGCCGGGCGTGCAGGCGGCCATCCTGGAAACCGCGCGTGGCGGCCTGCTGCGCCGAGGCCTGGCCGTGCAGCAGGCACAGGTAGCGGTCGTCACCAACATCAGCGACGATCATTTCGGCGAGTACGGCATCCACGACCTGACCGGCCTGGCCGCCGTCAAGCTCACCGTGGCCAGGGCGCTCGACGCCAGCGGCCTGCTGGTGCTCAACGCGGACGACGAGATGCTGGTGGCGCAGTCGGCGCAACTTGACTGCCCGATCGGCTGGTTTGCGCACGATGACGGCTTGCCGCGATTGCGCGCCGCTCGCGAACGCGGCGGTGCCACCTGCGGCGTGAGCCAGGGCCGGCTGCTGCTGTCCTGGCGCGGCGAGCGACATGATCTGGGCGAAGTGGATGCCATGCCGCTGAGTTTCGGCGGCCGTGCTGCCTACAACATCGAAAACATCGCCGCGGCCGCACTCGCCGCGGCTGCACTGGGCATTCGCGCCGAGACGATTGCCGCCACGCTGGCACGTTTCGGCAGCCAGCGCGCCGACAATCCAGGCCGCCTGCAACACTGGCAGTTCGGCTCGCTGCAGGTGTATGTCGACTACGCGCACAACCCAGACGGGCTGCATGGCCTGCTCGAGATTGCCACCACGCAACGCGCGGATGGCCGACTCGGACTGGTGCTGGGCCAGGCCGGCAATCGCGAGGACGCGGCAATCCGTGAACTGGCCACCGTGGCGGCCGGGTTTCGCCCCGTGCGCGTGCTGCTCAAGGACATCGAAGGCTATCTGCGCGGCCGCACCACGGGCGAGGTTGCCGCCATTGTGCGCGAACAATTGCAGCACGATGGCGTCCGTGCCGACGCGATCATTGACTGCCTGGACGAAGTGGCGGCCGTGCGCGATCTGCTGGCCTGGGCACAGTCCGGCGACGTGCTGGTGCTGCCCAGCCACGGTGTTGACGCACGGCGTCAGATCCGCAGCCTGCTCGACACGCTGGATGCACAGCACTGGCTCCCCGGCAAAGCGCTGCCAGCCAGTTGAACCAACGCGACCGATTCAGCGCAATTCGCGCGGCTGCAACGCGATCCGCACCAGGTAGACGATGATCGCCACGTTGCCCACCAGCATCGCCAGCTTGATCCAGCCGAAGTGGTAAAGCGTTTCGTACAGCTCCAGCGGAATCAAAGAGCCGGTGGCAATCACCGTGAACCATTCCGCCCAATGCTTGCCCATCCACAACCCGATTCCCTCGATCGAGAACAACACGGCATAACCGAGCGTCACCACGCCCACCGCCACGAACCTGCTGGGCCCGAACGCGACCAGTGTGTCCACCAGCTTCCAGCGCAATCCGTTGCTGCCAGTCAGGTCCAGATGCTCCAGCCAGTGCACCAGCTGCTCGAAATTGTCCTGCCGGTCCAGGTGGAACGCGGCCAGCGCCAGCAATACCAGGCACGCCGTCTTGACGATCTCGTAGTAGGCGATGACGAGCAGGCCGGGGTGGCGTTGGCGGCGTGGCGCGGGTGGAAGGCTGGTGGTGGAGTCGGAGCTGGACATGGGGCAGGGCTACGCGGGCAATCCGACTATTGTCGCCGATGACTGCGCTGTGACCAATGGCCGATGGCATGGCTGGGTGACCGGCGCGATGTCATTGCAGAGGACCCGTCGGTCAGCGCGTTCGGTGTCCTGGCTGCATTCCGCCGCTAGCCATTTGCAACCGTTGCCGTATGAGCGGAAAGGGCGCGCCGGACGTTTGCATCGAGGTAAGAACAAGCGCACTCTCACAGCCCGACTGGCGTACTGCGCCAGCTTGCGGATTCGGAGGGCCGTCCATGTCGGAAACCTCATTCGACGTTTCGCACGCATCGCGGGTGATGAACACGGTGCGATCGGGCTCCGATGCCGTTGGCGTAGCGCCCGACATCGGTCGGTCGTGGAACCGGTGCGTGAAGGAGTTCGGCATCCGTCCGCACAGTCGCCGCGATACTGCCGTGCTGTCGGCCAGCCAATTGCGCGAAAGCCAGCAACGGCTTGGCGACGTGTTCAGCGTTGCACATTGCGAGATAGAAAACCTCTACGAACTCATCGCCGGCACCGGCTATGCAGTGGTTCTGTCCGACGCGAATGGCGCAATCCTCGACGCGATCGCCGATCCGACCTTGAAGCGCGAGTTCCGCCAGTCCGGATTCTGGCTTGGAGCACTGTGGGACGAACGCCACGAAGGTACCAACGGCGTCGGCACTTGTCTCGCGGAACGCACCCCGACCACGGTGCATCGCGGAGAGCACTTTCGCGATTACAACGTACCTCTTTCCTGCTCCAGTGCGCCCGTATTGGATGCATACGGCGCGCTGCTCGGCGTACTGGATGCCTCCTCGATCAACAGTTCCGATACCCGCGAGATCCAGCGGCACACCATGGCGCTGGTCAGCATGTCGGCCAGTCTGATCTCGCGCTATCAGTTCCTCGCCGAATTTTCCGATGCGTGGATCCTTCGCTTCCACAGCCGCCCCGAATTCGTAGGGCTACTGCATGAAGCACTGGTTGCCGTCGACGGCGATGGCAAGGTGCTTGCCGTGAACGAGAACGGGTTGTGTCAATTGGGGTTGAACGAGCGCGCGCGGCTGGTCGGGCGTTCCATTGGAGAAGTTTTCCGGTTTACGGCAGATGCTCTCCACCAGCGCGGCGTGCGTGACTCTGCGACGATCTGGCCGATTCGCGACGCCGCACGCGGACGGCGCTACTTCGCGCTGGTGCAGCCGCCCCGCGAAACGTACCCGGCCACGCCGGCGACGACACGCGCAGGGCGCACGGGCGTCCGCGGCATCGCCTCACCCGATGTCCAGGTTGGCGACGATCCGAGGATGCGCCGCAACCTGTCCAGCGGCCACCAATTGTTCGCCAAGCAGGTGCCGATCTTGCTGCGTGGCGCAACCGGAACTGGCAAAGACGTATTCGCACGCGCGTTGCACGCCGATAGCTTGTGGTCGGATCGCGCGTTCGTCGCCGTCAACTGTGCTGCGATACCGGAGAGCCTGATCGAAAGCGAGCTGTTTGGTTATCGCCCCGGTGCATTTACCGGCGCGACCCCCGAAGGCCGGGTTGGCAGGATTCTGCAATCAAGCGGCGGCACCTTGTTTCTCGACGAAATCGGCGACATGCCGCTATTGCTGCAATCCCGGCTGCTGCGTGCGCTCGAGGCGCGCGAGATCTTGCCGGTGGGAAGCGATCAGCCTGTTGCCGTCGACCTGCACGTCATCAGCGCCACCCACCACGACCTGCGCCAGATGGTCACTCGACATGAGTTCCGCGAGGATTTGTACTACCGACTTGCCGGGATCACGCTGGAGCTGCCGCCGCTGCACGACCGTCAGGACAAGCGGCAGCTGATACATGCGATCCTGCACGAGGAATGCGGGGAAGGTGAGTTGGTCGACATTGCCGAAGACGCGTTCGAGCGCCTGCTGGCCTATCGCTGGCCGGGTAACATTCGTCAACTGCGCAATGCGTTGCGCACCGCGGCAGCACTGTGCAGCAACCGTGTCATCCGCCTGTCCAACCTGCCACAAGAGATAGTGGATCCGGAAGAATCTGTCGTTGCGATGGCGCCCGCCTCCGGTTTCACCGGCAGCACTGCTGAACAGATACCCGGAGCCGCGTTGCAGACCGCCGAACACACGGCACTGCTGCAGGCGCTCGCGCAACAAGGCGGCAACATCACGCTTACCGCCCGCGCGCTCGGCATCAGTCGCAACACCTTGTACCGCAAGATCCGCAAACACAGCATTGCGGTGCCGCGCGACCGCTGACGCGCTGTCCGCGATACGTGTTGTCTCGACGCCCACCGGCGCGGCCATTGTTGCTGGCACGAGGTCACTTCGTTGCCCGGGGCGACGTTCGCGCCAACGCGGATTCGAAGCTGCCGCCACGGGCCTGGTCGAGGATTACCGAACCGATGCGCGTGAGACCGCAAAGATGACCGACGCACGCAACCAGCCCGATCGGGTGGCGCGCAGAATTTGGCGCGCCGCCGGCGCTTCCAGCAGCGACCGTATCGCCTCGTGCAACCACGTTGCCAGCATCGCGCCACGAATCTGCTCCATACCGCCCCAGCCATGCCGGCCTCGTCACGACACCTGTCGACACCGCAGGCTCTCGGGCGCGTCAAAACGCGTAATTTGCGCTCAAGCCGAGCATGAGATTGCGACCCGGTTCGGGCTGGAAGTACCGTCCGTTACTGGCGTTGACGACCACCGCGCCAACGTAGCGGCGATCGAGGAGATTGTTGACACGCGCAAACTCGCCAAACTGCCAACTGCCGGCAACTTGTTTGAACCCGAGGTGATAATTGACCACGGCGTAGCTATTGGCAAAGTCTGTGTTTTCGTTGTTGACGTGAACGCGATCGCGCCACTGCGCGCTGAGCGAGGTAAGCAACCCGAGCGGACGATATTGCCAGTTGAGTTCACCGTAAATCATCTGCTGCGGCACGCCCGGCATGCGGTTGCCGTCGAGTAGCCCACTGTCGAAACGTGCCCGCAGGTAAGTATAGGCAAAGTCGGCGCCGAAGCCTCCGGAAAATGCCTGTGCGACGTTCAGTTCCAGCCCGCGGCGGTTTGTACTTCCGGCGTTGGCAAAACTGGTGCGACCGTCGTTGGATAAGCCGACGACAATGTCGTCCCTGGTCTTTATCTTGAAAACGGCCAAATCGAATTTCGTTGAACTCCAGCTCCCCTTGAGCCCCGCCTCGTAGTCGCGACTCTTGCTTGGCTGCAGAGCCTCATTGAAGCCTGATTTGCCGTCCGGCCGATAGGCGAACTCGGAGAGCGTCGGGGTTTCGAAACCCTGGCCGTAATTCGCGTAAACATTCAGATGCGGATTGATTTTGTAGAGTACTCCCACGACGGGGTCGGTACTGGTGAAACTCTGCTTGCCGCTGTCGTTTGGATCTTCGGGTGCGCCAGCGGCCGGGTTTCCATTCAACCTGGAGGTATTCCCCCGCCTGGCTGGAGACGTCGGCCTCGTTGCGACGTAGCTCCCCCTGCGTACCCCGATTATTGACCCAACCCTTGCGCAGCTGGTTCAGGCGGTCGTACTCGACTCCCGCGATCAGATCAAGCGGCGTCGAGGCGAGCGAAAAATTGTGGACCCAGCGCACGCCGCCACCCTTGGACCGGTTCTTCAGATCGACGACCGCGCCGCCACCATTGGCGGAACTGCCGGGGAAAGGCAGGAACTGGACGACGCGCCGGGTGCCGCCGTAGCCCATGACGTGCAGATGGTCGTCCTGGCCGAATTGCTGCTCATACACGCCGCCGAGCTGGCGGTCACGATGGCTTTCACCCGAGCCGAACTTGAATACCCCGGGCACCGCCAAGCGCGGATTCTCCCGTGCCTGTTGTTTGGTCAGGCCTGAGGGATCCTCGGCGAACGGCTGGTTCTCGCCGTTGAAGAGCATCGTCAGCGAAGCATCCTGGCCGAGGTCGTAGCGGAACTTCGCGCGCAGGTTATTGCGCTCGGCTGCGCTGTGCTGGCGGTAGCCGTCGGTGTGGAAATGGTGCCATAGCTGCCGAACAGTGTGGAAACCCCAAACGTCGGCTGCGGCGGGCCGTCCTTGGTGAAGATCTGGATCACACCCCCCGCAGCATTGCCGTACAGGGCTGAAAACGGTCCGCGCAAGACCTCGATACGCTCAGCGGTAGCAAGGTCAAAGATGTCAGTCTGGCCCTGTCCGTCGGGCCCGGACACCGGGATGCCGTCCACCAGCAGACGGATGCCGCGCACGCCGAAGGAGGCGCGCGAGCCGAAGCCACGAATGGAAAGCTGTGAGTCCTGCGCATAGCTCTGGCGATTCTGCGCAACGACGCCGGGTATTCGGGCAAGCGATTGCTCCAGGCTGGAGGCCGGCGCGCCGTCAACGATGTCATCCTGCGTGACAACGCCGATGGCCGCTGGCACGTCGAAGTCGGGCTGCGCGATACGGGTCGCGGTCACCACGATCGTCGGCAGCGTTGTCTGTTTGATGGGTGTCTGCGGATTCTGTTGCGCGTGGGCTGCGGGCAGGGCAAGCAAGGCAAGCGCCAACGCTGCCGGTAGTCGGCGCCACGCATGCGCTCGTGCAATACGATTCCTGCTTGTGTCATACGCCGGCTCGTCGCCGCAATTTTCACCATAGCCGATCATCAGCATCACTCCTCCATGGAGCCATAATCAACGCATAACCGGGCGAAGCAACCACCATACCTTGTGTGTTGGACACCAAACGCTGCAATGCCGGGCCCGTCGCCGGCCGCTGGATAGATCGGCGTATAAAGCGCGTTGCCGTGTATGACGGTAGCGCCGGCGTTGGTCCGCCGTGCAGATCTATGTCAAGCATGGCGGGCCGACTGGTACCAGGTAACGATCCAGGCTGCTCGCGAGTTCGGCCGTGCTGGCCAGAGTCAATGCACATATTGATGTCACCCGTCCTCGTCTGCCGCGCCACCAAAGCTGTAGCGGAAACCAACGAAGTAGCCGCGCGGCGCGCCGGGCGCCACGAACAATGTGGAAGTACCAGGCCCACTGATATTGATCAGGCGGTTTGGCGTATCGAATACGTTGTTGCTCAACCCGCCACTGATGAAATAGCGGCGATCGAACACGTTGCTGATTTCGGCAAAGAACGATAGCGCCCGGGTCGGTCGGTAATGCACGTCCAGATCGAGGATGACATAGCCGGGTACTGTACCGTGGCCGTCTTGATTGTTCTCGTCTCCCACCGCGTACTGGCTGGAGTAGGTGCGCACGTTGCCACCGAATGACCATGCGTCGGTGATGCGGTATTCACTGGCGAACGTGAAAATATTGCTTGGTACGCCAGGCATGCGGTCGCCTGCGCGTACCTGGATCACACCATCGGCGTCGGCGCTGGAGTTGTCCACCGCCAATTCCTCGAAGGCGGTATCGTAGGTCGCGTCGACGTGGCTGTAGTTGACCTGCCATTCGAACCGGGCGAGTTGCCCGCCGAGACCCAGATCGACGCCCTTGCGCAGGGTTTTCGGCACGTTCGCGAAGTAGCCCTGCGAGCTGCCACCGGTGAAGATGGTGAGGATGTCGTTGTCGACGCGGCTTTCGTAGGGCGAGACGTTCCAGCGCAACCGACCGTCGGCAAGAGTGCCACGCAATCCCCCGCTCAGGGTGTGTGCGACGACCGGCTTCAGCGGCGGATCGCCACTGAAGTCGTTCGGTAGCGCGCAGGGTGCATCGGGATTGGCGCACTCGATTTCGATCGGCGTCGGCGTACGCATACCCTCGTCGTAGTTGATGTAGGTGCCGACGTGCTTGCTGATCGCCCAGGTGAAGCCCGCGCTCGGATTGAAGCGGCTGAAGCTCTGTCGACCGTTGATGTCCGGCGCGCTGCCGGACAGATCACTGACGCTCAGGCGGCTGTGGTTGTAACGCCCACCGACGCTCACGTGCACGGTGTCCGTCAACGCCAGCACGTCCATGACATACACGCCGTAGCTGCGGGTACTCGAGCCCGCGTCGGTCATCGGGTCCAGAGCAAATGACTGCAGGCCGCGGGTGTCGCCACGCAGGTCATTCTCGTAAGGGAAGAACGCCGGCTGGCCAAATTGACTGAATACGCTATTGCCCACATCCAGGCTCACACCGACAGTGAACTGGTTGGTGTGGCCTGCCAGGCTTGCCTCGCCAACCGCCTGAACGGAGCCGCCGAAGCCGCGCGAGTGCACGTTACCCAGCACGTTGGAAGCGACCACATTGTTGATCGTCGCCGCCGGGTTCTGCGGATCGTAAGCCGGCGTCAGTCCGGAGTAGTAATACTGGCCCAGCGAATCCGGATCGAACGGGCCGTCCGCGGCGTAGCCCAGCGGGCCATCCTTGGCAGGGTCATGGTCGTCGTAGTCGTTGGTGTTGCTGTTGAAGCTGCGGCTCTGGGAGATGCGCAGGTAGGCATTGGCTTGCAGCGCCCAGTTGGCGCCGAGCTCACGCGAGCCCTGCAGATTGAACTGACTGAGATTGTTGACGAAGGAGTCTGGCCAGGTAAAGGCGGTCTCGGGCCTGCTTGCCCACTCGATTGGAAGGGCCTGGGTGCCGTACAGCTTGGCATGCGCGCCGGTGTAGCTCAGCGCGATGCTGGTGGCGTCATCGGGCCGCCAGTCCGCGCGCAGGAATACCTGCTTCACGCGGCTGGACGAGTAATCGCGCCAGCCCGTCTCATAGTTGCTGCCGAGACCCGCATAAAATCCAAAGGTCGTGCCGTGCACACCGAGATCCGCATCGGTCTGGATGCGTCCCCATGAGCCGCCCGAAACGTTGAACGAGCCGCCCGGATCGCTGAAACCATTCTTGGTGGTCAGCAGTAGCGCGCCGCCCAACGTGTTCAGGCCGAACAGCGGACTGGAACCGGGAATCAGCTCGACGTTGCGGACGGCGAAATCCGGGATAGCCTCCCAGTTGATGGTCCCGGCAAAGGATTCGTTCTGGCGCACCCCGTCCACGTAAACGGATATGCCCGAGGGCGAACCGAGCAGCGGCGACAGCGTGAAGCCATGGAACAGCAGGTTGCCTTGCCATGGGTTGCCCTGCGATTGGGTGACATTCACTCCCTGAAAGTTGCGCTGCAGCAGGTCGGTCAGGGATTGTCCGTGTATCTGCCCAACATCGTCGGCTTGTGCGCTTTGAACATTCAGCGGCACTTGTTGCGGAGGTACGTTCAAGCCAGGTAACGGGGTGATCCCAATCACCACGACTTCGCCGAGCTGCTGCACCGGCGGTGTGGCCAGCACCACACCCGACGCCGCAGCGAGAACCACTACGCACAGCGTCCTGCGAACCGGTCCGACCTGACCGGGAGTACAGCTCTGTTCCATGACATTCAGCGACACACTCTCACCCTCGGCGCAACCACGAAACGGATGGAGCTTGCGCTGACTGCGGCACCGACCGAAATCATCGTCACTTTACACGAGGTCGTTTCGTGAAGCGCTTTCACATTTGCCAGAAATCCCTCTTGGTCGGACGAGCCGACGGGCTGATGAAGGTACTGGAATCGTCAGAAAAAGATGATTCCGCCGACGGATATACCGTTCATGCGTGCGTCGTTGCCGGCATAATCCTTGGAGCGGGTCTGGCTGAGTTCAAGATCGAGCGTCACGCTCTTGGTCAGTGCGTAGTAGGTGCCGGCGGTAACGTTGCTGTTCGATTTGAGATTGCCGGCGCTCAGCAGATCCTCACGGTTGCGGCTGACCCCTCCGCTCAAGCCGAGTTTGAGCTTTTCTGTCGCCTGCCAGGTGCCCTGCAGCAGATAGTTGACCCCCTTCAAATCCCCTTGGTCACCATCGGTCAGGATGCCGATGCCGCGACCAGCCTGCACGTTCGCGAGCATGCCGAAGCGGCCAAGCTTGAAGCTGGCGCCGATTTCACCTGCGGACATCGTGAAGTTGTCCGGTTGGATTCCTGACCCGGCTGGCGCGTAGAACCTCTGGGTCTTGGCGCCGATCCAGCCCTTGAAATCGCCGCTCGCGTACGACAACTGCAAATGGACTTGTGGATCGGAGCGCGAGTCGTAGACGCCGGTGTTGTTCACGGGACTGAACACGCCGCCCGTAAACGTCAAACCGGACATGCTGGGTGAGGTATAGGTAATCTGGCCGTAGCTGCCCAGGTACGTATAGCCCGCGCCGATATGCCCCAGCGCCACGCGGCCGCGCTCGGTCGCCTGTACCGGCATGCCGACGCCAAGCAGGGTCATGTCGCTCAGAATTGCGTTGGAACCGAATACGCCATAGTCACGGCCCAACTTGACCGTGCCGAATTCCGGCGTGCCGACCGTGAAAAAGGCCTGACGCACATCCACTCCGCTGTTCGCCGAAAGCGCATCCGAAGTGGCGGTATGGACCATGATGGCAACCTGCGCATTGATATCGAAGCCTTCCTGGTTGGTGGTGAACTTGGTAATGAGAGCATTCGGCAACAGCCCATTGCCGATTGTCGTGCGATCCTTCTGACCGCCACAACCGAGCGCTTCTCCGGCCAGCGCGGTACCGCCCACCGAACCACCTGAACAACTGGTGGTGACATAGAAGGCGTTGACGTAACCGCTCAGGTCGACCGTCCAGCCGTTGCCGCTGAACGAAGTTGCGTCTGCCGCCATCGGACTTCCCGCCACGAAGGCGAGCATGAGAGCGGTTCGGCGCAAAGTCGAGGCGCGGCGAACTGCGTGGTTTCTCTCCGCTGATATGTGTCGCATATATTTGCCCTCCAACGGTTCGTAGGCCGAACGCTCACCAAGGGTGCGGACTCCGAACCACGAGGCCGCAACGTCAATCTGGGCTCGCCCGAACAGCACCCGCGATCGGTCAGGCTTTCAGCACGCCCGACGCCTTCGCCGCATGCGCGGCGACGATGTCCATCAACTGCGGCGAGTAGCAGTCATATGGTTCGATTCCGAGTTCGTGCAGGCGCGCCCGCACCGCACTCATCTGATCCGGCTGCACACCACCTTCGATCACGGACGACACAAACGCTGCGAACGTCGGCGGCGCATACCCGGGTTGCCGAGACAGTTCCGGATGAATGAAAACGAAGCCGTGAAATACATGCGTCGGGTCCGGAACGGTGTCGTACATGTGTGCGCCGCAGCCGGTGCAGGCGTGCCGGTGCAATACCGCGTTCTTGTTCACGACTTTCAGCTTTTCTTCGTGCTTGGTAACCTTGACTTTGTCGCTCGGCACGGCAGCGAGCATCGAGAAATCCGCGCCTTCCGGCTTCCAGCACTTGGTGCAACCGCACAGGTGGTTGAACAGGAATTCGTTGTCCACCGTTACCTCGACCTGGTTGGTCGCACACTTGCACACCAAGGTGGCGCCGGCGAATCCCGACTTTCCCTGCTTGACGCCGTCGTCAACGGCGGGATGGATCTTTGTGTTGGCCATGTGGGCTCTCCGATTGAAAGGTAGGTTGTGGGTGCTACGCGGTGACACCGTGGTAGTGAATCACCGAGCGGATGACCTTGCCCTCGTGCATCAACTCGAAGGCTTCGTTGATCTTCTCGAGCGGCAGTACTTTTGAGATGAACTCGTCCACTTTGAGGTTGCCCTGCATGTAGGAATCCACATAGCCGGGCAATTGTGAGCGACCCTTGACGCCGCCGAATGCGGCACCGCGCCAGACGCGCCCGGTGACGAGTTGGAACGGCCGCGTGCTGATCTCCTGACCTGCCGCAGCAACACCGATGATCGTCGACTCGCCCCAACCCTTGTGGCAGCACTCGAGCGCCGAACGCATCACATTGACATTGCCGATGCACTCGAAGGAGTAATCGACGCCGCCGTTCGTCAGGTCGATGATCACTTGCTGGGTCGGTCCGTCATATTCCTTGGGGTTGACGAAGTCAGTCGCGCCCATGGCCTTGGCCATCAGCCACTTGTCCGGATTGACATCGATCCCGATGATGCGCGCGGCCTTCGCCATCACCGCACCTTGCACTACCGCAAGACCGATCGCGCCCAGGCCGAACACCGCAACCGTCGAACCCGGGCGAACCTTGGCGACGTTCAGTACCGCGCCGACACCAGTAGTGATCCCGCAGCCGAGCAGGCAAACCTTCTCGAGCGGAGCTTTCGGGTCGATCTTCGCGATCGAGATTTCCGGCAACACCGTGTACTCGGAGAAAGTACTGGTACCCATGTAGTGGTAAAGCGTCTTGCCCTTGAACGAGAATCGCGACGTACCGTCCGGCATCACGCCCTTTCCCTGGGTCACGCGGATCTTCTGGCACAGATTGGTGCGGCCGGACAGGCAGTACTCACATTCACCGCATTCGGGCGTGTAAAGAGGAATCACGTGGTCACCGGGCTTGACTGAGGTCACGCCTGCGCCAACTTCCTCGACGATTGCGCCACCTTCATGGCCCAGGATCACCGGGAACAAACCTTCGGGATCGGCACCGGAGAGCGTATACGCGTCCGTGTGGCAGACTCCAGTCGCGACGATGCGCAGCAACACCTCGCCCGCTTTGGGTCCTTCCAGGTCCACTTCTTCGATGTGGAGCGGCTGCCCCGCCTCCCACGCAACCGCAGCGCGTGTTTTCATGATCAATCGTTCCTCATAACCATAACCGTCAACCCCGCGCCGAGGCGGGCCGCCCGGGAGGTACCATGCACATCAGATGCCAGTTTCCGGGGGCGGGCTGCAAGCGGTGATTCAGCAACTTGGAGCTATCACATGGCGTCTGTCACGCGTGCTGTATCGGATTCGTGACAGATGAGTGTGCCGCACGCGGTACAGCCGCCACAATTGGAGTCACTGCACGATTTTCACGATAGGCTTCATGCAAATCCCTGTCCCCACCACTGCTGGCTGGGAGCGATCGCGAAACAGGGGATTCGGTGGCTGAACTACGGAACCTGGACGCCTCGCCACAGCACGCCTCGCCACAGCACGCCTTTGCCAACTCCGGATGCGCGCGGCCACCGATGCAGGTGCGGAGTGCTGTCGCTCACGACAGCATTTCAGGAGTTGCTCAGCTGCCTTGGCGCTTGTGCCGCACCACGCCGCGCTGCGGATCGTACCCCCATATCGCCAGCCCCAGAAAGACGAGGAGCGCGCCGACAACCACGCCGCACGCAAGCCAGTTCATCTGCCCGTACATCGCGTAGCGGATCAGATCGATGCCGTAGGTAAACGGATTGATGCGCGCCAACTGGTAGACGATTTCGGCTCCGGATTCCTGCAATTTCCACAATGGATACAAGGCCGGCGACAGGAAAAACATCGGAAAAATCACGAAGTTCATCGCTCCGGCGAAATTCTCGATCTGCTTGACGTAAACGGACACCAGCAAGCCCATCGCGCCCAGCATCAGCCCGGTCAGAAACATGGCCGGCAACGCCAGTAGCAGTCCGGGCCACCACGGCAAGTCGAGCTGGAACATCGCGCAGACCGCGAAAAACGCATACGCCTGCAGGATCGACAGGAAGGTACCCGCGAGCAGCTTGCACGTCAGCAACACCGAGCGCGGCAGCGGGGCCGTCAGCAGCAGCCGCATCAATCCCATCTCACGGTCGTAGACCATCGCCAGCGAGGACTGCATGCCATTGAACAGCAGGACCATGCCCACCAGTCCTGGCACGACGTAGACCGGGTACTCGATATAGGTTGAATACGGCGGAATCACGGAGACGCCGAAGACGTCGCGGAACCCGGCCGCAAAAATGAGCAGCCACAGGCTCGGCCGCACCACCGCTGAGAGCAATCGCCCGCGCTGGTGCATGAACTTGAACGTTTCGCGCGAGGAAAGCGCCGCCAGCGCCTGCAGGACGTGGCTCACAGTCGACATGGGAGAACCTTTGCGTGGTTACCGGACGCGAGCTTGTCACGGGCTTTCACGGGACTGGTGTGGCAGACACGCGCGCCTGCGGCCAACGGCAGCACGGCGAAGCCATGCAGCGATCGACACTGCGGCAGCATCAGACGGTCTCCTGTTTTTCTGCCGGCGCTTCACCGGTCAATTCGAGGAAGGCGTCGCGCAGCGAATGACAACCGGTTTGTTCACGCGTTCGTCCATCAGCAGTACCACTGGCTCGTGCAGCAGCGCCCGAGCCAGTTCGACCCTGCGGCGGTTGCCGCCCGAAAGCGTCCGCGCCCTGTCCTTCGCCCTCGCAGTCAGATCAATGCGGTCCAGTTCCGCTGCGATACGGGTGCGGGTTGCGCGGCCCATGCCGTGCAAACGCGCATGGAAACGCAGGTTGGCAACTACGCTCAGATCCAGATCCAGCGTCGCCTGCTGGAACACGACACCGAGACGCGCGAGGGCCTGCCGGGCATGGTGGCGCAGGTCAAAACCAGCAACCTCGATATCCCCGTCGTCGGGCACGAACAACCCGGTGAGCAACTGGAACAGCGTGCTTTTTCCGGCGCCGTTCGGTCCGAGCAGAGCCACGAATTCGCCGCGCGCAACGCTGAGGGACAATCCATCCAGCGCCTTGATCGAGCCATAGGATTTGCTTACCCCGTGAACCGCGAGGGCGAGCGCGGGCACGGAATCTCCCTGCACCGGGTGCTCGAAAGCGGGCATGTATGTCTGACTGGATGCGTTCATCGCAGCCCAACGAATATCGCCAGAAAGGCTTGGGGCTTCACAGACCCTCCTTGCCGTACAAGGTTTCGGCACCCTCTTCGGGCGCTCCGGAAAGCAACCGTGGGTGGCGTGCCAGCAGCCGGTGGCTGAGTGCAGCAACCTCAGGACTGTTCAGATCGTGACTACCAGTTTGCTCGACGCGATAGTCCAGTACAACGCGTGCCGGCGAATCACCCAGAAACAATATGCGATCGGCGAGCACCAGTGCCTCATTTACATCGTGGGTAACAAACAATACCAGTGGCCGCACCCGCGCGCACAGCCGCCGCAGCAACCCGCGCATCTGGTTGGCTGCCGGCAGGTCGAGCGACACGAACGGTTCATCCATCAGCAGCAACCAAGGCTCGACCACGAACGCCCGCGCCAACGCGGTGCGACGCTGCATGCCGCCGGAGATCTGGCCAGGCCAGGCATCTCCGGAGGTGCCCAGCCCGACCTCGTCGAGCAAGCTGTCCGCGCGCGAAACATTGCCGCGATCGCGCGCCAGACGCTCGGCTTCCGCCAGCCGCACGTTGTCGCGGACCGTGAGCCACGGCATCAGCCGTGGCTCCTGGAATACCATGCCCAGGCCGGGGGGCGACTGGCCGGGCGCAGCCAAGGGCACTCCGTCGTAGAGAATTGCACCCGTATAGTCGGCGTCCAGACCGGCAACCATGCTCAGCAGTGTGGTCTTGCCCACGCCGGACGGCCCGACGATGGCGACAAATTCACCCGCCGTGATGGTGACGTCGATATCGGCCAGCACGACCACGCTGTCGAAACGCTTTTCGATGACATGGATGTTCAATCCTTTCATCCGCGCCACCGCATCAGGCGTTTTTCAAGAGGCCGCATGACACCGGCTTCGATGGCCATGACGACAGCGGCAAATGCCAGCGTGTACGCCAGAATACTGGTGATGTCGAAAAACTGGAAAAATACGGACAATTCAAAACCGACGCCATCGCTTTGTCCGAGCAGCTCGGCAACCAGTACGATCTTCCAGATCAGCGCCAGGCCGTTGCGGGCAGAGGCCATGAGGTACGGATAAAGCTGCGGCAGGATCACCCGATACAACGTCACGGTACGCGGGACGTGATACACCTGCGCAACCGCGAGCAAGCGCGAGTCGATCGCCCGCGTACCTTCGCGCGTCGTCACGACGACAACCGGGATCTTGTTGAGGGCCACGGCCACGATCACGGCGACTTCCGTGAGCCCGAGCCACAGGTAGCACAAGATGATAATGACCAGCGCGGGGATGTTGAGCGCAAGCACCAGCGGGCCATCCAGCAACAGGTTGAGCTTGCGCGAACGGCCCATCATGAAGCCGATCACGGTACCCACGGTCATCGCCACGACGAACGCAGCGACCACCCGCGCCAGCGTAATTCCCAACTCCAGCGGAAGCTGGCCGCTGCGGGTGTAGTGATACACCGCGGCCAGCACCGCGACCGGCGTCGGCAGCATGTTGCTGCCCGCGAGTCGTGCCGCAATTTCCCAAACCGCCACCAGGCCGATCAGCGACG
>CAJDTN010000061.1_pt1 | contig 16732 bp, 7 predicted proteins | sample 7389801 | NCBI WGS metagenome assembly CAJDTN01 (sample SAMEA7055653, study PRJEB34461) | soil metagenome | biome: terrestrial ecosystem; feature: Peninsula; material: soil | place: Antarctica | collected 2016
CATTTGGGCCGGGTCAAGGCTGTGGTTGACCGGGTTGATCATGCGCAGCAGTTCCCAGGCGCGGGCGCTGTCGCCGAGTTCGGCAAAGGCCATCGTGGCCCAGATCGCGGCGTGGGTGTATTGCCCGCCGTTTTCGCGCACGCCGGGCACGTAGCCCTTGATGTAACCGGGATCCATCGGCGACTTGTCGAACGGCGGATCGAGTAGCTGTACCAGGCCGGCGTCGCGGCGCACCAGGTGCTGGTCGAGCGAATCCATTGCTTGCTGCTGACGTTGCGGCGAGGCGATGCCGGAGAGCACCGACCAGCTCTGCGCGATCGAATCGATGCGGCACTCCTGGTTGCCGTCGGCACCGAGCGGGGTGCCGTCGTCGAACCACGCGCGACGATACCAGGCGCCGTCCCAGGCGTGCTGTTCCAGAGCGGTGCGCAGCTTGGCCACTTCCTCGTCGCAGCGCGCGGCGAAGCTGTCGTCGCCATGCAGCCGGGCCACCTCGGCGAAACGCTGCAGCACCTCGCAAGTGAAGAAACCGAGCCATACGCTTTCGCCGCGACCGGCTTCGCCGACCCGGTTCATGCCGCGCGGGAGGCTGTGCTCGATCGCGCGGACGCAGTGCCGGTACAACGGCTCGAACTGACCCGACGGCTGTGGCAGGTCGTAATAGGATTCCTCGCCGGGATGCAGCGGGCGGCCCTCGATGTAGAACACGGGCACGTCCAGCACACCGCGGTCATCGGTCGCCAGCACGTAGCGGCTGGTGGCCAGCACCAGCCACAGATAGTCGTCGGAACAGGTAGTGCGCACGCCGCGATCGAGCGGCGGATGCCACCAGTGCTGCACGTCGCCCTCGGGGAACTGGTGCGCAGCACAGAGCAGCAACTGGGCGCGGGCCAGCTCCGGCGCAGCGTGCACGGTGGCCATCGAATCCTGCAGTTGGTCGCGGAAACCGAACGCGCCGCCGGACTGGTAGTAACCACTGCGCGCCCACATGCGGCAGGCGATGGTCTGGTACAGCAGCCAGCCGTTGGCGAGCACGTCCAGCGCCGGTTCCGGCGTGTGCACTTGCACCGCGCCGAGCACGCGTTGCCAGTGCGCGCGCACCTGTTCCAACGCCGCAGCGGCGGAGCCGTTGCCGCGGAAACGCTGCACCATGGCGGCCGCATCGGCGCCATCGCCGCCCAGCCCGAGGCGGAAGATCAGCTGGTGTTCGGCGCCTTTTTCCAACGCTACTTTCGATTGCAGCACCGCGCAGGGGTCGAGGCCGGCGCCGAGCCGGCCTGACAGCTGCTTGCGACGGAGCCCGGCGGGTGCGCGCACGCTGCCGTTGCGCCCCAGGAATTCGGTGCGGTCGCCACCGATGCCGCGCTCCGGATCATCGACATCGAGGAACGCCACGCGATTGGGAAATTCGACGTTGTAGCTGTTGTGCGCGAACAGCGCACCGCTGGCCGGGTCGGATTCGGTCACCACGTGCATCGCGGTCTTCTCGCGCAAGTCGCCAAGCAGCCACTCGACATAGGCGGTGGCGCTGAGCTTGCGCGGTCGGCCGGAATCGTTGCGCAGCTTGAGCACCGAGAATTTCACCGCGGCATCCAGCGCGACGTAGATCCACAACTCCGAATGGATGCCGCCCTCGTCGTGTTCGAACACGCTGTAACCGAAGCCGTGGCGGGTGGTGTAGCTGCCGTTGCCGCAACTGGGCAGCGGGGTGGGCGACCACAGCGTGCCGGTTTCTTCGTCGCGCAGATAGATCGCCTCGCCGCTGCCGTCGCTGACCGGATCGTTGTCCCACGGCGTGAGACGAAACTCGTGCGCATTCTCGCCCCAGGTATAGGCACCGCCGCTCTCGGAGATCACGGTGCCGAAGTACGGGTTGGCCAGCACATTGGCCCACGGCGCCGGGGTGACGACGCCGGCCCCGGACACGATCACGTATTCGCGCCCGTCGGCACTGAAGCCGCCATGCGGATTGCGCAGTTGCAGGTCGGCCGGCGCAGACAGCATCGTGGCCGGGGGCGTGGTGGCGGGCGGTTCGCTGCGCGCCAGTTCGAGCGGCGGTGCGTGGCTCTCCAGCGGGCGTCGGCCGATCTGCTCGGCCAGCGTGCCGCGATGGTCGGCCAGCACGATGCAGGCACTGGCCTGCATCACCATGCGATCTTCGCTGGAGAGTTGTTGCGCCGGGCGCACGAAGATGCCGCCGGGGCGATCGATCAGACTGGCCTCGCTGCCGGAGGAGATCAGGCCCATGATCTGGTCCTGCAGGTGTTGCCGGTAGCCGGCGCGCTCCTCGTTCCAGATCACCAGGTCCACGGCCAGCCCTTTCTGCCGCCAGTAGGCATGCGCCTGCACCAGCTGGCGCACCAGTTCGATCCGCGCCTCGTTGGAAATTTGCAGCAGCACGATCGGCAGGTCACCGGAGACCGACTGGCCCCACAGACCGGATTGACCACGCCGGTTGCCGCGCAGGATGCCTGGTTCGGAGCGCAGATGGGCGTTGGGGAACACGATCGCGGTGGCCATGTGCTCGTACAGCTGGGCGTCGGCGAGGCCGGCGTTGAGCTGGCGCAGCAGCACCTGGCTGTGCGTCCAGGCCAGGTCGAACACGCGGTCGGCCAGGTGGCGGTCGCGGTATTTGCCGATCAGTTGCAGGCAGCCTTCGCGCTGCTCGGCGATGCCGGTGACGAAATCCATGATGGCGGTCTGCTCCGGCGCCAGCGTGATGCGGCAGCGGATCGCCACGATCGGGTCGAGCACCGAGCCGGCGCTGCCCGACAGTCGCGCCTGGTCGGGGTCGAGCGCCTGCGGAGCGGCGGTGCTGCGGCCGCGACCGATGAAACGGGCGCGGTCGGTTTCGTAGGAAATGTCCTCGATGTCGGCGTCGTGCACGGCCAGCAGGTGGAACATCCACGGTACCGCCTCGTCATGCGCGCGCGGTCGCCGCGTGGACACGATCGCCTGCAACGCGGGCAGCAGTTCCGTCTGCACGAACAGCTTGCTGAAAGCCGGATGCAGCGCATCGGCCAGTGCGGGCGCCAGTACCACCTCGGCGTAGCTGGTCAGCTCGATGGTGCGGGTCGTGCGCGCGCGGTTGGTGATATGGACGCGACGCAGTTCGATATCGTCTTCCGGCGACACCACGATCTCGGTGTGCGCATCAAACTCGCGCTCGCGTACGCGGAACTCGGCGCGCGCCTCGGAGAAGATCGCCTCGAACAGTTCGGTTTTACGGCATACCGGCTGGTAGGCACTCGACCAGAACTCGCCACTGGCGACATCACGCAGATAGCAGAACATGCCCCAATGGTCGCGCGTGACGTCCTCGCGCCAGCGCGTCAGCGCCAGGTCGCCGCGCCGGCTGCTGCCGCCACCGGCACTGCTCAGCATCACGTGGTAGCGACCGTTGGACAGCAGTTGTACCGCCGGGCGCGGCCGGTTCGGGTCACGGAACACGCGCAGGCGCAGCTCCTCGGCCAACTGGTTGGCGTTGCCGTCGGGGAAGCCGGAGGCATGCAGGTATTCGGCGGCGGTGCGGGGAATGCGTTCTTGCAGCAGCAGTTCGGTGGCCTGGAACTGCGGATCGGAGCCGAAGCGCCGCTGCATCGGCCGCCCCAGCAGCGCGTAGTCCAGCGCCAGCAGGCTCATGCCCTGGTGGTGAGCCATGAACGAACGCACCAGCGCCGAGGATTGGCCGACCGGCAACCGCGCGGGGGTGTAGTCGATCGCCTCGTACATGCCGTAGCGGCCCTGCGCACCGCCGTCGGCGAGCCGCTGCAGGTTTTTTGTGGCTGCCGTCGGCGCGATCATCAAGGCCAACGCGCTGGCATACGGTGCAATCACCACGTCGTCGCCGAGCCCGCGCTTGAGGCCGAGACCAGGTACGCCGAACGCGCGGTATTGATAAGTGAAGTGCGCATCGAGCGTGTTGTAACCGGATTCGGAAACACCCCAGGGCACGTTGTGTTGGTTGCCGTACTCGATCTGCCGCGCCACCGCGGCGCGACAGGTCTGGTCCAGCAGGGTGCCCTCGTAGCTGGGCATCACCAGGTTCGGCATCAGGTACTCGAACATCGAGCCGGTCCATGACAGCAACGCCGGCTCGCCGCCGACTGTGGTCAGCAACCGGCCCAGTGCGAACCAGTTGTCCTGCGGCAACTGGCCCTGGGCGATGCCGACGAAACTGGCCAGCCGCGCTTCGGATGCCAGCAAGTCGTAGTAGCCGGCATCGAGCCGGCGCGCGTCGACGTTGTAGCCGATCGCCAGCAGGTCGCGTGCGCTGTCGTACAGAAACCGGTAATCCATCTGCGCCAGCTCGTCGGCCTGCTGCGCCAGTTGCTTGATCAGCTCGACTCGTTCGCGGGCGCGCGCGCGAATTGCTTCGGCGTCGAAACCGCCGGGCCAGCACAGCGGTTCGATGCGGCTGAGCTGGCCCAGGCTGGGGATGCCGTGGAAACCACATTCTTCGTCGTCGGGTGGGTCGAGACCGAGGCTGACGATTTCGTTGCAGAGGTCGTCCAGTTGTGCGAGCAATGCCTCCAGCCAGAACGCGGCGTCGCTCTCCGGCAACGTCACCAACTCCGCGGACAGTCCCCGGGCGCGCTCGCGCAGACGCTCAAGCACGGCCAGCGCCGCGCCGGTGGTGGCCGGCGGACTGTCCAGCGCATCTTGCAACTCGCCGTGCAGTGGATTGAGCGTGCTGTCGCCGTCGCCCAGCGCATCGTGCAGCAGTTGCAGCGTGTCGAGCAGCCCCTGCAGCACGCTCGGCCGGAACACCGGGGCGTCAATCAGCTCCAGCAGGCCCGGGCGCAAGGTCAGCAGATGGCCGGCCAGGTTGCCGCTGTCCACCGCCGAGATGTACAGCGGCGGCAACGGGTGCAGGGTCAGCGTGTCGTACCAGTTGTAGAAATGTCCGCGATGGCGCGGCAATTGCTGCATTGTGGCCAGTGTGCCGCGCGTGCGCTCGAGCAGGCGACCGGCGCTGAGGAATCCGAAATCGTAGGCGGCCAGGTTGGCCAGCAAGGTCAGACCGATATTGGTCGGGGAGGTGCGATGGGCGATGACCGGACCGGGCTCCTCCTGCAGGTTGTCCGGCGGCAGCCAGTGGCAATCCGGACCTACATGGTGGTCGAAAAACGCCCACGTCTGCCGCGCCAGCACGCGCAGGAAGCGCCTCTGCGCCGCGTTTGGCGCGAATGCGTCGGGCCGGCGCGGCTGGCTGACCCACCACGCGAGGCCAGGCGACAGCAGCCACAGCAGCAGCAGCGGCCACGCCAGCCAGAGCACCATCGGTCGCTGCAGCGCCAACACCACGGTGAGCAGCACGGCCAGTGCCGGAGCCACCCACATCTGTCGCCATACCGCGATCGACTGGTTGCTGCTGTGCCGCGCCACCTCGCTGGAGGTCTGCCATTGCAACAGATGGCGATGACTGACCGTGATGCGCCACAGCGTGCGCCCGATCGCATCGAGGTAGTACCACGCCTCGTGCGGCAGCCAGGCCAGGCCCAGCAACATCCGCGCGCCATGTTGCAGGCCGGTCATGAAGCCGGCGCGCAGATGCTGGTCCATCTGCACATCCTTGGGCTTTTGCACCAGCTCCAGCAGCGCCGACAGTAGCGGCGGCACCAATACCATGGCCAGCACGGCGATGGTCCACGACAGCACCGGCGACAACACCAGCCAGCCGATGACCAGCAGGCCCAGCACTGCCGGCGGCACCAGGCTGCGGCGCAGGTTGTCGAGGATCTTCCAGCGCGACAGCGCAGTCAGCGCATTGCGGCGCCAGCCATCACGTGCAGTCGGCGCCCACGGCAACAGCCACGGCAGCAGTTGCCAGTCACCGCGGATCCAGCGCTGCCGGCGCCTGACGTCGGCGCTGTAGCGCGAGGGGTATTCCTCGAACAGCTGCACGTCGCTGAGCAGCCCCGAACGGGCATGGCAGCCCTCGACCAGGTCGTGGCTGAGGATCTGGTTTTCCGGGAACCGGCCATCCAGCGTGCGTTCGAACGCATCGATCGCGTAGATGCCCTTGCCAATGAACGAACCTTCGTGGAACACGTCCTGGTAGACGTCCGAAACCATCTGCGTATACGGGTCGATGCCGGCGTCGCTGCCGTACAACTGGGCGTAGCGCGAACGTGCGGTGCTGGGCAGGCTGATGCCCACGCGCGGCTGCAGGATCGCATAACCGCTGACCACGCGCCGCTGCTCGGGGTCGTACACCGCGCGGTTGAGCGGGTGGTCGATGCTGCCGACGAAGGCTTGCGCCGCATCGCGTGGCAACTCGGTGTCGGTATCCAGCGTGATCACGTACTGCACCGGCCCCAGCGCCGCGATGTCGCCGACGATGTGCATGAAGCGGTCGTGGCCGCTGCCACGCAACAGCGCGTTGAGATCGGCCAGCTTGCCGCGCTTGCGCTCGTGGCCCATCCAGCAGCGCTCGGTCGGGTTCCAGCGCCGTGGCCGGTGGAACAGGAAGAACCGATCGGATTCCACGCTCGCATAGCGCTCGTTGAGCGCCTCGATGCGTTTTTGCGCCAGTTGCAGCAGCGCTTCGTCGCCGGGCAGGGTCTCGCGGTCCGCGTCGGCGAAATCGGTGAGCAGGGCAAAGTGCAGGTGTTCGCCCCGATTGCCCAGGAAACGCACCTCCAGCGCCTCGACCAGCTCTTCGACATCCTGCGGCCGGGCCAGCAGGCTCGGGATCGCCACCATCGTGCGCGCGCTGGCCGGAATGCCGTGGGCATAGTTCATCCGCGGCAACAGCTGCGGCGACACCGACAGCGTGGCCATCCAGTTGAGCAGGCTCGAGGCCAGCTGGCTGGCCAGGATCACCGCCAGGATCGTGATCACGACCAACGCCCACGCGGCCAGGCCGTCGTCGAACGCGGTCAGCACCAACGACTCGGCGAACGCGACGGTCAGCACGATCAACAGGCCGAGGTAGATCGGCACCGGCGCCTGATCGAAACGGCGGCGCACGCGCTCGCCCAGCCGCGGCCGGATGCCGAGGTGCTGTTCCAGTTGCGGGCGGCCGCGGTCGATCAGATAGAAGCCCACGTGTCGCGGCAACGCCGGGGCGGGTTCGGTCGGGGCGGCGGCGCGACACAATTCCACGGTGGCCTCGGCCACCCGGATCTCGTCGAGCCGGTGCTGTCGCGCGATCCGCTCCACCACGTGGCGGTAGCGGTCGCGGGTGGCGAAATCCATCGCTGCGTAGACGCCGGCCGGATCCTCGCGCAGCTGCTGCTCGATCAGGCTGGCGCGCTCGACGAAATCGCGCCAGTCGATCGCCGACAGCACCCGCAGGCTGCCGATGCTGTTGCCCACCGTGACCTGGGCCGCCGCCTGTTGCTGCGCCTCCTGCTGGACCAGATGCTCGATGCTCTGGCCCGCCTCGGACAGGCGTTGCTCGATCCAGCTCAGCGGCAGCGCCAGCGCCGGGCTCTGGCCCTGCAGCCGGCGCGCCATCTCGGCCACGAACGGGCTGTTCATCGGCGGGTCCGAGCGCGCCATGTCGGCCACCACCAGCACCACCGAGTTGGGATCGCGCTCGGCCGTCTCGGTCATGGCGTCGGCCCAGCGCACGGCGCGGCCGCGATAGCGCCAGTCCGCCATCACCCGCGCCGCCACCCGGCGCAGGTTTTCGATCAGGGCCAGGCGCAGCATGATCGGGATCGCCCACAACTCGCCCAGCTTCAGCGGAGTCACTTCCTGGTAGGCGTGGATGAAGCGGTGCAGGCTGGCGGTGTCGACCCGGCCATCGCCGTGGGAGATGATCTCCAGCGCGATGTCGTAGACCCGTGGCAGGCCCGCCGAGACACCGTTGTCCAGTCGCGGCAGCTCGCGGCTGTAGCCCTTGGGCAGATGCCGGCGGGCGGTGCGGATCTGTTCCTCGATCAGGTAGAAGTTGTCCAGCAGCCATTCGCCGGCCGGGGTGATCCGGCGTTTGCGCCGGGTCGCCTTGGTCAGCCGCTCGCAGGTGTCGGTGATGACCGCTTCGTTGTCGGCAAGCCGGCTCAGCAGCAGGTCGGCGTACGAGCGCTCGCGCAGCCGGTGCTGGGCGGCCAGCACGCGGCCGTGCCGTTCCATCTGTTCGGCACTGAACAGCTCCGCCCGCAATGCCGGTTCCTGCTCGGGCCGCGTGCGCGCCGCGACCCGGCGACGGCGAAAAGCTTGCAGGCGGCGCAGCTTGAGCCGATCGAGAAGACTGCCGATGTTCAAGCGCGACGTTCCTTCGGGTGGATGGCGATGCGGCCGCGCAGCGCGCCGATCAGGGGGAGCCTCGATGGCGTGCGTGGCCGCGCGCCTTCAATGGTATCTGACCTACTTTACGCGTCGGCATGTGAAGATCGCGCTGGTAGTAAGCTGGGCACGATACCCGCTTCGCTTTCCCCGCCCGGCGGAGTACGGAAGACCGTAATCCGTGGTCGCCGCGCGATCCGATGAAAGAAAGGCGAGTCGACTTCAAACATCACCCGGCCACATCAGTACGATGTGTTCTTTGCTCGCCGGAGTCTTGTCATGTCCCTGCTGATCCGTGCCGCCACCCCCGCCGATGTCACCGACTTGGTGAACTGGAACGAAGCGATGGCGTGGGAAACCGAGCACAAGCGGCTCGACCCGGAAGTCTTGCTGCGCGGCGTGGCCGGCGTGCTGGAACAGCCGCGCCGGGGTTTCTACCTGGTGGCCGAGCATGCTGGCACGGCCGTGGGCAGCCTGCTGGTGACGTTTGAATGGAGCGACTGGCGTTGCGGCGATTTCTGGTGGATCCAGAGCGTGTACGTGGCGCCTGCGGCGCGGCGCGGCGGCGTGTTCCGCGCGTTGTACGCGGCGGTAGCGCAGCGCGCGACAGCGGCCGGCGCGGTCGGCCTGCGCCTGTACGTGGAAACGGAAAACCGGCGCGCTCAGCAGACCTACGCAGGCTTGGGGATGCAGCCCTGTCACTACCTGATGTATGAAGCGATGCTGGCGGACGGCGCCAGCCAGTGACGGTCAGCCGGGCTCGCCCAGCAGTCGTTCGAACTCGGCCACCGGCACCGGCGCGGCAAACAAGAAGCCCTGCAACTGGGCACAACCGACCTGACGCAGGAACGCGGCCTGCTCCGGCGTCTCCACTCCTTCGGCCACCACCAGTTTGTCCAGCTGGCGCGCCATCGCCACGATCGCGCTGGTGATCGTGGCGGTATCTGCGTCGTCGACCACGTCGCGCACGAACATGCGGTCGATCTTCAGCGTATCGATGGGAAAATGCTTCAGGTAGGACAGGCTGCAATAACCGGTACCGAAATCATCCAGCGACAAACGCACCCCACGCTGCCGAATCCGCTGCAGCAGACGGCTCGATGCATCGCCGCCGGACATCACCATCCGCTCGGTCAACTCGAGTTCGAGCAAGTCGGCGTCGAGCCCGCTGTCGTTCAGCACCTCGTCCAGCCAGGCCTGGAAATCGGCGTGCTGGAACTGCACCGGTGACACGTTCACCGATATCGGGATGCGACGGCCCTGCTGCTGCCACGCTCGCGCCTGCCGGCAAGCCTGGCGCAGCACCCAGGCGCCGATCGGCAGGATCAGGCCGGTGTCCTCGGCGACCGGGATGAACTGGTCGGGCTGGTACCGTTGCTGTCCCTTGATATGCCAGCGCAGCAGCGCTTCGGCGCCGACGATCCGCCCGCTGCAGGCGTCGACCTTGGGCTGGTAATACAAGCTCAGCTGCTCGCGTGACAGCGCCTGGCGCAGGCCGGCCTCGATGCTCCGCCGGACGCGCGCCCGCTCGTCCATCGAGGCGGTGAAGAAACGGTAGCCGTGGACGCCCTGGCTGCGAATCGCCACCAGCGCGGTTTCGGCATGCTGCAACAGGCTTTCCGGATCGCCCGCGTCGTCCGGATACACGCTGATGCCGACGCCCAGGTGCAGGCCCAGCTCCGCCATCCCGTCGACCGCGGTTTGTTCGCCCTGGCTCAGCAGGATTTGCGCGAGGCTGGCCGCTTCACCGACGCTGCCCAGGTGTGGCAACACCACCACGAATTCGTCGCCGGCATGCCGACTGAGCAGGGCGTCGCCGGGCAGGCAACGCTGCAACTGGGCCACGAACGCGCGCAGCACGCGATCGCCGGCCGCGTGGCCGTGCTGGTCGTTGATCTGCTTGAACTGGTGAATGTCGATGAACAGCAACGCGGCACGCTGCTGGCGGCGATGGGCGGCGGCCAGCGTCTGCACGAGGTGCTCGTGCAGCTGGCTGCGATTGGGCAGACCGGTCAGGGTGTCGTACCGGGTCAGGTGGATCAACTTCAAGGCCAGCGCGCGAGTCTCGCTGAGGTCATGGAACACCAGCACGCCACCGATCACGTTGCCGGCAACGTCGTGGATCGGCGCGGAGGAATCCTCCACCGGCGTGTCGAAGCCGTGCCGGTGGCGCAGCAGGGTGCGACCGGCGAGATCCATGATGGTGTTGTGTTCGATCGCTGCGCGCAGGGGGTTGGCGACCGGCTGTCCGTGCGCGGCGTCGAACAGCTGGAACACCTCCTCGACTGGTCGACCCTGAGCCTCCGCGTTGCTCCAGCCGGTCATCGCCTCGGCGATCGGGTTGAGCGAGCTGACGCATAACTGCGGGTCGGTGGTGATCACCGCGTCGCCGATCGAGCGCAAGGTGACCTCGGCCAGCTCGCGTTCGCGCTGCAGCGCGTCCTCGAACACCCTGCGCTCGCTGATGTCCTGCACCTGCGCCACGAAGTACACCGGTGCACCATCATCATCGCGCACCAGCGACACGCTCAGCTGGACGTGCACGACATGGCCATCCCGGTGCAGGTTGCGCTTCTCCAGCTGGAAGTTCTCGCGCTGGCCGGCGAGCAGCTCCGCCATGCATTGCGTATCGGTGGCCACGTCATCCGGGTGCGTGATATCGCGGATGCTGCGCTGCTGCAGCTCGTCCTCGGTATAGCCGAACATCCGGCACACCGCGGCGTTGACGCGCAGGAAGTGACCGTCCGGGTGGGTCAGCGCCATGCCGACGGCGGCATGCTGGAACGCACTGAAGAAGCGGCGCACGCTTTCGTGCAAATGCAGTTCCAGCACGCGCCGCTCGGTGATGTCGACCAGCGCGGTGAACACGCCGCAGACCCGACCAGCGGCGTCGAAATCGGGTTGGAAATTGCCGTACCCGTAGCGCCGTCCGGTGCGATCGTGGAACTCGCCCTCGTAACTGGCCGGTCGGCCGGCGTACGCCTGCTCCAGCGCCGGCCGCGCGCGTTCGTAATTGTTCGCACCGACCACCTCGATCAAATGCCGGCCGATCATCGCCGACGGTTCGATGCCGAGCCAGCGGCGATGGGTATCGTTGACGTAGCTGAAGCGCTGTTCGCTGTCGAGATAGGTGAGCAGTACGGGCGCGCCATGCCAAAGCCGGGCGGGCCAATGCAACTCATCCGGTAGTGTCGATCCCCCGGCTTGCTTGTGGGGCCGCATGGTCATCCCGTCAACTTGAGCGCGCCCCCTGCTGGCGCCGCGTCATCATGCGCCGACTGTTCGTCGTGGCACAACTTACGGGCGGCCGGGTGCTCGACCGCGCTCGCGGCAGGCAGGCAATTTTTCACAGGCTCTCAGTGCAAAACGGCGGCCGGCGCGGCCAACTCGCCGCCCTCGTCCAGCACGACCCGGCCCAGCGCATCCAGCTCGCTGGTCATGTCGTACTGGTCGGCCAGCCGTTGCAGCAGCGGGCCCAGCGCCTGTGGCTGCAACGGGTAACCGTGCGCCAGCACGTGCACACCTTCTGCGCCGGCAGGTTGCGCCACGGTGACGGCCACCACGCCGAGGCCCGGTGCCTCGTGCGCGAACAGGTGTGGCGAGCCGAGTTCCGCCCGGGCCGCGGCACGGGTTTCCAACAGATAGCCATCCTGCGCCTCGGTAGCCATACCGGTGGACTGCAACTGCAGTGGAACCTGGTGCGCGTCCAGCAAGGCGGCGTACTGGCGCAGCTCGAACACGATACCGGCGAAATCGTGGGTACGTTGCGCCAGGTCGCCGCGCTGCCGGGACAGCCACTGCGCCGGCGACTGCGCCAGTACGCTGCCGTCGGCGTAGCGCAGCATCAAGCCGCGTGCGCTCACCGTCGATTCGTCCCGCTCCGGAGTCAGCAGCGCGGTTTCCAGCAGCGCCCACAGCGGCGCCAGGCTGACGTGCTCATACTGCACGCAGGTGAGCGCAAGCAGGTCGTTGCGGCTGAGGTAGCGCAGGTGTTCGAGACGGATGCCAAGCGTGCGCATCAGCCAGTCGGCGGTCTGCGCGCCGGCCTCGCCGCGGCCGACCAGCTGGATCTCCAACTGGGTGGAAAGATCCTCGGCCAGCGCCGCCGGGGCCAGCAAGCTGGCCGGCAGCAGCCGCATCGGGCCCCCGGCATAGACGGCGGAGGGCTCCAGCTCGGGCGCTGGCATCTGTCCCTCGTGATGGCCGAAGGCGACCACGTTCTCCAGGTGGCCGCGCGGCACGCGGCGGGCCAGCTCCTCCAGCGCCGCCCACACCGGAAAGCCTGGTCGCAACAACTCGACCTGATCAAACAACGCGCCCGCGAGCACCAACCGCGCGTTTTCCACCTGTGGCACCAGGCCAAGCAGGTCCGTCGCCACCAGTTGCGCCAGTTCGGCCGCTTCGTCGCGACTGAGCGTCATGCGCATCGGTGGCTCGCCGGCGACCGGTTCCAGCGCCAGCACCACGGGCAAAGCGAGCGACGTCTGCGCTTCCACGATGGATGCTCCAGGAGAATTAGAGAACGCTCATTCTACCAGCGCGCGGCGATCGCCCCGGCTCACCGTGCTGAACGAATCGGCACAGCCGCGGGCTTTTGGGCTTTCGCCCGGCGGCATGGCGGGTTAGCCTTGAACTACTTGGGTGATGGACTGTTCCGGGCATGGAAAACACGCACAGACGCGTCGGGGTCATTGGCGGCGTACGCATTCCGTTCTGCCGCAACAATACGGCCTACGCTGACGTGGGCAACTTCGGCATGTCGGTGAAGGTGCTCGGTGCCTTGGTCGAGCGCTTCGGGCTGCATGGCGTGGAGCTGGGCGAAGTGGCTGCCGGTGCGGTGATCAAGCACGCCTCCGACTGGAATCTCGCGCGCGAGGCGCTGCTCAGCTCCGGGCTGGCGCCGACCACGCCGGGCATCACCACGGCGCGTGCCTGCGGTACCTCGCTCGACAACACCATCATCATCGCCAACAAGATCGCCACCGGCCAGATCGAGGCCGGCATCGCCGCCGGCTCGGACACCACCAGCGACGTGCCGATCGTCTACGGTCGCCGCCTGCGCAAGCGGCTGCTGGCGATGAACCGGGACAAGACGCCACTGGACAAGCTGAAGACCGCGCTGCGCGGGTTCTCCTTCAACGAGCTGAAGCCGTCGTTCCCCGGCGTGGCCGAGCCGCGCACCGGCAAGTCGATGGGCGACCATTGCGAGCAGATGGCGCGGCAGTGGCAGATCAGCCGCGAAGCGCAGGATCAACTGGCCGTGGAAAGCCACCACAAGCTGGCCGCCGCCTACGACGCCGGCTTCTTCGACGATTTGCTGGTGCCGTTCCGCGGCCTCCGGCGCGACGGTTTCCTGCGCCCCGACAGCACGCTGGAAAAGCTCGCCTCCCTGAAGCCGGCGTTCGACAAGCACTCCGGCCACGGCACCCTCACCGCCGGCAATTCCACCGGCCTGTCCGACGGCGCTGCCGCGGTATTGCTGGGCACCGATGCCTGGGCCGCGCAGCATGGCCTGAAAGTGCAGGCATACGTGCGCGATGCAGAAGTCGCCGCGGTGGATTTCGTGCATGGCGAGGGCCTGCTGATGGCGCCCACCATCGCGGTGCCGCGGATGCTGGCGCGCAACGACCTCAGCTTGCAGGACTTCGACTACTACGAAATCCACGAGGCGTTCGCGGCGCAAGTGCTGTGCACCTTGCGCGCCTGGGAATCGGCCGAGTACTGCCGCGATCGGCTGGGGCTGGCGGTGCCGCTCGGTGCGATCGACCCGGCCAAGCTCAACGTGCACGGCTCCAGCCTCGCGGTGGGCCATCCGTTTGCCGCCACCGGGGCGCGCCTCGTCGCCACACTGGCCAAGTTGCTGGAACAAAAAGGCTCCGGCCGCGGCTTGATCTCGATCTGCACGGCCGGCGGCATGGGCGTCACCGCCATCCTCGAACGGCCGTAGCGCGCCAGCCGATGCCGCGTCTGCGCACCACCACGAGTCTGAGCATGCTGGCGTTGCTGATCGGCACCGCCGGTACCGGCATGCTGAGCGATTTGACTGATCAGTGGCGCGAGCCATCCAACCGCGTAGCCATGGTCGGGCCTGCGCATGCCACGCCACGGACGGTGCCGAAGGTGCATCGCCCACATGGCCCGATCAGGGTGGTGCAGCCGCGCCGCGCCGCGCGGCACGACGCTGGCAATGACAGCGTCGCCAACGCCGCAGTGCCGGCGCCGCCCGCCGCGCTGCAACCGCTGGCAACGCCCGACGACACCAGCCAGAGTTGGAGCCAGCTGCGTGGCCATCTGGATGGTCGCGTGATCGTGTGGGTGCGCATCAATGGCGCCGGCCGGGTCGACCGTGCCAGCGTGATCGCCTCCAGCGGTGACCCGATCCTCGACCAGCATGCCTTGCGCAGCGTGCGCGGCTGGCAGTTTGCAGTACCCCCGGGTCATCCCGACGGCCTCAGCGGCGAGCTGCCGATGCTTTTTTCGTCACAGGGCAACCGGCTCGGCATGCTCTGACGGGAAGCGGAAAGCGAAAAGGCGCGGTCACCCGCGCCTTTCTGTTTTCGACGAACGGGTCGCGTCGTGGGTCAGTTGCGCGACTGCAACTTCGACAGCAGGCGCAGCAGTTCCAGGTATAGCCAGACCAGGGTGACCACCAGCGCGAAGGCGCCGTACCATTCCATGTATTTCGGCGCGCGGGCGTTGACGCCCTGCTCGATCATGTCGAAGTCGAGGATCAGGTTGAGCGCGGCGATCACCACCACCACCACGCTGAACGCGATGCTCATGCCACTACTGCCGTTGATGAAGCCCATGGAGTGGCCGAAGAAGCCCATCACCATGTTGGCCATGTAAAGCAGGAACACGCCGCCGGTGGCGGCCACGATGCCAAGCTTGAACTTCTCGGTGGCGCGGATGAGCCCACTGCGGTAGGCCAGCAGCATGGCCGCCATGACACCGAAGGTGAGGCCGACCGCCTGCATCACGATACCCGGATAGCGCATCTCGAAGATCGCCGACAACGCGCCGATGAAGACGCCCTCCACCAGTGCATACAACGGCGCGGTGACCGGCGCCCAGGTCTTCTTGAATATCGTGATCATGGCCAGGATCAAGCCGCCGATCGCGCCGCCGATCATCAACGGTGTCATCGCCGGCATGCTGGCCGGGCCGCTGAACTGGCCCCAGCTGAAGATCGCGCCGACCACGGCCAGCGCCAGCAGCAGACCGGTCTTGTTGATCGTGCCATTGAGCGTCATGACCTGATCGCCATGCGACACCACCGCACCGCTGGCGGCGTCGAGGAAAGTGTTCTTGTTCAGTGCCGGGTTGCCGCTTTGCATGGTGAACTCCGAAAGGTTTGTCGACATCGTAGCCGGAGCGCGGCGGCGGGGACAGCCACCGTGCGCATACGCCGCGCTGCAGTAGACCGGCCACCTGCGCCACAATATGACCTTGTCGACTGCGATGGAGTTCCAATGAGCCCTTCCACCTTGCGCATTGCGACCCGCAAGAGCGCGCTGGCGCTGTGGCAGGCCGAGCACGTCGCCGCACTGCTGCGGGCGGCGCACCCCGGGCTGAGCGTGAAGCTGGTGCCGCTGAGCACCCGCGGCGACGAGGTCCTCGACCAGCCGCTGGCCACGATCGGCGGCAAGGGGTTGTTCTTGAAGGAATTGGAAATAGCGATGCTGGACGGCCGCGCCGATCTGGCGGTGCACTCGTTGAAGGACGTGCCGGCGCAGATGGAGCCTGGTTTCACGCTACCGGCGATCCTGCCACGCGCCGACGCCGCCGACGCCTTCGTCAGCAACCACTACGCTGATCTGGCCGCGCTGCCGCAGGGTGCTCGGGTGGGCACTTCGTCGTTGCGCCGCCAGGCCCAGTTACGCGCGCTGCGGCCGGATCTCCAGTTGCGCGACCTGCGCGGCAACGTCGGCACCCGTCTGGGCAAACTCGACGCCGGCGACTACGACGCGATCGTGCTGGCCTGTGCCGGCCTGGAACGGCTGGGACTGGCGGCACGCATCGTGTCGCGACTGGCCGCGCCGGACTGGCTGCCGGCGCCCGGCCAGGCCGCCATCGCGATCGAGGCGCGCGATGCTCATCCGACCGTGCTGGCCCGGCTCGCCACGCTGGACGACGCCGATACCCGGCTCACGGTAAGCGCCGAGCGCGCGATGAACCAGGCCCTGGGTGGCAGTTGCACCGTGCCAATCGGCGCCTGGTGCGTGCTGGGCGAGCACGGCCTGCATCTGCATGGCCTGGTCGGCGACGTCACCGGCGGCCGGCTGCTGCGGGCAGAGGCCAGTGCGCCGGTTGACCAGGCGGTTGCGCTGGGCGAACGGGTCGCGGCAGCGTTGCTGGCCCAGGGCGCCAGCGAGTTCCTGAAATAGAGCCCGGGAACGGGTGGAATGTACCGGGCGGCTCCACCCTGGGCAGCCGCAGCAAAGGCATCGCCCGCGAGCGGCTCCTGCGAGAACACGACGGCGATGGGCGCTTT
>CAJDTN010000042.1_pt1 | contig 16642 bp, 12 predicted proteins | sample 7389801 | NCBI WGS metagenome assembly CAJDTN01 (sample SAMEA7055653, study PRJEB34461) | soil metagenome | biome: terrestrial ecosystem; feature: Peninsula; material: soil | place: Antarctica | collected 2016
CCAGGATGGGAATCGGCAGACGGGCCAAGGCAAACCCCGAACTTCTCGGCGGTTTCGACGGGCTGAATTTCCGCGACCAGCGTTACGCCAATGGCGGCAATCAGTTTTCGGTGGAGCCGCCCGATCAGGGTCTGTGCGCCGGCAACGGTTTCGTCGTGGAAAGCGTCAACGACGTGCTGGCGATCTATGACAAGCTTGGCAACAAGCTGGTCGGCCCGGTCGACCTCAACACGTTCTACAACTATCCGGCGGCGATCAACCGCAGCACGGGTGCGTACGGGCCCAGCATCACCGATCCGTCGTGCTACTTCGACGCCGACACACAGCGTTGGTTCCAGATCGTGCTGACGCTGGATCGCGTCGGAACGTCCTCGTCACTGGCCGGCACCAATCATCTGGACATTGCCGTCAGCCAAAGCTCCAATCCCACCGGCGCGTGGACCATCTACCACTTGCCGGCACAGAACAACGGTACCCAGGGCACGCCTGATCATGGCTGCAACGGTGGATTCTGCCTCGGCGATTACCCGCACATCGGCGCGGACGCGAACGCGATTTTCCTGACCACCAACGAGTTCGCGTTGTTCGGATCCGGCTTTTACGGCGCACAGATCTACGCCATCTCGAAACACGCCCTGGTGTCGGGCGCGACTGCCCCGAACGTCGTGTTGTTCAATGGCGGCGACCCCAGCATTCCGGCTCCCGCGTTCACGGTGTGGCCGGCCGTCAGCTCGGGCTCGCAGCACGCCAGCGCCCACGGCGGCACCGAGTTCCTGCTCAGCTCGGATGCTGTGTTCTACAACTCGGGCACATCGAACATCCTCTGGCTGTGGTCGGTGTCGAACACGCGAGCCATTGACAGTGCGCCCACGGCATTGTCGCTGGGTGTCACGCCATTGACCGTGCAGCAGTATGCCGTGCCAAGCAGTCTGGTGCAGCAGAGGCCGGGCAGTGCGCCGTTGCGCGACTGTTTTGCCCTGACCGGATGCGCGCCGACTTATCTCGGTTACCCGAACATCGTCTACTCGACGCCGCGACGGATGGCCGTGAATGACTCGCGCATGCAGCAGGTCACTTATGCCAACGGCAAGCTTTGGGGAACGCTGGACACCGACGTGCTGCTCGCCGACGGCAGTCACGGCTCTGGCATCAACTACTTCGTGATCAACCCGCAGTCCGGCGGGCTGTTCGCCAATGGCACGCTGGCACTGCCCAATGCGAATCTGACCTACGGCGCCGCCGCTGTCACAAAGAGCGGGCGCGGCGTGATCGCGTTCACCGTCGTCGGCCCCAACGACTACCCGAGTGCCGGTTACGCCGGGCTGGATGCCAAGATCGGTGCTGGCGACGTCCATATTGCCGCAGCGGGTGCGGGGCCGTGGGACGGTTTTACCGGCATCCCGTACCTGGGCGGCGGTCGTCCTCGCTGGGGCGACTACGGCGCGGCGGCGGTCGACGGAAACACGGTCTGGATTGCATCCGAGTACATCGCCCAGACCTGTACTCTGACCGATTACCTGAGTGCACCGCTGTTCCAATGTGGCGGTACGCGCGGCGCACTCAGCAACTGGGGCACCCGGATCTCGAGTATCGGACTGTGAACTGAGCGCAAGATGCGCTGGACGGGTGCGATGGGCAGTGCTCTGTCGCACCCGCTTTTTACTTGAAGACCGGAAAGAAAATAACAGATACAGGGGTCGGAGTGCACTTTCCGGGGTGTGTTCTCGGGATGCGGAAGTTTTGCGGGGTGACCGATTTTGGCGGGTCCGGCGGGGCGTCCCGGTTGCGTTTCGATTGCGGCGCGAAACGGGCTCATGTTAACTTGCACGCGTTTGAATTGGCGCACGGCGGGTGGTCAGCCGACACAGGAGTGCTACGGCCAAGGTGTTTTGCGGTTTGAGCCGGGGGAGAAAATGTACCTGACCTCGTTTTTCCTTTTTCGCCCGCGAGCGCCGTCGTTGATCGGCGTAGGATTTCGGCCGGGGCTGCGCCGCGCGACGAGCGCGGGGCGTGTATCGGAGCAGACATCGGGGTGATCCATGCAAGTGCATCGTCAGGCAGGGCGAACGGGCTGGTGGATTTTCGTGGCGCTGGCGGTAGCGTCGGTCTCGGGACTGGCCGCCTCCGCGCAGCAGGATCGGCAAGCGCAGATGCGCGCGGCAAGCGGGTGGCTGGCGACGCCGTGGAGCGAAACCCGGGAGAAGGCACTCGAGGCGGGCAAGCCGGCGGTTGATCCGGCGGCGCTGGTGCGTTTGCCCGGCAGCAAACAGGTCTACAGCCGCAAGCAACTTTCGAACACGGTGGCGGATTGGTGGCCGCAGGATCACCCGCCCCTGCCAGCCATCGTGGCCAAGGGCATTGGCAAGGCGATGCCGTGCGCCGAATGCCACGGACCCAGCGGCGCCGGCTCGGCCCACACGGCCACTTTGACCGGGCTGCCAGCGGCGTACATTCGGGCGCAGGTGAAGGCGTTTCGGGATGGTTCGCGTGCGAATGACGAGATGCTCTTCGAGGCCTCCAACGTCAGCGATGCGGAGGTGCAGGAGGCAGCCACCTATTTTTCGGGACTGCACCTGGCGCAGGCCCGGGCCGGAATCATGGAGGCGTCACGGGTCCCGAAGACCCACGTCGAATCGTGGATGCTGGTGCCCACGGAAGGCGGTGGCAGCGAGCCGATCGGAGATCGGGTCATCGAACTGCCAGTCAGTGTGGAACGCGCACGGATGGGCGACGAACATACCCGCGTGGTTGGCTACGTACCGCCGGGCAGCCTCGCCCGTGGCCGCCTGTTGGCATCCACCGGCGCCGGTGTGACGGCGGCCTGCGCTTCATGTCATGGCGCGGACCTGCGCGGGCTGGCCAATGTGCCGCCGCTGGCCGGCCGTTCGCCGACCTATCTCACCAGACAACTGGTGCAATTCGCACTGGGCCGCCGTCGTGGTGATGCGACCCTGCCGATGCAACAGGAAGTCGCGAAGCTCTCGCTCAAGGACATGATTGCGGTGGCGGCGTATGCCGCCTCACTCAAACCGTGAGCTCATTGAAAAAAGTTATCAGGGACAATTCCCGACCTTGAGCCGGGTAGTGAACTGACGGCTGGATGCAGTTACCGCCGCCTGTCGTCGCCAGTCTGTGAGAGCGATGGTGGTGCGCATGACCCGTCCTCCGCGTCTCGAATGGCCCGGCATTCCCCGGCATGTGGTGCAGCGGGGGTAACAATCGATCGCCGTGCTTCCTGGATGACAAGGGTCGTCAGCGATATCTGCAATGCCTGCGCCAGGCGATGTTGCGCTACGGCGTGCGGTTGCATGCGTATGTATTGATGAGCAACCACGTGCGTTTGTTGCTGACGCCGGATGCGTTGGTGCAGGAGATCCGCATCTACCTGCAACAGCAAAAAGTCTTGGGCACTGACAGGTTTCGCTTATGGGTGGCGGCACGCACGGGCAAGTTTGCAGAATTACGACCGAACGGAAGGCCGCCGCGCTCTTCAAATTGCCCCTGACACCATTTCTGACGCGCAGGAAGCGCCGGCCATCCATGGAATGATTTGCTAGTACCCCAACCCCAGGTTATGGATTTTTGCCTTGACGCCTCGACGCGCGACGCCGCATCCGGGCGTTGTTCGCTGCCGCCCTTGTCGACGACGATTCCGGCAACCTGCGGATTCGAAAGATCTTTCGGCGAGAGGCGAAGCAGCGTCCATGGCTGATCGCACGAATGCCATCGTCCGGAAGCCATTCCGGACAAGTCGTGATGCCTTTGCGGGACGTCGTTGACACTTTTAAAACGGCCATGCTACACAGCGGCGGCAGACATGGTCGCGTGACACGACAGTGTGCAATGCGATTGAGGGCATCGGGCGGGGAACCCGAAACAAGGCCCGAAAGCGGAAAGCGGCGGGTACGGAGATCTGGGTCTAGTTAGCGCGGCATGGACGCTGTCCATCCACATCGATCTGGTGTCCGGGAGCCGTCTTGCGAATCCGCCCATACCTGTGTTTCATTTCGCAATATCTTGTGGTCGATTTTCCTTCCGCCAGCCCCGCCGGCCATGGTCAGACGCGGTGTGGAGTTCCCGGCATGATGCGGCCCGCACTGCTGCTTGCACTGTGGATGGCTTCGGTATCGGCACTGGCGCAAGCTGACGGAACGCCGCGCGTGTCGGATGCGGTCACGATGGAGCAGGCCGGGATGGTCGACATCCGCAGCCTGCTGCCGGACATCTCGCAATCGATCGTGCGCGTGTTCGATTGCTACCGGCCGGTGCGCGCGGTGGCCCATTTCGTGCGCTGGGCGAATGACCCCGCCGATCAGCGCAGCAAGGCCGCGCACTACCCCGACCTCGACAAGTCGAAGCTGCTCGGCGATTACATTGCGCCAGTCTCAGGCCACAGCCGCGGCGCCACCGTCGACCTGACCGTGCTGCGATGCGATGCGCGTGACGCGGATTGCGAGCCGCTGGACATGGGCACCGGCTTCGATTTCTTCGGTGCCCGCGCGCATACCGATACACCCGAGGTCGATGCCGGACAGCGCGCCAACCGCCACCTGCTGCGCGACGCGATGGAAGCCCAGGGCTTCCGCAACTACGCGATGGAGTGGTGGCACTACACGCTTCGTCCCGAACCCACGCCGGACACCCTCTATGACGTCCCGGTGACGGCCCCGGACGGGGCCGGATGGCAGGCTGCGATCCAACGATTGGTGCAGCCCTACGACGGCGACGCGCCGGGCATCTCGTTGCTGGTGCTCAAGGACGGCAAGGCCGTGGTCAGCCGCGGCTACGGGCGCTCCGATCTGGAGCGGGGCACCGAGGCGAGCCCGGCGACTGGCTACCGGCTCGCATCGATGACCAAGCAGTTCACCGCCGCCGCGATCCTGCTGCTGGCGCAGGACGGGAAACTCTCCATCGACGACCCGGTCAAGCGCTGGTTGCCGTTGCTGCTTGCTGGAAAAAGAAGACCGGCTGTACTTCCCGCCGGGGAGCATCTACCGCTACAGCAACAGCGGCTACGCGCTGCTGGCGCTGGTGGCGGAGCGCGCTTCCGGGATGAGCTTCCCGGAGTACCTGCGCAGCCGCATTTTCCAGCCACTGGGCATGCACGACACCTTGGCCTACGTGGCCGGCGGGCCTGACGTGTCGCACCGGGCCTGGGGTTACAGCGAAGCCTGCGACGGCTGGACACGCACCGACCAGAACGCCTACAGCGCGGTGCTCGGCGATGGCGGCATTTATTCAAACATCGCCGACCTGGCGCGCTGGGACGCCGCTCTGTACGACGACCGGCTGCTCAGCAAGGCGTCGCGCGCGTTGGCCTTTGGCCACCAGGTGCAGGTTTCCAGCACGCCTGAGACGACGTATTACGGCTTCGGCTGGCGCATCGCTGACGACCGGCAATGGCATTCCGGCGAAAGCATCGGCTTCCGCAACACGATCGTGCGCTGGCCGAAGCAGCGCCTGACCGTGGTCGTGCTCAGCAACCGCAACAACCCGACACCGTACGACCTGGCGGTTTCGATTGGCAGGCTGTTCCTGGCCGACGCCAAGATCGAGCCGCGCTGACTTCGATTTCCGTACCAGAAAGCTTGTCCAACCCGATCCGCCGTCCATGACCTTGAGGGTGACATCATGCACATCCGGCACGACCTCCGATTGAATCTCCTGTGTGCGGCCCTGCTGGTCGCGGTCGCCGTTCCGGCCGCGGCGCAGCAGGCCGTCCCGTCTGCGCAGGACGCCGACCAACCCTCGCCGGTCAAGACGCTCAAGGAGGTTACCGTCACCGGTTCGCGCATCAAGCGCACCGACCTGGAACAGGCGCTGCCGATCACCATCGTCGAGAAGCAGGAAATCGACGCGCAGGGCATTACCTCGGCGGAACAACTGCTGCAGTTCCTCAACATCGCCGGCAACGGTGCTGACGGGCTCACCTCGGCCGCCGTCGACATGGACCTCGGCGAACTGCGCGGCACCGCCGGCGTCTCGGGTGCCAACCTGCGTGGGCAGGGTTCCGACGCGACGCTGGTGCTGCTGAACGGCCGCCGCGTCGCGACTCATGGCCTGCGCGGCCAGGCGGTGGACTTGAACTCGATTCCGTTCGCGGCGATCGAGCGCGTGGAGGTGCTGCGCGATGGCGCCTCGGCGATGTACGGCACCGACGCCATCGGCGGCGTGATCAACTTCATCACCCGCACCGACTACCGCGGCGTCACGCTCAACGCCGGTACCGACGTGACCGCGGACGGCGGCGGCAACATCTCCACCTACAGCGTGCTGGGCGGCGTCGGTGATCTCGACCGCGACGGCTGGAACGCGTGGGGCACGATCAATTACCGGCGCGCCGGGATCCTGCGCAGCGGCCAGCGCAGCTTCGCCAACAGCTTCCAGCCCGACCGCGGCGTATCGCCCGACACGCGCGGCACGCCGTTCGCCACGGTGACCAACGCCACTGGCGGCATCATCAACGGCGCGCTGATCGACCCGGACGGCGGTGGCAGCCGGAGATACATCAACATCCTGAATCTGCCGGGCGGTGCCGGCTGCGAGAACGGCGGCGACAACATGGGGCCGTACGACTACCGGTTGTGGGACGGCGCCAGTTCGAAGTACGCCTGCGCCTGGGATTATCCGGCCGCGCAGGCGCTGCAGCAGCCGCAGGACAGCGTGCAGTTCCTGGGCCGCGCCACCTACAAGATCAACGAGAATCACCGGCTCTACGGCGAGGCGATGAGCTCGCGCGTGAAGGTCCGGCGCGAATACGAGCCGTTGCAGCTCACTTCCAGCGCGTCGGCGACCGCGGTGCTCGACCCGAGCACCTGGTATCCGCTGAACGCGAACACGCAGCCTACCTACGACAAGATCTACAACGCCATGGCCGACTTCTTCGGCACCGGCAACCTGGTGTATGGCAACAAGATTCCGTACCGCTGGCGCTGCATCACCTGCGGGCCGCGCGAGATCGAGACCACGACCAAGGCCAACCGCCTGCTGGTCGGGATGGATGGTGTGATCGGCACGTGGGACTACGACGTGGGCCTGTCGCGCGCGTCCAGCAAGGCCGACTCGATTCTCGCCGGGGGCTATTACTTCTCGAGCGGGCTCAAGCAAGTTCTCGGCAGCGGCTTGCTGAACCCGTTCCTGATGCCGGGCGAGGTGCAAAATCCCGCCGGCGTTTCCGCGTTGCAGGCGGCATCGGCCACCGGCATCCATCTGTACGGCGGCGAGTCCACGGTCACCTCCCTGGACGCCAACTTCAACGGCGGCCTCGGTTTCAACCTGTGGGGTGGCGAAGTGCAACTGGCGACCGGCTTCGAAGCGCGGCGCGAGGAATTCAAGTTCGGCGGGGTCCAGGTGCGGGACGGGGTGCCGCTCAATTACGACACCGTATACCAGGCGCCGTTCGACGAAACCAGCGAACTGCCCAAGGTGCACCGCAATGTGAAGGCGGTCTACGTGGAAGCCTATCTGCCGATCGTGAAGACGCTGGACGTGACCCTGGCCGTCCGCCGCGACCAGTACGACACCTTCGGCAGCACCACCAATCCGAAGTATTCGTTCAAGTGGCAGCCGATCGAGGCGCTGGCGTTCCGCGGCTCCTATAGCACCGGTTTCAAGGTGCCGGAGTTCACCAAGCTGTTCGCCGGCGTGAACGAAGTCGATTATTTCGGCCTCGACCTGGCCGATCCGGCCACCTGTCCCAGTGGCGTGGCCAACTCGGCGGTGCCGGGCTGTGCGCTGATCCAGCCGACCATCATCACCGGCGGCAAGACCGACCTGCAGCCGGAGACGTCCAGGCAGAAGAGCTTGGGCTTCGTCTATGCGCCCACCAGCAACTTCAACGTCAGCGTCGACTGGTGGGAGATCGAGCGCACCAACACGATCCGCTCGCCCAACCTGCCGACGCTGATCGACAACTACGACCTGTTCGCCGCCAACTGGGTTCGCGATGGCAGCGGCAAGGTGATCGCGATCGACCGCCGCTTCATCAACTCCGGCGGCACCCTGATGAGCGGCGTGGAACTGGACGCCAACCTGACCGGCGAACTGGCCGGTGGCCGCTGGCACGTCAACCTCAACGGCAGCTACATCGCGAGCTTCAAGGAAAAGCCGCTTGCCAACGAGCCCTACAGCGACAACAAGGTGGGCGAGTACGTCCAGTTCTACAACCTGCCGTTGAAGTGGAAGCACACTCTGAGCTTCGACTGGTCCAAGGGCGACTGGACGCATACGCTGAGCCAGATCTACCGTGCCGGCTACAAGGACGAAGAGCCGATCAGCGTCGCCAACAACAGCTACATCCCGGTGAACTGGAACCCCGACGTCGCTGACTACACCCTCTACAACTACAGCTTGAGCTGGTCGGGCCTCAAGAACACGAAGTTCACCTTCGCGGTGCGCAACCTGCTGAACACCGATCCCCCGTTCACCGCGCACCAGGTCGACTTCGCCTCCGGGGCCGCGTGGGAGCCGCGCGTGGCCGATCCGCGCGGCCGCTCGTTCTATCTGATGCTCGAATACAAGTTCAATTGATATCGGCGGTCGCCTGATCCGACCTGCATCCAGCCGCTGCCGGGAGACCGGCGGCGGCCACTGGGAAACACCATGCCAGAGCGCCACTCCGCATCTTTATCTCTCAGCCGCCGTCGATTCCTCCTGGCCACCGCGGGGACGGCCCTGGCGGTAGCCATCGACGCGCATGCCGCGCCGCTGCTCGGCATGCCGGGGAAGCGGAAAGCGGGTGCATTCAATTCCTGGATCGAGATCGATCCGGAGATTTTCGAAAACAACTTGCGGCTCGTCCAGGCCGTCCTGGTCGGCGATCCCAAGGTCTGCGCCATCATGAAGGCCGATGCCTACGGCGTCGGCATCGACCTGGTGATGCCCAGCATCATCAAGGCGCACATCCCCTATGTCGGCATCGCAAGCACCGAGGAAGCCCGCATGGTGCGGGCCTGCGGTTACAAGGGCCGGGTGATGCGCGTGCGTGCCGCCACGCTGGACGAGATCCACGACGCGCGGCCTTACAAGGTCGAGGAGCTGGTGGGCAACCTCGCACAGGCGCAAATCATCGGCGCCATCGCCCGCAAGCGCGGGCGCACGCTGCGCGTGCACCTGGCGCTGAACTCGGCGGGCATGAGCCGCAACGGGATCGAGATGGAGACCGGGCAGGGCCGGCACGACGCCGAAGCGCTGACGAAGATCGAGGGCCTGCAGATCGTCGGCATGATGACCCATTTCCCGACCGAAGATCGCGCGGACATCCTGCACGGACTTGACGCCTTCAAGGCGCAGGCCGCCTGGCTGTTCGCCCATACCGCATTGCGGCGCGAGGACGTGATCCTGCATGCCGCCAATTCGTACGCCGTCCAGCACATGCCGGCGACACGGTCAGCTACGACCGCACCTGCGTGCTGAAGCGGGATTCGCTGCTGGCCAACATTCCCGTAGGCTATTCGGACGGCTACCGGCGCGCCTATTCCAACAAGGGCGCGATGCTGATTCGCGGGCAGCGTGCTCCGGTGATGGGCAGCGTCACCATGAATACCACGATGGTCGACGTGACCGACATCCCCGGCGTCCAGGCGGACGACGAGGTCGTGCTGTTCGGCAAGCAGGGCGATGCCGAAATCACCTTGGCAGAGGTCGAGCAGATCACCGGCGTGATCCTGGCCGACCAGTACACGGTATGGGGCACCTCGAACCCGAAGATCCTGCGTCGCCGTTGAGCGGCCGCGCCCGTGCCGTCGTTGCCGGGGTAGGTGGGTGAAATCAGGGGAAGGCCGTCTAGCCGTCCGAATGCAACGGTGCCAGACCTGCGCCAGGCTATGCTGCGTCACATGCAACGGCCTTCCTGGCAGCTCAAGTCGTGGCAAGCGGGGCATGCTGGAACCCACAGCGAACGAACCCGTCGCCAGCATGAGGTTGTAGGCTGAGCCGGCCTGCCGGCGATGGCGCCGGTCACGATCAGGCAGGAGCCGTCCAATTAACTTCATTCCCTTTGAATTGGCCATGATGAAATTTCCCGCAACGCCACTTCCTGCTGCTGTCGACGTTGCCGTCGCATCCACTTGTCGCGTGCACAAGTTCGGCGGTTCCAGCGTGGCCGATGCCACCTGCTTCCGGCGCGTGGCCTCTATCATCCGTACCGCCGAAGGCGGCCTGCGCGTGGCGGTGGTATCGGCCATGCACGGCACCACGGATGCCCTGGTCGAACTGGCCGCCACGGCAGCCAGACGCGGTGACTGGCGGACCGGTTGGGATGCGTTGCGCCAGCGGCACCTGACCACGGCAACCGAGCTGACGGGAGTGGCCGAGAGCCCCACCCACGCACGTCTGCGTAGTTCGTTCGATGACCTGGCCGCACGGCTGCAGGCGCTGACTGTACTTGGCCTGTCCAGCATCGAGGCGGTAGAGCCGGTGCACGGCATGGGTGAGTTGTGGAGCGCCGGTCTGTTGCGCGACCTGCTGGCGCAAAGCGGCGAGGCCGACCTGCTGGACGCACGCGACGTGCTGGTAGTGCAGCGCGGTGAACTGGGGATGACGGTCGACTGGGACACCAGCGCCGAACGCCTCGCCACGTGGCGCACGGGCCACAGTGCACCAATGATCGTGGTCACCGGCTTCATCGCCAGCGACCGCGACGGGCGCATCACCACCTTGGGGCGCAACGGCAGCGACTATTCGGCAGCGATCATGGCGCGCCTGTTCGCGGCCGCCGAACTGACCTTGTGGGGTGACACCGATGGCGTGCTCTCGGCCGACCCACGGCTGGTACCCGATGCCGTCTCGCTGCCTGCGCTGAGCTACAGCGAGGCCTGCGAGATGGCCTACTTCGGTGCGCGCGTGATTCATCCGCAGACGCTGGCGCCGGTGATCGCCGCCGGCACGCCGCTGCGTATCCGTCATGTGCTGGCGCCGGAGGCGCCGGGTACACGCATCACCGCGCAGTCCGGGGGTACGCCGGTCAAGGGCGTCAGCGCGATGACCGGGCTGGCCCTGGTCACCATCGAGGGCGCCGGCATGATCGGTGTACCCGGCACCGCGGAGCGCACGTTTGGCGCCCTGCGCACCGCCGGTGTGTCGGTGGTGATGATCTCGCAAGGCTCGTCCGAGCATTCGATCTGTTGCGTAGTGCGCGCCGGCGAGGCCCGACAGGCACGCAATGCGCTGCAACGCGCGTTCGCACTTGAACTGGCCGATGCCAGCATCCACGCCATCACCAGCGATGCAGACGTCGGCGTGCTGGCCGTGGTCGGCGACGGCATGGCCGGCTCGCCCGGCACGGCCGCGCGCCTGTTTGGTGCACTGGCGCGTGCCGGCGTGAATGTGCGCGCCATCGCCCAGGGTGCGTCCGAGCGCAACATCTCGGTGGCCTTGGCCGAGCGTGACGTGGCACGCGCCATCCGCGCCGCGCATGCAGCGTTCTGGCTGTCGCCGCAGACGCTCAGCATCGGTTTCATCGGTCCAGGCCGCGTCGGCCGCGCGCTGTTGGAGCAGATCGCCGAAGCGCGCGAACGCCTGTGCCGCGACGTGCAACTGGACCTGCGCGTACGCGCGTTGGCGGGCAGCCGGCGCATGTGGCTGGGCCACGCCGGTACCATGCCGCTCGAGCTGGACGAGTCGGCCGCCGCCTGCGACCTGGACGCGCTGACTGCGCACGTGCACGCCGAACACCTGCCGCACGCGATCATCATCGACTGTTCGGCCAGCGATGCCGTGGCGGCACGCTATCCGGCGTGGTTGGCCGCCGGTATTCATGTGGTCACGCCGAACAAGCACGCGGGCGCCGGTGACCTGGAGCGCTGGCGGGCGATCCGCGCCGCCTGCGCGCACAGCGGCAGCCGTTTTCGCTACGAGGCCACCGTCGGCGCCGGACTGCCGGTGATCCAGACCTTGCGCGAACTGCTCGACACCGGCGATACGCTGGTGGCCATCGATGGCATCCTCTCCGGCACGCTGGCCTGGCTGTTCAACAGTTACGATGGCAGCGTGCCGTTTTCCACGTTAGTGCGGCGTGCGCACGAACTGGGCTATACCGAACCCGACCCGCGCGAGGATCTGTCGGGCATGGACGTGGCGCGCAAGCTGGTGATCATGGCGCGCGAAGCGGGCATGCCTTTGAGCCTCGCCGACGTCGAGGTGGAAAGCCTGGTGCCGGCCGCGTTGGCTGATGTCCCGCGCGAACAAGTGCTGGATGGACTGCACGTGATCGACGCCGCCATGGCCGAACGCCTGCACCAAGCCCGCGAACAGGGACAGGTGCTGCGTCACGTTGCGCACCTGGACGCCGAGGGCAGGGCACGCGTTGGCGTGGCCGCGCTGCCGGCCGACCATGCATTCGCGCACCTGCGTCTGACCGACAACTGCGTGCAGTTCACCACCCGCCGCTATCGCGACAATCCGCTGGTGGTGCAGGGGCCGGGTGCCGGTCCGGAAGTCACCGCCGCCGGCGTGTTCGCCGACCTGCTGCGCATTGGCAGCTATTTGGGGGCGCGTCTGTGAGCCGCACACTGGCAGTTGCTTTCGCGCCGGCCAGGGTCGGCAATGTCGGCGTCGACCTGCTCTCGCTAACCGGATCAGGGTCCCTTGCTCGTAGGGTTTGGGAAGGCTGACGCGGGGCGGGGGAAGCCTGATGTGGCGGAACGGACTCTGACCCGCTTTGATGCCAGGCAGGTCAGGCCGGTTGGAACGAAGCATGGCCGTAATCCGTGCAATGACGGATTACGGCATTCTGGCGGTCACCTGCACGCCCGGCGGTCGGCGTGCCCCGGAAGCGTCTGTCGGAAAAATCGACTCTGACCCCGGGTTTGCCGGGCTATGGATTACTTTCGTCCGTTTTCCGCCGCTAATTCCCGGGCGGTTTTGCGCCGTTGCACGACACCCAGCCCGATCAGCCCGATGCCCAGCAGGAAGATACCGGCAGGCGTCGGCTCGGGAACGGTCACGGGGTCCAATCCTTCAATGACGTCGTTGCCGCAGTACATGGTCCAATGAAAGCCGAAGCTGTTGGGGTCAAGATTCAGGCCTGCCGTATCGAAGCTGAAGCTCAGAAAGCCGTTGCCGACGGTCCAGGACCCGGTGTTGCTCGTCGCCGTCGCCCGGGACTTGTTCACCGCTACTTCCTGGCCGTTGCGGTATATGCATCTGCCCGCGCAATTCATGAAGTCGTTGGAGAGCAGCGCATCTGGATTGTGGTTGCTGGAGTTGCCGGCACCAAGCGCGTAGACGGTGCCGTGGCCACCCGAGTTGTTGAGTGGGTTGTCCAGCGAAAACGCGTATGTCCAGTGGTTGCCGTTGGCGGCATTGTCAGTGTCGTAAGGGCTCGAGCCGCTCGGGGTCCACCCGGTTGAAAGAAACAAATCGCCGTAGCCTATCCCTGTACTATTTCTCGTCCACTGTGAGTCTATGCCCGCTTTGCCGGCGAAGTTGGTATAGATAGTGACGGTGAGTTGATTCCCCGACCGGCTTGCGTCCATGCGATCGACATTGAAAGTAGTCACTCCCGGGCCGCTGATCACATCGCCGTAACCATGCCCGTTGCCACCGTGGTAAGTATCGTTCAGCACCGTTGCCGAGGCGCTCGAAAAAACGGCCATCAGGCCGAGCGCCGCAATCCAAAGCGGTAATTTCATCTTCATGTTGTCCCCCTGGTTGACTGCAAATTCCCCGGAGCGATGCTGCGGCTTCTCGACGATTGTTCTTCAAATCGGCGTAGCGCCAACTCTCCAGCGAACGTTTTGACGGCTGCGAACGAACTGGTGTTCGCTCGCAGCCATCTGCCAAAAAGCAAAATTTGTGCCGTACTTTAATATGTTTAAAATTCAATACATTAGCATGTGATTCCTTTGTTGAATCAGTAGATTGTGTAAACTATTTCGACAGTTATGACTGGGCGATTTCAAGGCCGACACGCCAAAGGTCTGGACAGGGCCGACGTGCGACGCCAGCAGCTTCAAGCTCTTGGGGAAAACAGGGGTGGAAAACAGGGGTCAGGGTGCACTTTTCGAGGGCTGCTCGCCCTGATGTGCATTCCGCGGCAGACCGATCTGGGGGGACTGGGTCAATACCTCAGCCGATCACGGCATTCGGCCTCAAAGGGGGCTGATGTGCATCCTGGCCAGTCCTGCATCGATGGCCTGGTCCATGTAGCCGCCGTAGTAATCCTCCGGTCCGAGACCCACCAAGGGCTTGCCAGCAGCCTTGCCGTCAGGGGTGAATACCATGATCGTCGGTGCGAAGTTGATCTTCAGGCGTGCCGCATACTGCTTTTCGGTGGTTGCCTGGCCACCAAAGTCGACCAGCGCCCGCGGGCTGGTCATATCTATTTGGCGGATGAGCACTTTGCCAGCGTAGTCCGGATTGCGTTGCATCGGGATCAGGTAGTAGTGGATGACACGCTCGCAATAAACGCAGGAGGGACTGGTAAAAATGATCAGTACCGGCTTGCCTTTGCGTTGGGCCAGTTGCGCATCAGCGTGCAAGTTGCTGGCGATGCGGACGACGGCGGGATTCGCTTCCGCCGATCCGGCAAACAGACCACTGCACAGCAGCAAGGCTGAAAGGACGTATTTCATCATCTGGCATCGCCTCGCGATTCTCGGTGTGAAAAGACCTGCCTGACGTTGCGAACACGCATGAGTATGGCAGTTTTCACGATACCCTGCAGGGTATGAGGCAATGCAAGTGGAGCAGAGCCTTTTCCCTGCGAAAAGCGGAGTCGAAAAACGGACTCAGGCTCACTTGCAAGTGTTTGATTTTCCGTACGGTGTGCGAAGGAGCTGACCGGACCGCTATCTTCGGGTCGTGCTGGTTGCTGATGGCAAAACCGCACAAAACGTCTCCTTCGATCGAGACTTCGCGCCGTGAAATTCAGATCCTTCCAGGACACCGGCTCCCTCTGCATCGAGTTCTGCGCTGATCGGGTGATGCAGACGTGTGGCCTGGACGAGAACACCCTGCTCGAATCAGGCGATGACGGCCGCGCGCGTGCCCCGACGATGGAGCACGTCCGCCAGCGTACGGAGGATTCTGTTTTTCGCGCGAGCAGATTGCGGCTCGGCACCCATGGCGCGTCTGGTTGACCAGATCGAGCAAGCTGTCGCGAGCTTTGTCGGCTGCGAGACCACCCCTGCGCTGATCGGTGGCTTGGCGCTGGCTGCGCACCAGGTGGTTCGTGCCACGCGCGACGTCGACTTTCTCGCTGACGCAGATGACGCCGATCGGTTGCACGAGATCCTGCTGGCGCTCGGCTATCGTTGTGTTCAGCGCAGCGAGGATGCCGCCGATGACGTCCGTGACGGCGAGGGCTGATTCTGCTCTGCGCCCATCGCCCCATCGCACGGCGATTGCTGAGCGAAGCCACCGGGCGCGAAACCAGCATGGGTCCATTGCGCGTGATCAGTGCCGAAGGCCTGATCGGGTTCAAGCTGCAGGCGCGGGTCAACAATCCTTGCCCGCCTGCGAGACATTGAAGATATCCGGGCGCTGTTGCGTGCGCAGCGCGACCCTCTGAGCATGGCTGAAGTGCGGGAATACTTTGCGATGTTTGATCGAACGGAGATGGTGGATGAGCTACTCACTGCAATCTCTGACGAAGAACGCTGAGGGTGTGCGCGAGCCGCTGGCCGGACGGCAGGTGATGGACTTTGTCCAGACCGGGAGAGGCGATTTGTCGGACTGGGCGGAATTGATGGAGGCGGTGAAAGCATTGTGTCCGGTGTGGCCAGTAGCTGAAAACGGCAACGCGAAGGCGCACCGCTTGTGACGTTATTGTTGGGCGTGGGCATCGAAAATGAACCTGAACCTTTTTTGGCGCTCGCTGGCTCGTTGTCTGAATTTCGAAAACTCTTGCGTTGTGTCGGGAATTCTTACAGATCGCTTTGAAATTTTTCAAGCGCATTGTTTCCGCCCGTTTCGATAACTTTTAATCTATTGAAAGTAATGGAAAAGTCATTTATCCATTTTTTATTTTTCATTGGCACGAATAGTGCTTCGTACTTAGCGAGGCCAGTCTGATACCTATCAGCGAGGTATGGAAATCTTGTCTGACCCCATTTGCTGTGTCTGACCTCAATCATTCCGAATCGTAGAACGATAGAAGGAGGAACAACATGAAACTTGATCAGAAAGCCTTGACCGCCGGACGACTGGTGCGTGCGGGTCGGGTGAAAACAGTTTTAATGGCTTCACTTGTGGCCTCAATGCTCGCAGTAGCGGGCACGGCCAGTGCCCACTTGACCGCCTTCGGCTGGAAAGACAATGGCAATGGAACCGTCACCATGTGGGGCCAGCATTGGCACGGCGATCAAAGTGCGCCGTCCACCGCTAATGGTGGTGTCAGGATCGGCATCTTCGGCTCAGACGATACCCTATGGCCAGTGTTCCAATGGACAGGGTATGCCAACAACCTGGGCGGGACCACGTTGGAAATGGACGCCATGGTGACAGCTGGCACACTGACTGGCTATGCGGTAGAGCCGGTCAACTTTAGCAATAGCGCAGGTGACAATGACTGGTTCTTCACCAATCCCCTCGTATTGGGGAATGGCACGTGGGGACTGTTTACTGGCACCAACTGCTGTATCGATACGATGTCTGCGCCCGGGGAATTTACTCTCACGGGGATTACCAGTGTTGATCCCGG
>CAJDTN010000060.1_pt1 | contig 16462 bp, 16 predicted proteins | sample 7389801 | NCBI WGS metagenome assembly CAJDTN01 (sample SAMEA7055653, study PRJEB34461) | soil metagenome | biome: terrestrial ecosystem; feature: Peninsula; material: soil | place: Antarctica | collected 2016
TTTATCCTGAAACACCCTCACCGGAAACGGTGGGGGTTTTTCTTTTGTTGCCGTTGCGACCACCGGTCGCGACCCGCAACAGGTCACCGCCAGGGGCTTCGTCGAACGCTCGATTCGGTCAGGGTCAGTCGGCTTCGATCGCCTATGATGGGGAAGCCTCGCACTTTCCGTGAGCGCCCGAGGAGGCAGCCGTTGTTTGTCCACGTTGAAACGCGTCGCCGACCTCGCTGGCACTGGGCAACCCTGCTGATCGTGAGCCTTTGCGTGGTGTGCTTCATCGGCGTGGCGATGATGCCGGCGCCGCAGCGCATTGCCTTGTTGCTGCGATGGGGGACGGTGCCGGCGAACATCTTCAATTCGCACGAGGCGTTGCTGCCACAGTTGGCCGACCTGGCCTTGCTGCGGCTGTTCACGGCCTTGTTCATCCACGTCACCTGGCTGCATCTGTTGGGCAACCTGTTGTTCCTGGTGATCTTCGGTTTGCCGGGTGAGCGTGCGTTGGGCTCGCTGCGGTTCCTGCTGTTGTTTGTGGTGGGTGGCATCGTGGCCAACTTGATCGGCGCCTTGTCGTTGGCGGGCGTGCGCCTGCCGATCATTGGTTGCAGCGGTGCGGTGTCGGCGGTGGTGGGCACCTACGTGGCGTTGTTCCCGCGTGCGCGGCTGGGACTGGTCTTGCCGCTGGGGCTCTACCTTGAGTTCGTGCGCGTGCCGGCGTTCCTGCTGATCGGGATCTGGGTGTTGTTGCAGTTATTGTTCAGCTACGCCGGGCCGAGTTACGGCGCTTACGTGTGGTGGGCGCATATTGGCGGCTTTCTGTTTGGCCTGGTTTTTGCGCTGTTTTCACGGGACGCGATCGCCCGTCGCCTGCGCGGCTGAAGACGGGAGTCGTCAGGCCGTCTTGCCCCAGTCGTGCAGACGGGCAAACTGACGCAGCAGCCGCCGCGCCACTGGCGTAGCGGCCACGGCACGGAAGATCCGCTCGGGATCGGCACCTTCGCGGCGGAGGTCGGCCCGCTTGCGCCGGATATAGGCGCGCATTACCTCGGCGTTGAACTCGGGGTGGAACTGCGCGCTCACCGCGTTCGGGCTGTAACGCAGGAGCTGATGCGGATCGCGCGCGGAGTGAGCGAGGACCGTCGCGGCAGGCGGCGGCTCCAGCACGCTTTGCTCGTGGGTGGTGTGTGCGCGGAAACTACCGCGCAGGACGCGCGTCAGCGGATCGCTTTCGTACCCGGGTGACAGTTCGATCGGCTGGGTGCCGATCTCGCGCCCACCCGGCAGGTAGTCGACCCGCCCGCCCAGCGCATAGGACATCAGCTGGTGTCCGTAGCAGACGCCGAACAACGGCAGCTCATCGTCCATCGCGTCGCGGATCCAGCCGGCAGTACGTTCGCTCCAGTCGAGTCGCTCGGTGACCATGGCCGCCGCACCAGTGACGATGGCACCGGCCACGGCTTGCGGCGGTGGCAGCGCCTCGCCGGCCGCCACATCCACAATCTGTACCTGCTCACGGCGCAGCCCGGCGACGAGTCGGAACCAATGCGGAAAATCGCCGTGGCGGGCGCGGATGGCATCCGGCGCCCGGCCGGCGCGGATGATCAATACGGGTTTCATGCGGGGTTCCTCGGGAATCGGTGTATCGCTACGATCAATCGTCGTCGAAGCCGTCGATCGGCGGCAACACGGTAAGTATCTCCTGCACCGTGGTCAGGCCGGCCGCGACCTGGTCGGCGGCCGAGATGCGCAGTGGGCGCATCCCCTCGGCCAGCGCCGCGTGGCCGAAGCCGCCGAGGTCGAGCTGGGCCGAGATCATGCTGCGCAGCCGCGGCGACACTCTCATCATCTCGTAGATGCCGGTGCGTCCCATGAAGCCGGTATTTCGGCACTCCAGACAGCCTACCGGCTTGCACACCGTCTCCGGCACCGGCAGGTTCCAGCCGCGGGTGAGTATGTTCCAGGCTTGCGGATCCTGGCTGGTCGCCTGCTTGCAGTGCGGGCACAGCGTGCGCACCAGTCGCTGTGCCACCACGCCGGTCAGGGTGGACTGGATCAGGTAGTGCGGCACCCCCAGGTCGAGCAGACGGGTGACTGCACTGGGCGCATCGTTGGTGTGCAGGGTAGACAGCACCAGGTGACCGGTCAGCGAGGCCTGCACCGCCATCTGCGCGGTCTCCAGGTCGCGGATCTCGCCGACCATGATGATGTCCGGGTCCTGCCGCAGCAACGTGCGCACGCCCATCGCAAAGTCCAGGTCGATCGCCGCGTGCACCTGCATTTGATTGAATTCGGGCGAGACCATTTCGATCGGGTCTTCCACCGTGCACACGTTGAGCTCGGGCGTGGCCAGATGCTTCAGCGTGGAATACAGCGTGGTGGTCTTGCCCGAGCCGGTCGGGCCGGTGACCAGCACGATGCCGTGCGGGCGCTCGACCATGCTGCGCCAGTTCGCGCTCTCGCTGGGCGAGAAACCCAACTGCGCGAAGTCCTTCACCACCAGGTCCGGATCGAAGATGCGCATCACCACCTTCTCGCCGAACGCGGTAGGCATGTTCGAGATGCGCAGCTCGACCTCGCGACCCGAGGCCGAACGCGTCTTGATGCGGCCATCCTGCGGCCGACGCTTCTCGGCCACATCCATGCGCGCAAGGATCTTGATGCGCGCCGTCACCGCGGTCATCACCGGGGCCGGCAGCTCGAATACCTTCTGCATCACGCCGTCGATGCGGAAGCGGATGCTGCCAGTCTCGCGCCGTGGTTCCAGGTGGATATCCGAGGCGCGCTGCTCGAATGCGTACTGCAGCAGCCAATCGACGATGTGCACTACGTGGCGATCGTCGGCGCCGACCTCGCCACTCTTGCCCAGTTCGACCAGCTGCTCGAAGTTGAGGATCGCCGCGGAACTGTCGCTGCCGGTCTTGGCGTCCTGGGCCAGCTGGATCGACCGCTGGACGCCGTAGAACTCCTGCAGATAGCGGTTGATGTCGAGCGGGCTGGCGACTACGCGCTTGATGTCACGGCGCAACATCTGGGCCAGATCCGCCGCCCAGCCGTCCTCGAACGGTTCGCTGGTGGCGAACGTCACCTCACCGACACTCGCCGCGATCGGCAGGATGCGATGCCGTTTCGCATACGCCAGGCTCACCACCTGGGTGACCGTGGCGACGTTGATCTTCATCGGATCGATTTTCAGGTATGGCAGCCCGGCGTGACCGGCCAGCCACTCGGTCATCGCCTCCAGGCTCAGCGGCCGGCCGGGTTCGTGCTGGTTGGCCAACTTGGCGTTCGCGATCAGCACCAGCGGGTTCAGCTCGACCGTGCTGCGGCCCGCGCGCGCGCCCATGCGGACATTCTTGGCGTCTTCAGCCAGCACGTAACCGTCGACCACCAGGGCGGCCAGTACCTCATCCAGTTCCAGTCGACCGCGGCGGCCGAGCAGGGTTGCGATTTGTGGTGATACCGCCATCCGTCAGGTGTCCTCCGAGGTCCCCGCGCGACCGGAGTTTCCAGCCGCAAAGCAAGCTGCAGCTATACTAACGCGCTTTAGCCAAGCTCACGGAAAGTCATGTCTGCGCGTACCTTCCAGGATGTGATCCTTACCCTCAACCGCTATTGGGCGGAACAGGGTTGCGTATTGCTGCAGCCGCTCGATACCGAGGTCGGCGCCGGCACCTTCCACCCGGCCACCTTCCTGCGCGCGCTCGGTCCGGAGCCGTGGTCCGCAGCGTACGTGCAGCCATCGCGCCGGCCCACCGATGGCCGCTATGGCCAGAATCCCAATCGCCTGCAGCACTATTACCAGTACCAGGTGGTGATGAAACCCAACCCCGAGAACATCCTGGAGCTGTACATCGGCTCACTGAAGGAGCTCGGGCTCGATCCGCTGGTGCATGACCTGCGCTTCGTCGAGGACAACTGGGAGTCGCCGACCCTGGGCGCATGGGGGCTGGGCTGGGAAGTCTGGCTGAACGGCATGGAGGTGACCCAGTTCACCTATTTCCAGCAGGCCGGCGGCCTCGAATGCCGCCCGGTCACCGGCGAGATCACCTATGGCCTGGAGCGGTTGGCCATGTATCTGCAAAATGTGGACAACGTCTATGATCTGGTCTGGACCGACGGGCCGCGCGGTACCGTGACCTACGGTGACGTGTTTTTGCAGAACGAAGTCGAACAGAGCACCTACAACTTCGAGCACGCGAACGTGACCGAGCTGCTGCGCTGGTTCGACGTGTGCGAGGGCGAGGCGAACAAGCTGGTCGCGGCCAACCTGCCGTTGCCGGCCTATGAGCAGGTCATGAAAGCCAGCCACACGTTCAACCTGCTCGATGCGCGCCGGGCGATCAGCGTCACCGAGCGCCAGCGTTACATCCTGCGTGTCCGCGCGCTGTCGCGTGGCGTCGCCGAGGCCTACGTGGCGCAACGCCAGAAGCTTGGTTTCCCGGGCCTGAAGCACGCTGTCCAGGGCAGCCAGGAGCAGGCCGCATGAACGCCGGCAAGTCGCTGTTGGTCGAACTGGGTACCGAAGAGTTGCCGCCGAAGGCACTGGATGAGTTGTCCGCCGCCTTCCTCCGCGGCATCTGCGACGGCCTGGCCAAACGTGGTGTCGCTGCCGAATTGGATCACGCCGTGGCGTATGCCTCGCCGCGCCGGCTGGCTGCCTTCATTCCCGCGGTCGCGGCATCCCAGCCGGACCAGGCGATCGAACGTCGCGGTCCGGCGCTGGCCGCCGCGTTCGATGCCGAAGGCCAGCCCTCCAAGGCGCTGCTCGGCTTTGCCCATTCCTGCGGCGTCGGCGTCGGTCAGTTGGAAAAACTGGAAACCGACAAGGGCGCCTGGTTCGTCTGGCGCACGCTGAAAACTGGCCAACCGCTGGCCGCGCTGCTGCCGGAGATCGTCGATGAGGCGTTGAAGACGCTGCCCATCCCGCGCCCGATGCGTTGGGCCGATCACGATTACAGCTTCGTGCGGCCGGTGCACTGGCTGGTCATGTTGCACGGCGCCGAGATTATCGATGGCGAGGTGCTGGGTCTGATCAGCGGGCGCAAGTCGCGCGGCCACCGTTTCATGCACCCGAAGCCGGTGCACGTGGCCGACGCCGATAGCTGGCTTGACGCCATGCGCGCCTCCAAGGTGCTGGCCGACCCGGTTGAGCGACGCCAGCGCATTCGCGAGGAGATCGAGCAGGCGGCTGTCGGTATCGGCGGCACGCCCCGGCTGGATGCGGCGCTGCTGGACGAACTGGCCAACCTCACCGAATGGCCGGCGGCGATTGCCTGCACGTTCGAGCGGGCTTTCCTCGAGGTGCCGCCCGAGGCGCTGGTAACCACCATGGTGGCGAACCAGAAGTTCGTGCCGGTATTCGACGCCGAGGACAAGCTTACCGAGCACTTCATCGGCATCGCCAACATCCAGAGCAAGGAGCCGGCCGAGATCCGCCGTGGCTACGAGCGGGTGATCCGACCGCGTTTCGCGGACGCGAAGTTCTTCTGGGATGAGGACCTGAAAACGCCGCTGGCCAGCTACCAGGAACAGCTGCGAAATGTCACCTACCAGCAGGCGCTGGGCAGCCAGTGGGACAAGAGTTTGCGTGTGGCGGAGCTGGCGCGAGTCGTTGCCAACCGGGTCGGCGCCGATGCGGCCGAAGCGACGCGGGCGGCCAGTCTGGCCAAGTGCGACCTGCTGACCCGCATGGTCGGCGAGTTCCCCGAACTGCAGGGCGTGATGGGCCGCTATTATGCCCGCCACGACGGCGAGCCGGAGGCCGTGGCCGTGGCGCTGGACAGCTACTACCAGCCGCGCTTCGGTGGCGACCGGATTGCTCCGGACAAACTGGGCCAGGTGTTGTCGGTGGCCGAACGGCTGGATACTTTGGCCGGCATCTTCGCAGTCGGCATGAAGCCCGGCGGCAACAAGGATCCGTTCGCGCTGCGCCGCGCGGCGCTGGGCCTGGCCCGCACCTTGATTGAGGGCGGCCTGGAGCTGGATCTGCGCGGTAGTTTCATCGAGGCGCTGGAGTTGCTGCCGGATGCGGCCCTGGCGGCAGGCCTCAAGCCCGGCAAAGACGGCAAACGACCCAGCCTGAATGCCGGCGAGCGCCGCGCGATCCTGCTCGACGAGCTGGTCGAATTCGTGTTCGAGCGCCTGCGCGGCTATTACGCCGAGCAAGGTTTCAGCCACTCGCAATTCGAGTCGGTGCTGGCGGTGCAGCCCACCAGCCTGGTCGATTTCGACCGGCGCCTGCGCGCCGTCGTCGAGTTCGGCCGCTGTCCGGAGGCGGCCAGCCTGGCCGCGGCAAACAAACGCGTCGCCAACATCCTGCGCAAGCAAGTCGAAGAAGCGGGCGCGTCGCCGATCGTTCGTGCGGTCGACCCGGCTCATTTCGAGGCGGACGCGGAGCGGGAACTGGCTGCGGCACTGACCTCAGCCCAGCGTGACAGCGCCGCCGCGCTGGCCGCCAACGACTATGCGGCGGTACTGGCCCGCCTCGCGCAGTTGCAGGTGCCGGTGGATGCGTTTTTCGACAGCGTGCTGGTCAATGCAGAGAATCCCGCCGTGCGCGCCAATCGGCTGGCTCTGCTGAACCAGTTGAAGACGCAATTCAGCACCGTCGCCGATATCGCCGTGCTCTGAACGCCCCCGGCAACCACTGTTCTTCCTACCTGATTGACATCGAACCTTCAGCGACCGAAAGCTCCTCTCCCGTCGGGAGAGGGGTTGGGGAGAGGGTTCGGGCGGAGCGAACTGCGGCAGCACTAAACGCTGCCGCTCCGCACTTCGCGCGCACCCCCATCCAGCGTCTCGCCCGCAAGGGGGCTCCCAAGGTTGCCGTCGGGAGAAGGATCATTTCGGCTGACGTTCGAGACTAATCAGGTCTTTCTACGGGCGCCACGCGCCCGCGTTCAGACAATACCGCGGCTCTTGCCGACACGTTCGATCAGCTGGCGATTGAAGGCCATCATCGCGCTGGCATCCAGATTGACGCCGCCGGGGCCGAGAATCTCGTAGAGATGGGTCAGCAGATCGGTGCTCTCGGCCATGCTCAACGAGCTGTTGGCCAGGTCCAGTTCCGACTGCAGCATCTGCATCGCGGCATTCAATCGCTGCGGATCCAGACCGTTGGCATGCGCCGCCAATGGCAACTGCGTCACCGAACCCAACTTCGGACATGGCCGCTGTGACCGCACCGCCTCGCTGTTGCACTGGTCGTCTTGCATGCTGGCGGCCCAATCGGTCTGGATCGCGCCTTCACCAGCCACCAACCACACCAGCGAGATGCTGAGCGTTCGTGCCAGCGTCACGCAGCGCGCGCGCGAGGGGTCCGTGTTGCCGTCGCGCCAACTACGCACCACGCCCTCGGAAAAACCGCACATGCGGGCGATTTCGGTAGCGCTGCCGACCCGCTGGATCAGCAGACGAATGCGATCGGCGAAGGTGCCGCCGGTGCTTTGGGGGGAGGGCAGTTGCATGTTCATGAAGGTGGCCATGTCAGAGAAATCAGAAACCGCGCGCGGGTGCAACATATTGCGAAGGTGGGCCCTCGCGGTAACGAAGCCAATCCGTCACGCATTATTTTGCGCCCGTCGTCGGCATTGTGCCAAGCGTTTGAATCCGGAGCTGGCGTCAGTGCGCGGCTTGCGCGTCACCGTTTTGCGGGAACGCCTCGCCCGCGTACGCGTTGACAACAACGGTCTGACATCGCGGGCGCGTCAGAGTTTCAGTCAAATACCGGGCTTTGTTCCGGCCGTATCCTGCTGCTAACGTCACGCTGGCGCCACCGCTGCCGCAGCGGCCCGGGGATCACCACAGGACATCGGATGAGTCAATTCAGGTTGCTCGGCAAACGACGCTTCGGGCCGTTTTTCTGGACTCAGGCGCTGGGCGCGTTCAACGACAATGCGTTCCGCAATGCGCTGGTGATGCTGGTGGCGTTCCAGATGGGGCTGGACGACCATACCGTGTCGCTTTACACGAACCTGGCGCCGGCGCTGTTCATCATCCCGTTCTTCCTGTTCTCCGCCACCGCCGGCCAGCTCGCCGAGAAGTACGAAAAGAGCCGGCTCATCCGCTACGTGAAGTTGTTCGAGATCGCGGCGATGCTGCTGGCCGCCTACGGTTTCTATACCCACCACACCTCGCTGCTGCTGATCGTGCTGTTCATGATGGGCATGCACTCGACCATGTTCGGGCCGATCAAATACGCGATCCTGCCGCAGGCGTTGAAGCCCGAGGAGCTCGTCGGCGGCAACGGCCTGGTCGAGATGGGCACGCAGATGGCGATGTTGGTCGGCATGATCGCCGGCAATTCGCTGATGCTGGTGGCCGGCGTCGGGCCGTTGCTGGCGTCGGCGGCGACCATTGCGGTGGCGATCGCCGGCTACCTGGCGAGCCGGCGCATTCCGCCCGCGCCGGCCACCGCGCCGGAGCTGAAGTTCAACTGGAACCCGATCAGCGAAACCGCCCGCGTGCTCGGCATTACCCGCGCCGACCGCACTGTGTTCAATGCGGTGCTGGGTATTTCCTGGTTCTGGTTCTTCGGCACCGTGCTGATCGCGCAGTTGCCGATCTACACGCGCGAGACGCTGGGCGGCGACGGCTCGGTCAACACCCTGGTGCTGACCCTGTTTTCAATCGGCACTGGCGCCGGCGCACTGTTGTGCGAGAAGTTGTCGGGCAAGCGGGTGGAGATCGGCCTGGTGCCGCTGGGCGCGTTCGGACTCACCGCGTTCGGCATCGACCTGTATCTGGCCCGGCATGGCATGGCGGCAGCGCGCGGCCAGGACTGGCTGGCGTTCCTGCATGGCGCCGGCAGCTGGCGTGTGGTGATGGACCTCACCGCGATCGGTGTGTTCGCCGGCTTCTACGTGGTGCCGCTGTTTGCCTTCGTGCAGTCGCGCACGCCACGCGAGCGGCTGTCGCGGGTGATCGCCGGCAATAACATCATCAACGCCCTGCTGATCGTGCTGGCCGCCGGCTTCGGACTGGGACTGGGCGCGCTGGGACTGGATGCGGCGCAGATCTTCCTGGCCGCCGCGCTGCTCAATGTGCTGGTGGCGGCCTACATCTTCACCCTGGTGCCCGAGTTCCTGATGCGCTTCATCACCTGGGTGCTGGTGAACACGCTGTACCGGGTGCGCGTCGAGGGCATGCAACACCTGCCCGAGGAAGGCCCGGCCGTGCTCGTGTGCAACCACATCAGCTTCATGGACGCGCTGCTGCTGATGGCCAACCTGCGCCGGCCGGTGCGCTTCGTGATGTATTACAAGATTTTCGGAACGCCGCTGCTGAGCTTTGTGTTCCGTACCGCCAAGGCGATCCCGATTGCCGGGCACAAGGAAGATCCCGCCGTGTTGCAGGAGGCCTACGACGCGATTGATGCCGCGCTGGCCGATGGCGAGCTGGTATGCATCTTCCCCGAAGGCGGCTTGACCCTCGACGGCGAGGTCGCGCCGTTCCGGTCGGGCGTGGAGAGGATCCTGGCGCGACGCCCGGTGCCGGTGGTGCCGATGGCGCTGCGCGGGCTGTGGGGCAGCGTGTGGAGCCGACGCGATTCCCGACTCGGCCGGATGCGCCTGCCGCGCCGCTTCCGCGCCCGGGTGGAACTCGTCGTGGATGCTCCGGTGCCGCCATCGCAAGTCAGCGCAGAGGCGTTGGAAGCCCGCGTCCGTGAACTGCGCGGTGCCCGCCCGTAGGAGCCCGCTCGCGGGCGATGCTCCTGCTCTTGCGTTCCCCGTTCCCCGTTCCCGTTTCCCGTTCCCGTTTCCCGACCAAAGGCATCGCCCGCGAGCGGGCTCCTACGGACGGGCGGGCGGGGCTCAGCTGGTCCAGCCGCCGATCACCAGCAACGCCACCACGCTGAGCCAGGCCAGCAAGGCGCGCAGCAAGGCGCTGCGCAGGCGGCGCAGTTCGTCCAGCGGGTCGCTGTGTTCCTCGGCGTAGCCGTCGCCGGCTTCGATGTCGATCAACACATCGGCTTGCGCGGCGGCGCCGAGGAAGCCCGGGCCGCGCTCGTACCAGCAGGTCGGCGTGGCCTGGATATGCCAGCGCCGCCAGGCGTTGATCACGGCGTCCCAGTGGCCGACCACGGCCAGGGTGAAGGTGAGCAATTGGGCCGGCAGCCAGTCCAGCGCGTTGGCCAGGTAGCCGGCGGCCCGCTCGCTGTCGGCGTCAAGGGCAAGCGAGTCGCTGCGACCCAGCGTTTGCGCCAGCCGGTACAGCAAGGCACCCACGGGTCCGAGCAGGAAGAACCACAGCAGCACCGCGAAGCGGCGGCGCAAGGCGGCATAAGCGATCGCCTCGCCCAGCGCCGGCGCATTCCACGCCACCATACTGCCGTCGTCCGCCAGCGCCTGCGCGGCGGCTTCCCGGTTGACTCCGTCGGGGGCCGCCAGGATCGCCTCAAGGTCACGCTCGAACTCGCGCGGGCCGAAGCAGTACAGCAGCACGATCACGGCAAACAGCAACCGCGGCAGTTCGCCCAGCGCGGTATGGCTGAACAGCCACACCAACAGCGCGCAGACCACTACCGCCGGCAGCAGCGCCAGCACCACGCGCCCGGCGCCGCTGGTATCGGACAACTGGCGTACCCAACGCCGGAACAGGCCGTCCCGCCGCCAGCTCGCCAGCTGCGGAGCAACATGCAGCAGGCCCAGGGCGATCAGGACGGCAAGCAGATGAATGGCCATGGCGGTGAGCTCTCGGGTAGTGGCGCCATTGTATGCGAGCCACCGGCTGCTTCGCAGAAGTGCTCCTCCGCGTGGCCGCGGTGGCGTCAGCGCTGGTCCATCAGTTGACGAGTGAGTGCATCGACCGCATCGCTGGTGGGTGTGTGCCCGGCGTGCGGGCCGCAACCGTCCGCCTCGAGCAGGCGATCCATCAGTTGGGCGGTGATGATCTTTTTCTGCAGGTCGAAGCGCATGGCGGTGCAGCGCGTCCCCACCGCCAGCTGCCGCACCAGGTCCTGCACACTTGGTGCCACGCGCAAACGGAAACCGCCGACCTGTGATGTGGCCGCGCCCGGCACGGGCACCGCGCGCGTGCGCTGAGCGTCCTGCAGGCGGGTGCGGAAATCACCTGGCTCGTAGTCGGGTGCGGCGTGACCCGCGGTCGGTATCGGCGGCAAGCCGGTGGCGATGGTCGGCGCGCTACGGGCTGGCGTGCGTGGACGGGTTTCCGTGCGCAGCGGCCGTGATGCGGGTGCCGCCAGATGGCGCCGTTGTGGCGGCGCCGACACCTGGGCGATCTGCGCGGGTTTGGAGGGAGCTATGAAGACCAGCCGCAACGCATCATCGGCGCCGCGCGGAACCGGCTGGCGCGATTCGCGGTACTCGGCGGGACGCAACAACAATGCCAGCAATGCCAGATGGAAGCTGGCCACCACGCCGAGGGTGGCGCCGCGACGAAGTGCAATAGGCCAGGCTGGTGATGGATGTGGCGGCACGCTTCCCTGTGTCATCGGCAATCCCTGGTCGGCAAGATCGTGACCGCGCCATGACGAAGAAAGTTCGCGGCGCCCCGCCGCTCAGCGCACCAGCGTGTCCAGATCCAGCCCCGCGCGCAGCTGCAACCAATGTGCCAGCAAGCGGTAGGAAATCGACAACGCGGTGGATGGTATGAAGCTGCCGTCGGCCATGCCCTCGACGATTTGCTGCGGCGTGAACCAGCGCACGTCTTCCAGCTCGCGGTCGCGCATGTGGATCTGCCGCGACACCGCCGTGGCGATGAAGCCGACCATCAGCGAGGCCGGCATCGGCCACGGTTGCGAGGAGTGATAGCGCACCTGGTCGACGATCACCCCGGATTCCTCGGCGACTTCGCGGCGCACCGCGTCTTCCAGCGCCTCGCCCGGCTCGACGAAGCCGGCCAGCGTGGAATAGCGGTGCGGCGGCCAGCCGGGCTGGCGCCCGAGCAGGCAGGCCCCATCGTGTTCAACCAGCATGATCACCGCCGCGTCGGTGCGCGGGAAGTGCAGACGCGCGCAATCGGGGTTGCTGCATTGCGCGCGATGCCCGGCGGAAACCAGTTGCAGCGGTGCGCCGCAGTACGCGCAAAAGCGTGTCTCGCGCTGCCAGTGCGACAGTGCCTTGGCGTAGGCGAACAGACCCGCCTCGTCCGCACTGAGCAGCAGGCCGGCGTGACGCAGGCTTACGCGGCGTGCGTCGAGCGCGGTTTCCAGCGTGCCGATCCGGGTCGGGTCCTGCGCCACCAGCAGGAAATGCGGGCGATCGTGGGCGATGCCCAGCAAGATGGTGGGGGCGTCCGCGAACCAGTGTTGGCGTTCGCGGGCGTCGAGCCAGCGCAAGGTGTCGCTGTCGCGGCACAGGAACGCTTCGCCCGTGGTGTCCAGCAACAGATAGCGCGCGCTGTCCGCATGCGCTTGCGCGGCGACCCAGGTCGCCTCGTCGCGGTGCTCGGCGCTGCGGTCGAGTACCAGGCTCAGGCCGGCGAAGGTGTTGGGTTGCGGTAGCGCGGCCTGGTCCATGGCGCCGCGCTCAGGCAGTGAACGAGGAGCCGCAGCCGCAAGTGGTCTTCGCGTTCGGGTTGCTGATCACGAATTGCGCGCCGCTGAGGTTCTCGGCGTAGTCGATCTGCGCGCCGGTGAGGTATTGCAGGGAGAGCGGATCGCACAGCAAGGTGACGCCCTCGCGTTCGATCGCCAGGTCGTCATCGGCTTGCGCTTCGTCGAAGGTGAAGCCGTACTGGAAACCGGAGCAGCCACCGCCGCTGATGTAAACGCGCAGTTTCAGCGTGGGGTTGCCTTCCTCGGCAATCAGCTCGTGCACCTTGTGCGCGGCCGCCGCGGTGAACTCGAGCGGGGCGCCGCCGCTGCGGTAGTCGGGAATCGGGACGATGGTTTCCATGGCTATCTACATGAGGGCGTGGCAGGTAAGTGCAAGCATAGCGCGTACGGGCTCAGGAAGATTCGACCGCCGTGAGGAGGCGCGCTGCCGGCACTGCGCGGGGCCTGGTGAACGCGTGATCCGGATTGGCCGGTGGCGCGCTGCCGGCACGAAAGTTCGGCGGCGGTCGCACCACAAGCACTTCCTTCGGCCACGATGGATAGGCGACTGTTCAGCAGTGCCTAGGCTGGTACTGACTCATCATCCGCGTCGGTCAAGGCGACAGCCGGTGCGGCCAGCGCGCGTTGCCCTTCCTCGGCCTCGCGTGAAATACGGCCGTTGACCTGGGCGCCGGCCGCCATTTCCAGCGTGTGGTAACGCAAGTCGCCGTCGATCCGCGCCTGCGGCGCCAACTCCAGCCGCACGCTCACGTGGACGTCGCCGATGATGTGGCCGTTGATCACCGCATGCGGCACCCGCACCTCGCCTTGCACCTCGCCGTGCTCGCTCAGCGTGAACATCGCATCATCGCCCTCGGCCAGCACCGCGCCTTCGATGCGCCCATCCAGATGCAGCGCACCATTGAAATGCAAGTCGCCGCGGATCACCGTGCCGCGCGCGATCAAGCTGGTTTCGGGACTGCCATTCTTGCGGTCGCTGCGTCTACGGTTGAGCATCTCGGTCTCCCTCGGCGGTGGTGATATTGCCGCTCAGCGCGGCACCCCAGGCAACGGCGCGGCTGACCGTCTGGCCGCTTTCCGGCTTGACCTGGATGCGCAGCCGCGTGGGCCGGAAATCGGCCGGCAGCAGAATCGTGCCCTGCAACTGCTCGAAATAGGTGAAGCGGAACGGCAAGCCGTCCTTTTGCGCGCTGTCGCCCAGCGCTGGCCAGGCCAGCGTGACCACCTTGTTCTTGCGCAGGCCCTCCACGCTTACCGTGACGTTGCCGCTGATCTCGCTGCCGCGCTTTGCGTTCTGCGTGAGGCTGAGGATCAGCGTCCAGCCGCGCGAGCCGTTGATCGGCTGCAGCTTCACTTCCTGTAGTTTCAGTCCCTGGCGCTGACCGTTGCCGGCGACCAGGCGCGAATAAAAGCCCAGATCCGCGCGCAAGGCGCTGAGCTCCTTCTCGCGCTGCGCCAGCGTGCCCCGCAACGCACCGGTGGCAACCTCGTTGACCTGGCCGTCCCGTTGCAGGTTCGCCACCTGCTGCTTGAGGTCGTTCACCTCGGCCAGCAGCGCTCGTTGTTGTTTGTGATCAACGGCTGCCGGCGTGCTGCGCCCGCTCAGGAAAAAAACCAGCAAGCCGACCGCCAGCACGCTGCCCAGCCAGGCCAGGCCCCACCACAGGCGCCGCCAGCGAGAGCCGACGTCGTCGTGCCTTCGTACCACAAGGCGCGGTGGTGGTCGTGAACCCATGGGAGGATCGTTCCGGCAAAAGCAAAGGTATAGCCCGGCCGTGACGAAAGCGTCAAGGAACAGGCGCACGCCGGCGCGGGTCCGCCGCGGCGGCGTGCGCAGATCGTGACGCGGTATCAGCTCAGCATTTTGCTCTGCAGGTAACGCTCCGTGCCGATGTCCTTGATCAGATTGAACTGGGTTTCCAGCCAGTCTATGTGCTCTTCTTCGTCGTGCAGAATCTGCTTGAACAAATCGCGGCTGACGTAATCGGCGACCCCTTCGCAGTGCGCGATCCCTTCGCGCAGATCCTTCGTGGCAGCCATTTCCAGGTCCAGGTCGCCCTGCAGCGCTTCCACCGGATTCTCGCCGATACGCAACTTGCCCAGCCGCTGCAGGTTCGGCAGCCCGTCCAGGAACAGGATGCGTTCGATCAACCGATCGGCGTGCTTCATTTCCTCGATCGATTCCTTGTACTCATGCTCGGCCAGCTCGGTGTAGCCCCAGTTCTTGTACATGCGGCAGTGCAAAAAATACTGGTTGATCGCGGTCAGCTCGTTGTAGAGCACCTTGTTCAGGAATTCGATGACCTTGGCATCACCCTTCATGGCTTTTCTCCTTCACGACAGTCACCGGCCACTATACAAAATCCGCGCGAGGACGGATGGAATGAGAACGGCAACAGTTCACCGTGGCGAACCAGCAAACACCTCGGCCTGATTCCGCGCCAAGTCCCGCCGCTCAAAACCCCTCTCCCCTCGGGAGAGGGGTCGGGGAGAGGGTGCGCCCGGAGCGCGCCATGCCAGCATTCGACCCGGCAGCCCCTCCGCCGCTGACGAGGCCCCGATCACCAACAAAGCCCGACCGTCGAAAGCCCCTCTCCCCCCGGGAGAGGGGTTGGGGAGAGGGTGCGTGCGGAGCGCACTGTGTCAGCGTTCGATCCAGCAGGTCCAAGCGCCATGCGTGCCCTTCGTCAGCGTTTCGCGCGCCACCTTCTCACCTGCCAGACGCTCGCGGGTCGAGGAGAGCTAGAGAGCGCGCCACTGAGGTTCGCCGCCCATCAGATGCGCGGAAACGAAGACAAACATAAGGAGTGGTGATTCGACTTCTTGCGCAAACGCGGCACGCGCAGCTAAAACGCGGACAACCCGCTCAGGCAGCAACCAGCGGCAATTGGCAAAGCACCTGCCGCTTGGCCTGGTCGAGCGTGGCGCGGGCCTCGTCCTGACAGCAACCGCAGCAATCGCCACAGCCGGTACGCGCCTGCAATTCGTCAAACGTCTGCACGCCATCGGCCGCTTCGCGGCGGATGTCATGGTCGGTGACGGCATTGCACAGGCAGATGTACATGGCGCGTATAAGAACGCGAATGCGAATGATTGTCAACAATCAATTTTTCAGCCGCTGCCGCCCGTTCAGGCAGCGGTCCGCCCGTCGCCCGGCCCGGTGGGCGACGGGCCAGGCTCGTCACGCGGTGGTGTGGTGCCGATTTCCACACCGAACAATTCCTCCACCAGCGGCGCGAAATGGCGCAAGGCCCGTGCGTACACGTCCCGCTTGAAGTTGACCACGTGCGCGGCCGGATACCAGAAGTCGACCCAGCGAAAGATGTCGAACTCCGGCTTCTCGTTGGCGTCCAGCTTGAATGCTTCCTCGCCCCCGACCAATTTCAGCAGGAACCACACCTGCTTCTGGCCGATGCAGGTCGGCCGCTGGTGCCGGCGCACATAGCGATCGGGCAGGCGATAGCGCAGCCAGCCGTGGGTGGCGGTGATCACCTCCACCTGATGCGCCGCCAGCCCGGTTTCCTCCTCCAGCTCGCGGTACATCGCCTCCAGCGGCGTTTCATCCGTGCGCATGCCGCCCTGCGGAAACTGCCAGCCATCACGATTGACCCGACGCGCCCAGAACAGCTGGCCGTCTGCATTGAGCAGCACGATGCCCACGTTCGGACGGTAGCCATCTACATCAATCATGTCGTCTCCTGGGGCCAGGCCCCGCGACTTCGCGGCAAAAGCACGGCGAAGCCTCATGCCCGATTCAACCACAGCCCGCAAAGCAGCGGCAAGCCGCCGACTTGAACGAACACGCCCCGCCCACTACACTTTCGCGCCCCGCCAGCGATCGTCCCGATCGCCCTGCGGCGGCCTCCCAATGGCTATGTAGCTCAGCTGGTTAGAGCACAGCACTCATAATGCTGGGGTCGGTGGTTCGAGTCCACCCATAGCCACCAA
>CAJDTN010000070.1_pt2 | contig 16453 bp, 12 predicted proteins | sample 7389801 | NCBI WGS metagenome assembly CAJDTN01 (sample SAMEA7055653, study PRJEB34461) | soil metagenome | biome: terrestrial ecosystem; feature: Peninsula; material: soil | place: Antarctica | collected 2016
GAAGGCAGCGTGCGCCGCGCCGGTGATCACGTGCGCATCACCGCGCAGCTGATCGAAACGACCAGCGACTCGCATCTGTGGTCGGAAACCTACGACCGCGAGATGAAGGATGTGTTCGCGATCCAGGATGACATCGCGCGCAGCATCGTCGACGCGCTGCGAATCACGCTGAGCCCGAAGGAGCGGCGCGCCCTGCAGAACGACACCACGACCAACGCCAGCGCCTACGATTTCTATCTCAAGGGACGCAAGTACTTCTATGCGATGAGCCGGCGCGATTTCCTGCATGCGATCGGCATGTTCGAGCGCGCGATAGAGTTGGATCCGAAATACGCGATGGCCTACGCCGGGCTCTCCGACGCCTATTCCATGTTGTATCGCTATGCCGATGCGTCGCAACACAATGCGTCGATGGCCGAACAGACCAGCCGGCGCGCAATCGAGCTGGATCCCGATTCGGCCGAGGCCCAGGCTTCGCTGGGCACGGCGCTGTTCACCAAGGGCGACTTCGAAGGGGCCGAGAAACGTTTCGAAAGCGCGATCCTGATCAATCCCAACCTGTACGAATCGTACATTTTCTATGGTCGCGCCTGTCTGGCGAAGGGCGACTTCGAGAAAGCTGCGCGATTGTTCATACGTGCCGGAGAGGTGAATCCGGACGATTACCAGGCACCGCGATTCCTCGGCATGACGTATGGCGCCATGGGTCGGGCGGAGCAGTCACGGGAAGCGGATGCGCGCGCGTTGGCGATTATCGAGCGGCATACCGCGATGAACCCGGACGACGGGCGTGCGTTCCTGCTCGGGGCCTCAGTCCTGTCGAAGACAGGACAGCGCGAACGCGCCATCGAATGGGCCGAACGCGCCTTGCAGTCGCGCGACAACGAGCCCCACTACCTCTACAACGCCGCCTGCGTCTATGCCGGTCTGGCCGAGGTCGAGCGTGCGATGGACCTGCTTGAACGTGCCGTGGAACTGGGCTGGGGGGACCGCGCCTGGATCGAACATGACAGCGATCTCGCTGCGCTGCGCACGAACCCGCGCTACCAGGCCCTGTTGGCGGGCATCCACGCATGAAAGCGTCCGGGAAATCGCCTGCCGTGCTCGGCCACTTCTGGGAAGAGCTGCGCCGGCGCCGCGTGATTCGCGTGGCGGCGGTGTACATCGTCATCGGCTGGATCATCATCGAAGTGGCCTCCACCGTGTTGCCGCCGCTGAACCTGCCGGACTGGTCAGTAAAGCTGGTAATCGTCCTGGTCGCGCTGGGTTTTCCGATCGCGGTGGTGATGGGCTGGATGTTCGATGTCGGGTCCCACGGGGTCGAGCGGACCGAGCCGATGGCCGACGCCGGGGCGCCGCCAGTGAAGCCAACGGCCGGGACGACGCCGGAGTTGCGGGAGTCCGATGTACGTCCACGCGAGGCGACCAGAGCGCGGCCGAACGAGTCCGGCGACCGCCACAGCATTGCTGTGCTGCCGTTCGTCAACATGAGCGGCGACGCCGAGAACGAATACTTCAGCGACGGCATTTCGGAGGAGATCCTCAACCTGCTGACCAAGCTGCCTCAGCTCAAGGTCGCCTCGCGCACTTCGTCGTTCAATCTCAAGGGCGAGAAGATCGACATCCCGCTGGTCGCTCGCCAGCTGGGCGTCGGCACGGTGCTGGAAGGCAGCGTCCGACGCTCCGGCGACCACGTGCGCATCACCGCGCAGTTGATCGACGCCGAATCCGACTCGCACCTGTGGTCGGAAACCTACGACCGCGAAATGAAGGACGTGTTCACAATCCAGGACGACATCGCCCAGAGCATCGTCAACGCGCTGCAGATGACACTCAGTCCCAGCGAGCGCCGCGCGCTGCAATCGGTGGCGACCTCCGATCCCGAGGCTTACGACTTCTACCTGCGCGGTCGCAACTACATGTACCTGATGGCCCGACGCGATTACGAGCACGCCATCCGGATGTTCGAGCAGGCGATCAAGATCGACTCGAAATACGCGCTGGCCTACGCCGGCACCGCCGATGCCTATTCGATGCTGTATCGCTATGTATCGGCGTCAGCCGATAACCTGGCGCACGCCAATCGCGCCAGCGAGCAGGCGGTGGCGCTGGATCGCTACTCGGCCGAAGCGCACGCCGCACGTGGCCTGGCGCTGGTCATCAGCGAACAATACGAAGACGCCACGCGGGAGTTTGACAGCGCGATCGAACTCAATCCCAACCTGTTCGAGGCATGGTTCTACTACGGGCTGGCGTGCTCGTCGCAGGGCAGGTTCGAGCAAGCGGCGGAACTGTATGCCAAGGCATCGGAGATAAACCCGGCGGACTACCAGGCGCAGGTCTTTCTGGCTCAGGCATACGCATCGCTGGGCAGAAAGCAGGATGAGATGCGGGTGCGACTCAGCCTGCTGGGCACGCTTGAACAACACATCCGCCTGAATCCGCACGATACCCGTGCGCTGTACATTGGTGCGCAGAACCTGTGGCACGTCGGCGAGCAGAAGAAGGCGGTTGAGCTGACCGAGCAGGCGCTGGGCCAGGGTCAGGACGAGCCGATGGTGCTGTACAACGTGGCCTGTCTGTACACGACCCAGGGCAACAAGCCGCGCGCGCTGGACCTGCTGGAGAAGGCCGTCGAACTCGGCTTTGGCGACAGTGCGTGGATCGAGACCGACAGCGACCTCGAGCCGTTGCACGATGAACCGCGCTATCGGGCGCTGCTGGCGAGCATCGACCAATGAACGAGCCAGTCGGAAGTTCCGGGTTGGCCCGCTTTGTCGAGGAACTGCGGCGGCGGCGTGTGGTGCGCGTGGTGATCCTGTACGTGATCGTCGGCTGGGTGGTGATCGAAGCGGCGGCCACCATGCTGCCGGCGCTGCACCTGCCTGACTGGTCGGTCACCCTGGTCACGGCCTTGGTACTGCTGGGCTTCCCGATCGCGGTGATCATGGGCTGGGTGTTCGATTTCGGACCGCGCGGGGTGGAGAAGACCGCCGCGGCGCCGCAGGCCGTCGAGATTGACGCAACCGCGCAGCCCGCGGCGGCGGCTCCGTTCGTGGCGGGCCCAGCCGGCGCAACACTCAAGCCCGCTGCGGCTGGGGCCGAACCCGATCGGCGCACCATCGCCGTGCTGCCGTTCGTCAACATGAGTGGCGATGCCGAGAACGAGTACTTCAGCGACGGCATCGCGGAGGAGATTCTCAACCTGCTGGCCAAGCTGCCGCAATTGAAGGTGGCGTCGCGCACCTCGTCGTTCGTGTTCAAGGGCAAGGAGGCCAGCATTCCCACTGTGGCGCGTGAGCTCAACGTCGGCATCGTGCTTGAAGGCAGCGTGCGCCGCGCCGGGGACCAGGTGCGCATCACCGCGCAGCTGATCGATGCCGCCTCCGACTCGCACCTGTGGTCGGAGACTTACGATCGCCAGATGAAAGACGTGTTCGCGATCCAGGACGACATCGCGCACAGCATCGTCAAGGCGCTGCAGGTGACGCTGACGCCACTGGAGCGGCGGGCGATGCAATTCGTCGCCACCGCCGATCCCGAGGCCTACGACTATTATCTGCGCGGCCGCAACTACATGTACTCGATGGCGCGCCGCGACTACGAGCACGCGATCCGCATGTTCGAACAGGCGATCGGTGTCGATTCCAAGTATGCGCTGGCCTATGCCGGTCTGGCTGATGCGTGGTCGCACCTGTACCGCTACGCCGAAGCCACCCCCGAAAACGTGGCGAAGGCCAATCGCGCCAGCGAGCAGGCCGTGGTGCTGGATCGCGATTCAGCCGAGGCACACGCTTCGCGCGGCCTGGCGTTGTTCATCAGCGAAAAATACGATGCCGCCGAGCAGGAATTCGAACAGGCGGTGACGCTCAATCCGAACCTGTTCGAGGCGTGGCACTATTACGGGTTGGCCTGCTCCTCGCAAGGCAAATACGAGAAGGCGGTGGAGCTCTACAGCAAGGCGGTCGAGGTCAATCCCGCCGACTTCCAGGTGCCGATGTTCCTGGCCATGGCGTACGCCTCGCTGGGCCGCAGGCAGGACGAGATGCGCGTGCGGCTTGGTGCGCTCGGCACCGTCGAGCGACACCTGCGGCTGAATCCGCACGATACCCGTGCCCTGTACATCGCCGCACAAAATCTCTATCGCATCGGCGAGAAGGACAAGGCCACCGCGCTGGCCGAGCAGGCGATGCAGCAGGGCATGGACGAACCCGTCGTGCTCTACAACGTCGCCTGTCTCTACACCGGCCTGGGCCAGACCGATCGCGCGATCGACCTGCTGGAAAAGGCGGTGAATCTGGGTTGGGGCGACCGCGCCTGGATGGAGAACGACAGCGACCTCGACACGCTGCACGACAACCCGCGCTTCAAGGCGTTGCTGGCCGGCATCCGGGGCTGACCACCGGTGCGGGTCGCGGTACCAGCCGGCTGCTTCTCAGCGCTTGCGCGCCAGGCTCAGGCCGTCGCCAAGCGGCAGCATCGACAGATCGATGCGCTGGTCGCGATGCAGCTTGTCGTTGAGCGCCTGCAGCGCGCGCGTGTCGGCGTCGGCCGCGGGCCGCGCCACCGCGCCGCTCCACAGCACGTTGTCGATCGCGATCAACCCGCCCGTGCGCAACAATCGCAGGCAGCGTTCGTAGTAGTCGTCGTAGCCGGTCTTGTCCGCATCGATGAAGGCGAAGTCGTAACGGCCGGCCTCGCCCGCGCCCAGGCACGCCGACGCCAGCCGCAGGTCGATCTTGTGCGCCACGCCGGCGCGTTGCCAGAACGGCCGGCCGATCGTCGTGTATTCATCGCTGATGTCGCAGGCGAGTAGGTAGCCGTCTTCGGGCAGCGCCAGCGCCACCGACAGCGCGCTGTAGCCGGTGAACACGCCGACCTCGATGCAGCGGCGCGCACCGATCAGCTTCACCAGCAAGGCCATGAACTGCCCCTGCTCCGGCGAGATCTGCATCTGCGCACGTGGGTGCGTCCGGGTCGCCTCACGCAAGGCGCTTTGCTCGGGGTGCTCGCGCAACGAATGGTCGAGCAGATACTGGTAGAGCGTGTCGTCGAGATTCAGACTGCGATCGGACATGCTTCGGACTCCTGCGTCGTGGCGTCGTCACGACCTTCAGACTCTACGCTCAAAGCAGCCTGGCAGCCCCTGCTCAAGGCCGTCGATCGTCACCCGGGCGCCGCCGCCGCCCCTGCCGACGCTGCCGTTTGCTCCACCAGCGCAGCAGGCCGTAGGACAGACGGACCTTCTCCTGCCCCACCGGCAGGTCGGCGCGAGCAAAGATCCACGAGGACTTGCTGAAGGCCACCTGCTGTGACGGATACACGCTGCGGTGGCCAATAATCAGGTAGGCCGCGACGCAGGCGCCGGCGACATACAGCGTGGAATCCGCGCCAAACAACTCCACTCCCATCAGGATCGCCGCCATCGGCGCATTGGAGGCCGAGGCCACCACCGCGGTCAGCCCCACCGCCGCGCCGAGCGCGGGTGCCAGTCCCAACATGTGCGCGAACGCACCGCCGAGCACCGCGCCGATCACAAACTGCGGCGTCACGATGCCGCCATAAAACCCCGAGCCCAGGGTGACTGCCACCAGCAACGACTTCCACAAAAATCCGAGGTACGGCATCGGCTCCCCGCCCAGCGCGCGCTCCATCATCGGCAGGCTCAGGCCGAGGTAATCGGTCGGCACCACCAAGATCAGCAAGGACAACACCACCGCACCCAACACCGGCACCAGCGGCGGCCACAACCCGAAGCGATCACGCAACTTGCCGAACCAGCGCTTCATCGTTTCCAGCAATTCGACGAAGATCCAGGCCGCAGCGCCGCACAGGATGCCGATCAGCACGGTCTTCAGGAACAGCAGTTCGGTGAAACCACCGGCGAAGGCGATGTGATACACCGGATACGGCACGCCCATGTACTTGCTGACCTGGAACGCGGTGACTCCGGCGATGATCCCGGGGAACAGGAAATCGTGGCGGATACGGCCGATCGCCAGCATCTCCACGCCGTAGATCGCGCCCGCGATCGGGGTACCGAACACGCTGGCGAAGCCGGCGCTGACGCCACAGGCCAGCAGGCGTTTGCGCAATTCCTGGTTGAGATGCAAGGTGCGACCGATACCGGCCGCGAGGCTGGCGCCGATGTGCGAGCACGGCCCTTCCTTGCCGGCCGAAGCGCCGCAGCCCAGCGTGACCAGCGCAGCCAGCGGCTTGATCCACATCGTGCGAAACGGCATCTTGCCGTGCTGCTCGTTCACCGCGACGATCGGTGAATCCTTGAAGCCGCTGCGACTCAGGCGATAGCCGTAATGCAGCAACAAGCCGTTGACCAGGCCGCCGGCCAGCAGCAGGCCGAACTGTGCCCACCACGCCATCGCATACGTATGCCCCTCGGTGGCAAACAACGCGCGCAGGAAGATGCTGCAGCCGACCCCGATCACCGCGCCGGTGAAGATCGACAACACCAGCCACTGCACCACCGTCGCCAGCATCACGAGCGGTTCGGCGAGACGGGAGCGAGGCATGGCGGGGTACCAAACGGGAGGGAAAGGGCACGCGCTGCCTGGTCAGCACCGAAGCTGTGCCGCCAAAAGCCCCTCTCCCCTCGGGAGAGGGGTTGGGGAGAGGGTTCAGGCGGAGCGTATTGCAGCGGTATTCGTACTGCAGCTCCACGCTTCGCCCGTACCCTCATCCGGCGCTACGCGCCACCTTCTCCCGACGGGAGAAGGGCTTCCGACGGCCGGGTTTTCACGCAAATCAGGCTTGGCTAGTGTAGACCCGTCCCAGCCGCATCCCCGCAGACACCCTGAAGATGCCCGCGCCGCGAGCCGCAGGACGGACATCTTTACCCGCGCCTCAGTGCGCGCCGTCCCGTACCGGCTTCACATAGGTATTGAACAGCTCGTCGATGCGCCGGTACTCGTCATGCCAGGAATCGGCGTGCTCGAAGCCATGCCGCTCCATCGGGTACAGCGAGATCCAGAAGTTCTTCTTGTGCAGCTCGATGAAACGCTGGTACAGCCGGATCGAGTCGCTGGCCATCACGTTGTTGTCGATCAGGCCATGCTGGATGAGCAGCGGATCGCGCAGGTTGGCGGCGTACTCGATCGGCGAGCTGGTCTTGTACGCCTCCGGATCGAGCTGCGGGTCGTTGAGGATATTGGCGGTGTATTCGTGGTTGTAGCTGGTCCAGTCGCTGACCGGGCGCAGCGCAGCGCCGGCGGCGAACTCACCCGGCGCGCGCAGCAGCGCCATCTCGGTCATGAAACCGCCGTAGCTGCCGCCGTAGATGCCCACCCGTTTCGGATCGACGCCGTGGTGCTTGACCAGCCAGGCCTTGCCATCGAGCAGGTCCTCCAGTTCCGGATGGCCCATGTTGCGGTAGATTGCGGTGCGCCAGTCGCGCCCGTAACCGGCCGAGCCGCGGTAGTCCATGTCCAGCACCACGTAGCCTTGCTGCACCAGCAAGTTGTGAAACATCTGTTCGCGGAAGTAGTACGTCTCCTGCAGCGACACGTCCTGCAGGTAGCCCGCGCCGTGCACGAAGAGCACCGCCGGGCGCGAAGCGGGCATGTCGGCCTCGCTGGCCGGGCCGTAGTACTTCGCGTAGATCACGCCGGCACCGTGCGCGGAGGGCACTTCGACGATCTTCGGTGCGATCCAGTCGCGCGAGGTGTACGCGTCCTTCATGGTGTTGGTGAGTTCTTTCGGCGTGCCGCCGGCGGAGTCCTGCACCGTCAGCTGGTCGAACCGGTACGGCGCCGAATGCAGCACCGCCAGTTGCGTGCCATCGGGTGAGAGCTTGAACCCGTCGCTACCCTGGTACTGGGTCAGCCGGCTCAGTTCGCCGCCGCCGGAGGGCACGCGATAGATGTCATAACTGTACGGTGCCAGCTTGTTCGCCAGCAGATAGAACCACTTGCCGTCGGCGCTGAGTTGTGGCGCGCTGACCTCGAACTTGCCCGCGCCGCTCAGTTGCCGCGCCTTGCCATCCAGCGGTTGGGTGTAAAGGCGCGAATAGCCGCTGTGCTCGCTCAGGTACCACAACGTGCGGCCGTCCTTGAGCCAGCCGAAATCATTGAAGCTCCAGTTGATCCACGCCGGGTCGGTCAACCGCTGCTGGCTGACCAGGACGTGCTTGTCGAAGTCGACGCTGGCGATCCAGCGATCCTTGTTGTCGATCGCGCGCAACTGGATCGCCAACTGGCTGCCGTCATCGCTCCACGCAATACCGCCGCCACCGCCATCCTCGCCACCGGCGGCGATGCGTACGGGGCGCACTTCGGGCGCCTTCAGTGCCTTCGCCTGGTCGGATTTGCCGGCCTGCTCCAGCACTGCCACCGCCTGTTTGCGCAGCGTCGCCAACGGATCGGTCTTGATGCCGGGCAGACCATCCGTTTTCAGCGGCCAGGTTTGGTGCTGCACCAGGTCGAGCAACAGCAGCGATTGCGGCACCGGGTCGTCGCGACCGACGTAGTTGCGCGCATCCTCCGGCTCGGTGTAGCCGCTGTCGGTGACGTAGTGATTGACCACCGACGCCTTGCCGCGTTTGTAATTTTTCGGAGCGGTCACCAGCAACAGCCAGCGCCCATCCGGGGAGAGCTCCGCGTCGACCGCCCTGATCTTGTCGCCCAACCAGAACGGGCGCGGCGTGCGGCCGGCGTCGGCCGCCGCCAGCGCCTGCGTGTGGTCGCGCATGGCCTGCTTGTCGGCCTTGATCTCGCGCAGGGTCTTGAACAGGCTCAATTGCAACTCGCCCAGATCGTCCGGCTTCTTCGCCTGCGGATCGTCGGCAAACTTCAGCTCGGCCACCGGCGCGGTCACGCCGCTGGCCAGGTTGTAGCTGAACCAGTCGGTGCCGGCGCGAAACTGCAGCGCGCGACCATCGGCGGAGAACTGCGGCGACGACTCGCGTTGCGAGGTCATCGTGACCTGCTGCCGTCGCCCGCTGGCCAGATCCACCACGAACACATCGCCGTGCAGGATGAACGCGGCATGCCGGTGCGCGCGGTCGAACACCGCCGGGCCATCGGCCGTGGTCATCGCCGCCGGGTCCAGCTTCACGTTGCTGCCACTGGCTGGATCGACCCGGTACAGGTCGCGCACCGAACTGCCGTCGCGCTTGACCTGATAGAACAGATGGCGCCCGTCCACGCCCCAGTACGGATCTTCCACCGCATGCCCGACCCAGTCCGGGTTGGCCATGATGGTTTCCAGGTCGAGCGACGCCGATGCCGCGCTCGCAGGCGGCTCGGCTGCGGCCACTGGCAGCATGATGAAGGCGGCAAGGGTAGCTACGATCAAGCGGCGCATGGATCTCCCCCAGGCAAAAAGGGCAGCATAACCGAGGGAACCGGACAGTCGCGGTCGACCGTGCCGAAAGTCAGGGCTTTTGCGGGCGCGCCGAGCAGCCGTCAATCGACACGCGGCGGCGCGACGAAACCCGTGGTCAATGCGGTTTTCGCCGGACTCGCCGCCAATGATGGTTCACGGCTACTCTTCCAGATCCACCATTCACACCAGGTGATCATGATGCGCGCCAGCTTCGCTCTCGCCTTCGTACTATTCGCGGTCGGTGCCGCCGATGCCGCGCAGTTGCCCACGCCCAAAGCCGAGGCACGCGACGTCACCCTGCTCGGCCCGACCCAACCGTTGCCACCGCCGACCATGCGCGGCGCCGACGCGAGCGCGATCCATGGTGTGAGCGTGGCCGATCCGTACCGCTGGCTGGAACACCCGGACGCGCCGACGGTGCAGCGCTGGATCAAGGCGCAGAACACGTACACCGAAGCAGAACTGGCGGCGATGCCGCAAGGCAAGGCGCTCACCGCCCGCGTGCAGCAACTGGCGATCACCTCGACCACGCGCTCCGGCCCGATGCTGGCCGGCGGCACCTTGTTCTACCTGCAGCAGACCCCGCCGCAGCCGCAGCCCCTGCTGATCGCACAGGCCTGGCCAGACGGTGCGGCAAAAACGTTGGTCGACCCGAATGGCGCCGGCGGCAGCCACGCGATCACCGCTTACTGGCCCTCGCCGCACGGCCGTTACCTGGCCTACGGCACCGCCGAGGGCGGCAGCGAGTTGACCACCATCCACGTACTCGAGGTGGCCAGCGGCAAGACCCTGCCCGATACGCTGCCCTGGGCCGGCGGCGGCACCACGCCGCAGGGACTGGCCTGGGATGCGGACGAACGCGGCTTCAGCTACGTGCGTTTTCCGCCGCCGGCCAGCGGCAAGCCGGTGCAACAGTTCCACGCCACCCTGGCCCACCACACGCTGGGTCAAAGCGCCGTGGAAGACGCCGTGGTGTTCGGCGCGGGCTATTCGAAAGTGGCCGAGTACGTGCTGGTGAACGCGCCGGCCACGGCGCAAACAGCGGTACTCGCGTACATCGGCGATGGTGGGCCGGCCGAGGTCTACCTGCGCGACGGCAAGCAGTTCCGACGCGTGCTTGAGCGCAGCGCCAATGTACGCACGGCGGCGTGGGTGGGTGGACACCTGTATGTCGCTTCGTTCCAGGACGCGCCGCGCGGCAGGATCGTGGCCATCGACACGCACGGCAAGAGCACGCCGGTACTCGGCCAGCGTGACGGCGCGATCCAGCGCATCGCCCCGTTCGGCGATGGCTTTCTGGTGGTGCGCAGCTGGGGCCCGGACTGGTGGGCGGAGCAGTACGACGCCCGCGCGAAATTCGTGCGGCGCCTGCCGCTGCCGGCGCACGGCATCGCGATCAACGACATCGCGGCGCAAACCGGCTCGGACCAGGCGCTGATCGCTTACAGCGGCTGGACCACGCCGACCCGCTGGGTGGAATACGACGGCCAGCGCGGCACGCTGAAAAACGTGTTCGAGGTACGCCCGGCGGCGGACTACTCGCAAATCGTCGCGCAGCGCATCGAAGGCACCTCGAAGGACGGCACCAAAATTCCGATGACCGTATTGTCACTGGCGGGCACCACCGCCAACGGCGTGCGTCCGACCATTCTGTACAGTTACGGCGGCTTCGACATTCCGGTCAAACCCGGCTTCATCGGCGCCAACCTGGCCTGGCTGGAGCGCGGCGGGGTGCTCGCCTACGCGAACATCCGCGGCGGCAATGAATTCGGCGAGGCCTGGCATGCGCAGGGGCAGCAGCTGGACAAGCAGAATGTGTTTGACGACTTCCATGCTGCCGCGCTGGCGCTGTTCGACACGCACTGGACCGACCGCGCCCACCTCGGCATCCTGGGCGCCAGCAACGGTGGCCTGCTGATGGGTTCGCAGATCGTGCAGCACCCGCACGACTACCGCGCGGTGATGGCCAAGGTCGGCATTTTCGACATGCTGCGGCATGAAACGCAGTTCGCCAACGGCGCCTACAACGTCCCCGAATACGGCAGCATCGCGGACCCGGCGCAGTTCAAGGCCACGCTGGCGTATTCGCCGCTGCAGAACGTGCAACCGCACACGGCCTATCCGGCGATCCTGCTGACCACCGGCGCCAACGATTCGCGGGTGGCGCCCTGGCAATCACGCAAATTTGCCGCGGCGCTGCAGAACGCCACCAGTTCCAGGCAGCCGATCATGCTGCTGACCCGGATGAACGCCGGCCACGGCATCGACGCCCCGTTCAGCCAACGCGTCGGCGACACCGCGATCGGATTGACGTTCTTCGCGCATGAGCTGGGACTTGACGCCAAGCCGTGAGTGTCGCCGGGCAAGGCTGGCCGGCCCGCCATGATTGCCGCATCATGGCAGGTGACGCAGCGCTGGCCAACGGTCGCCACAAGGAGGGAATCTTCATGAAGAAGGTCTGGATGTTTGCAACGAGCCTGCTGTTGTTCTGCGCTTTGCCAACGCAGGCCGCCCATGTGCACGAGCAGACCTATGTGGTTGGCACCGACGTGGATGCCAACGGTCACATTACCGCGACCCAAGTCGATGCCGATGTACCGGCGAGTATTGCCGACGTGCTCGCAAGCGCGGTGAAGCAATGGAAGTTTGTGCCGGCCAGGCACGATGGTCACCCGGTCCCGGCACATACGTTCATCCGCGCAAAATTGCAGGCTGTGCCGGACTCCGATGGGCACGACGAACTGCGAATTGAGTTTCTGGGCAATGGGCCCAAGCTCGACAAGACGAACCCGACCCCACGCTATCCGCTGGACGCAGCCCGCGCGAATGAACCGGCATTCGTCTTCCTCGACGCCATGGTGCAACCGGACGGCAGCCTTGCCGACATGACGGTTCGCAGCCAATTTGCACATTGGCCGGTGCGCCCCTCCTTCGAGCATGCGGTACTGGCAGCCGCGAAGCACTGGCATGCCACCCCGGAGCGGGTCGACGGGCAACCGGTCGCGACGCGCATGCGCATACCCGTGAACTTCACCCTCAGCACCCAGAGGCTTACCCGAGAGCAGGCCGCGAGTCTGCGCACGGCCGCAGGCAGGGAAAACGCGATCGCCCACGCCAAGGCGAACCCACCGGACACTCCCTTCGCGTCGGATCAGCCGGTTGCGTTGGACAGCCCGCTGCAGCCACGTATGGTTACTACCACGCATACCGCTCACTGACCCTGCCGAGGACCGCATGACCCTGCCCGCCGTCGAATTCGAAACCGCCGCCAACCCGCAACACAGCATCATCTGGCTGCATGGCCTGGGTGCCGACGGCAACGACTTCGCGCCGCTCGTGCCGGAGCTGGTGGCGAAAGACTGGCCGGCGCTGCGCTTCGTGTTTCCGCACGCGCCGGTGCGCCCGGTGACGATCAACAATGGCATGTCGATGCGTGCCTGGTACGACATCGTCGCCTTCGATCTGCACTCGCGCCAGGACGAGGCCGGGGTGCGCGCCTCGGTGCGCGAAGTGGAAACCCTGATCGCCCGGATCGCGCTGGCTGCGGGCCTGTGCCACGCGCAGCGGCTGGCCGGGATCGTCGCGCTGTCTACTTATCTGCCGATCGCCGAGACGGTGACCGGCGAGCGCCATGCCGCCAATGCCGCGACGCCGATCTTCTGGGGCCACGGCACGGCCGATCCGGTGGTGGCGATGCCGCGCGGCGTCGCTTCGCGTGACCTGCTGCAGTCGCTGGGCTATACGGTCGACTGGCACACCTACCCGATGGCCCACGCGGTCTGCGCCGAGGAAATCGCCGACTTGCGCCGCTGGCTGGGCGCACGGTTGGCCTAGGAGTGTGGGTGGTAGAAACCGAGCGAGCGAGGCAAAGTGGTTTTGAGTCAGGTTTTTTGATCATTTGAGGCGAATAGCCGTAGCTATTTAACGAGGCATACTTGGCCCATGCGCGCATCCCCGCCTTCCAGCAGCCCACCCAGCCGCGTCGAACACAGCCCGCTGCCGGATTTCTGCCAGCTGCCGGCGCTGTTCGCGCTGTTCGTGGTTGGCGCACTGACGGTGACCGTGATGTGGCTGGCCCGCGACGACCGCCAGGACTGGCCCGCCTACAGCGTCAGCATGTTCTTCGTGACCTGGCTGGCGATGGTGGTGGCGGTGGCCCTGTGCAAGCTGCGCCATCACATGCAGCGCTTGCCCGGCCACGCGCCGTATGTCGCCGTATGGCTGCTGATCGTGTTGATCGTGCTGATCGCCAGCGCCGTCGCGCGCTGGCTCGACGGCGCGCTGCAGACCGGGCTGATCAGCAGCAGCATGGGCGTGTTCGTGCGCGACAACGTGGTGATCGCCGCCCTGCTCGGCGCGGCCATGCTGCGTTATTTCTACGTGCTGGCACAGTGGCAGGCGCGCCTGGCGGCGGTGACCCGGGCGCAGGTCGAGGCGCTGCAGGCACGCATCCGCCCGCACTTCCTGTTCAACAGCATGAACACCGTGGCCGCGCTGATCCGGGTCGATCCGGCCGCGGCCGAGCGCACCGTCGAAGATCTTTCCGAACTGTTCCGCGCCGCTCTGGGCCCGCACGACATCGGCGACGGCACGCTGGGCGAGGAGCTGGCCCTGGTCGACCGCTACCTCGCGATTGAGCAACTGCGGCTGGGACCGCGCCTGCGCATCCGCCGCGAGCTGGACGACCTGCCGCGCGAGTTCCCGCTGCCGCGCCTGCTGTTGCAGCCGCTGGTGGAGAACGCCGTGCGCCACGGCATCCAGCCACTGCGCGAGGGCGGTGAGGTGATCCTGCGCGGCGAGCGCGATGGCAACGGTATCCACATCGAGATCATCAACCCGCTGCCGGCCGGACCGCCGATTGCCGGCAACGGTCACGGGCTGGACAACGTGCGCCGCCGCGTCGCGTTTCGCTACGGCCCGCAGGCCGGCGTGGAGGCCACCCCACAAGGCGACCGCTTCGCCGTCCTGCTGCACCTGCCGGGAGCGCCCGGCTGATGCGCGTGCTGATCGTCGACGACGAACCGCTGGCGCGCGCCCGCATGACGGCGCTGCTGCGTGAATGCAGCGGCGCCGAGGTGGTTGGCAGCGCCAACGATGGCGAAGCTGCGCTGGCCGCGCTGGACGACGCGCAGCCCGACGTGCTGCTGCTCGACATCAACATGCCTGGCATCGACGGCGTGACCCTGGCCCAGCAACTGGGCGGGCGTGTGCGGCCGCAAGTGATTTTCTGCACCGCCTACGAAGCCCACGCGCTGAAGGCGTTCGAGCTCGGCGCCGCCGACTACCTGCTCAAGCCGGTACGCTTGGAGCGCCTGCGCGAGGCCCTGCAACGCGCGCAACGCCGGCTCGACGACAGCGCGCGCGAGCCCACCGCCTACCTGCATGGTCGCCTGCGCGGCGAGGAGGTGCGCGTCGCGCTGGATGACGTGCTGTGCCTGCTCGCCGACGAAAAATACGTGGTCGTGCACCATCGCGGCGGCGAGCTGCTGATCGAGGACTCGCTGCGCCAGCTGGAAGAAGCCTACCCCGACCAGCTGATCCGTCTGCATCGCAACTGCCTGGTGCCGCCGACCCGCCTGACCGGCCTGAAGACCCTGCCCGACGGTCGCGTGCTGGCCCGTCTCGATGGCACCGACAGCAGCCCCGAAATCAGCCGCCGCAACCTGCCGGCGGTGCGCAAGTTGCTGCGCCTCGGCTAGGAGTGTGGGCGGTAGAAACCGAGCGAGCGAGGCAAAGTGGTTTTGAGTCAGGTTTTTCGATCATTTGAGGCGAATAGCCGTAGCTATTTAACGAGAAGGAGCGGAAAAGCTGGCCAAAATCACGCAGCCGCAGCCGCTTGTGTTTCTGCCGCCCACGCAGCGCACTGACGATCACGTAATACCCGTCGGGGTCACGCAGCGCGAACTCCCGCGTTCCGGTATGGGCATTCAGCCGGGGTTCCTCGGCCAGTCGAGCCACCAGCGCACGGGCCCGGAGCAGCGTCTGGTCGAAATCATCCACCCGAAAGAACAGGAGCAAACCGTTGCCGGGCTCCCCGTGATCGGGGCTGGCCAGCGGCGGATGCTCGTGGGCGCCCCACTGGTGGAGGCAAAGCAAGACCGTTCCATCCGTGTCGAGGATCTGCCCGAAGTCGTGGTGGGCGGGCAGCGTCTGTGCCTGGCCAAACAGCGACTGATACCACTTGAAGCTGCGGGCGACATCGGCGACGCCAAGGATGGCCTTGAGTACGTAGTGGTGCAGCAAGGCTGCGGCAGCGTGCAGGGCCACCAGGACGATGATGGTCCAGCCAATGAAATTGTGGATATCACCGAAGGTGTGGTCCAGCGCGACATTTTTGTCAGTGGCAAACCGGACGGGAAACAGGCCGAAAAACATGAATGATTCGGCTTGCGCCCAGCGGTACAAGTAGCCCATGACAACCTGCGCCACCAGCAACAGGTAGAGCGTGAAATGCATGCCTTTTGCGGCCCGGGCCGACCAGCCTTCCCCGATTGCAGGCAAGTGTCTGCCGATCACGGCGCGCCAGATCAGGCGGATCGCGATCACGGCGGCCAGGACCACGCCCAGCGAAATGTGCAGGGACTGGAGCTCCTTCCGCACTGGCGAGCCATGCTCAAGGAAGTCCCAGGTTTGAGCCAGTGCGAAGAGCGCCACAACCAGCACAAACGTCAGCCAGTGCAGGAAGATCGTGCCCCTGTCGTAGTGGACCAGAAGACTCCCCGCACCCGGGATCTCTTTTTGGATGGACGACATGACTCTTCCCTCGGAACGCTCGCTGCGCACGATCGATCTTGCGCCTTTCAAGATGGCTGATGCCGGAACCAGGCGACGCCACGCCGTTCGCGCGACCGCTCGGGCCGGTGCTCGGACTGCTCCCTGATGGCCAACGCCTGGGTCGAGCGGCGGCAACGCCAGGCGCCTCGTACAGAACGCTACGCCGCGTTGCCGCAAATGACTGCCGCCAGGATGAAGCCACCAAGCGCCAGCGAACAAACGCCAATCAGTTTGATCCGGGAAATTGCCCGAGGGACAACCTGTTTGGCAAACCCATGATGCCACCGCCATGGAAGAAGCAGAAGGCAGGCCGTGGTGATGACGAGAACCCAGCCAAAGA
>CAJDTN010000088.1_pt1 | contig 16213 bp, 14 predicted proteins | sample 7389801 | NCBI WGS metagenome assembly CAJDTN01 (sample SAMEA7055653, study PRJEB34461) | soil metagenome | biome: terrestrial ecosystem; feature: Peninsula; material: soil | place: Antarctica | collected 2016
TTGCCATGACATGGACGGCAGCTGCGGGAACGGAGTAACCGCGGCGGGCGGATTCGCGGCAGGCTGCAACTCCTTCTGCCAGACCCCTACATCCCACCACTGGCCTTGCTTGTAGCCGCATTGGCGCCACACGCCGGCGGCGCTGAAGCCCATCGCTTCGTGCATCGCCACGCTGACCGTGCCGGGCAGGGTGATCACGCCGACCGCCTGGGTAATACCCTGCAGCCGCATCACGTCCAGCAGCATGCCGTAGAGCCGGCGCGCAATGCCGCAGCGGCGCGCGTCCACGCGTACGTAGATCGAGGTTTCCGCGATCCAGTCGTAGGCAGACCGCTCCCGGAAGCGCCCGGCGTAGGCATAGGCGAGCACTTCGCCAGCGTCTTCCCAAACCAGCCATGGATAGCGCTGCAGTCGGCTGTGGATGCGCTCGCGCATCGCGTCGACGCCGGGCAGGACGGTCTCGAACGTGGCGGTGCCCGTACTCACCGAGGGTGCGTAGATCGCATGAATGGCGGCGGCGTCTTCGCCGCGGGCAGTGCGGATCATTGCCGAGCGCCCTTCAGCATTTCTCATACTTCCAGTTGCGCTTCCTGCCTTCGGCCAACCATTCCAGCGTGGTGGCGATGCGTCTCTGGCGGGTGGTGTCGGTCTTCGCCTCGTTGATCCAATCGACGTACTCGCGCTGCGCGCCAGAGCCGAAGGCGGCCCAGGTCTTGCGCGCTGCGGCGTGCTTTTTCTGTGCGAGTGGCGTGGCGAGGTCCTCGGGCAGGGTGGGTGCGCGTCGGGCGGCGGCCTTCGGGCGGGACGACTTCGCGCCGGCTACGCTCAGCGCCATCGCTTTGCGGAGATACGTTGTCAGCTGCTTGTCGGAGGGCAGGTCGCGCAGCGTGGCGAGCTTGCCAAACTGGCCCATGCCATCCTTCCCGGCGGTTTCGCCCAGGACTTCCTTGTACAGCCAAAAACTGAAGCTGCAATGCTGTTTGAACGCCGCCATCGTGCACATTGCAGTGCCTTGGTGGCTGAAGAACGGCATGCTCCACTTGATGTCTTCCTCGACCTCGGGGCAAGTCTTGTGAATCAGCGCACGCAGGTGCTGCAGGATCGGCTGGGCGAAGTCGGCGGACTTGGCGATGTAGGCATCAACGCGGGGGTCGTGATTCGGCATGGGGCGCCTCACAGATTGCGGATGAAATAACGGTCGCAGCCGTGATGGCCGGTGCCGCCCATGGCGTTGCGCAAAGCGGTGAAGCCGCTGCGTTTGTAGAGCGCTTGCGCTGCATCCATGCCGGTCAGGGTTTCCAGATAGCAGCGTTCGAAGCCATGTTCGCGAGCCGCGTCGAGACAGCGTTGCATCATCGCCGCACCAGCACCGAGGCCTCGGGCGGCGGGCAGGAAATACATCTTGCGCAACTCGCACACGCTCGCGTCGCCGCCCTCCAACGGGGCGACCCCGCCGCCACCCAGCACCACGCTCTCGTGCTCGACCACGAAGTAGGTGCGGCGCGGTTGTGCGTAAGCCTCGTACATCGTGCCCACCTCGGCATCGCTAATCGCGAAACCGGGACCGTCGGCGCCGAACTCGGGCATCACGGCGCGGATGATCGCAGCGATGGCGGCGTCGTCGCGGAGTTCGACAGGGCGGATCAAAAAGGCAGGTGGCATGGGACGGCAGGCATGGACGGGGTGGGTTGATTATTTCACGCTGTGTGCTGCGTGCCAGTGACTTTCGCCGGGCCAGGTTCGTGCTGCAGCGAAAGCCCGTCAGTTTGCGCTGCGGGCGCGGGTGACCCGGCTGGCGGTCTCCTTGTGCAACTGCGCGGCCAGCCACGCGCCAGTGGCGATCAGCAAATCCAGATCGACGCCGGTTTCCATGCCCATGCCGTGCAGCATATAGGCTACATCCTCGCTGGCCACGTTGCCGGTGGCGCCCTTGGCGTAGGGGCAGCCGCCGGTGCCGGAGACGGAACTGTCGACCACGCGCACGCCTTCTTCCAGGCACGCCAGGATGTTCGCCAGCGCCTGGCCGTAGGTGTCGTGGAAATGCACGGCCAGCGCCGCCATCGGCACTTCCTGGGCCACCGCGTGCAACATCGCGCGCGCCTTCGTCGGCGTGCCGACGCCGATGGTGTCGCCCAGCGAGACTTCGTAGCAGCCCAGCTCATGCAGACGCTTCGCCACACGCACCACGTCGCTGACCGGCACCTCGCCCTGGTACGGGCAGCCAAGCACGGTGGAGACATAACCGCGCACGCGCGCTCCATCATCCCGCGCGCGCTCCAGCACCGGGATGAAGCGCTCGATCGACTCGTCGATCGAGGCGTTGATGTTCTTGCGGTTGAACGCTTCGGAGGCGGCAGTGAACACGGCAATGTCGGTGGCGCCGACGTCGCTCGCTCGCTCGTAGCCCTGCAGGTTCGGCACCAGCACCGGATAACTCACCCCCGGCAGCTTGCGGATGCCACGGAATACCTCGGCTGCATCAGCCAGCTGCGGCACCCATTTCGGGCTGACGAAACTGGTCGCCTCAATCGTCTTGAGGCCGGTGGCGGAGAGTCGGTCGATCAGCGCGATCTTCACCTCGGCCGGCAGCAGCGTCTTCTCGTTCTGCAAGCCGTCGCGGGCGCCGACTTCGACAATGCGGACGTGGTTGGATGTGGTCATGGATGGCTCCGGTGACGCTGCGTAGGAGTCCACCCGCGGGCGATGCTCTTGATCCGATCGATATCGTGCTTCAGAACAAGAGCATCGCCCGCGAGCGGGCTCCTACGTGTGTGCGGGTGGGGGTTATTCGGCGAAGCGAACCAATACGGCATCTGCCTCGACAAACTCGCCTTGCGTGGCGCTGACGCTTTCGATCGTGCCGGCGCGCGGGGCCTTCAAGGCCAATTCCATCTTCATCGCTTCCATCACCAGCAACTCCTGGCCTTGTTCGACGGTGTCGCCGACCTTGGCTTTGACCAGCACGATGCGGCCGGGCATCGGCGCGATCAGCTGGTCGCCGCCGGCGACGTCGCTGGTTTCCCACGCGAAAGCCGCGGCGCGGGCGAAACTGTAGCGCTGGCCGTTGGCGTCGTGCAGCAGTACGTGCGCGGCATCGGCACGCAGTGGCACGCGGCGCGCCTCGCCGTCGAAGCGGGCGCTGAGATTGTCGTCGCACAATCGCGCGCCGGTGACTTCGCATTCGGCTTCACCGTAGCGCAGTCGGTAGTCGCCGGTGTGGCCGTGCGCCTCGATCTCGAAGCGTTGTTCGCGCCAGGTCAGCGCCACGATGCGCTTGCCGGCACGACCGACGCGCCAGGCGTCGGCACGGGCCCACGGCGAGTGTGGGTCAGCGACGGCGCTGGCGACGTGCACTTCGTCGTGCAGCAGCACGGCGGTGGTCGCGGCGAACAACACGACATTGGTCGGCGGCGTGTCACCGACCAGGAATTCGTCGAGGTGGCGGTCCAGGTAACCGGTATCGATGCGTCCTTCGACCACCGCCGGATGCCGCGCCAGCCGCTCGAGGAAGCCGATGTTCGATTTCGGGCCGATGATCTCGCTCGCGGCCAGCGCCTCGCGCAAGCGCTGCAGGGCTTGCATCCGATTCACATCCCACACGATCAGTTTGGCGATCATCGGGTCGTAGAAAATCGTGACGGTGTCGCCTTCGACGACGCCACCGTCGAGGCGTATGTGCGCCGACGGCGAAGGCAAGCGTAGCGTCCGCAGCTTGCCGGAGCTGGGCAGGAAGTGCTGGTCGGGATCCTCCGCATACAGGCGCGCTTCGAACGCGTGGCCACGCGCCTGCACCTGATCCTGGCGCAGCGGCAGCGGCTGGCCAGCGGCAATCCGTAACTGCCACTCGACCAGATCCAGGCCCAGGGTCATTTCGGTGATTGCGTGTTCGACCTGCAATCGGGTATTCATCTCCATGAAGAAGAATTCGCCCAGGCTTCCATCGTCTTGTCGCGCCACGATGAACTCGACGGTGCCGGCGCCCACGTAGTTCACAGCCCTGGCGGCCGCCACCGCCGCCTCGCCCATCGTCTTGCGGCGAGCCGCGTCGAGAGACGGCGAGGGGGTTTCCTCCAGTACTTTCTGGTAACGGCGCTGCGACGAACATTCACGCTCATTGAGGTGGATCACGTTGCCGTGGGTGTCGCCGAAGATCTGGAACTCGATGTGGCGCGGGTGCTCGACGTAGCGCTCCAGGATCATCCGTGCGTCGCCGAAGGAGCTGATCGCCTCGCGTTGTGCCGAGGCCAATGCTTCGGCGAACTCCTCGGCACCGCGCACGATGCGCATGCCCTTGCCGCCGCCGCCGGCTGCCGGCTTGATCATCAGCGGGAAGCCGGTCTTGCCGGCCTGTTCGGCCAGAAAAACGGCCTCCTGATTCTCGCCGTGGTAGCCGGGGACCAAGGGCACGGCGTGTTTCTCCATCAGCGCCTTGGCTTCGGCCTTGGAGCCCATGGCCTCGATACTTTCCGGTCGCGGCCCGATGAAGGCGATACCGGCATCGGTGCAGGCGCGGGCGAAGCCGGTGTTCTCCGACAGGAAGCCGTAGCCGGGATGGACCGCCTGCGCGCCGGCCACTTTTGCCACTTCGAGGATGGCGTCGCCACGCAGGTAGGAATCGGCGGGACGCGGACCGCCGATCGGCCAGGCCTCGTCGGCGAGGTGCACGTGCTGTGCGTCGCGGTCGGCTTCGGAGTACACCGCGATGGTGTGGATGCCGAGCCGGCGGCAGGTGCGGATCACGCGACAGGCAATCTCGCCGCGGTTGGCTATCAGTACACGTTCGAACATGAAAATCCTTGAAGCCTTTCGTGCCGGTGCGGATCGACTAATCCTAGTGTAGTGCTGCGCAGTTGATGGAACGTCGGAACGCGTGTCGTTTTTCCCCAGTCAAGGCGCGAGGCGGAGTCATTGCCGCAGCTATGACGACAACGAGCGATGCGGGATGGGGAAAAATTGCGCCGTTACAAGTTTCAGGCAGTGCGTAGCACTGCACTGGCAGATCGGGGTGCATGGTCACCTCATTCGCCGCCGCCGACCCAGGCCGGCGCGCGTTTGTCGAGGAACGCCGCGAGCCCGTGTTGGCCTTCCGGCGATACGCGCAGGCGGGCAATCAACTCGGCGTTGACGCGGTCGATGCGCTCGGCTTGCTCGATGTCGGTGCCAGCCATGCGCAATGCCAGTTGTTTCGCCTCCCGCTGGGCCAGTGGGCCGGCCTTGGCCAGCAGGTGCAGTTGGCGTTCAATCGCTTCGTCCAGAGCGGCAGGGGGCAGCGCCGCATGCAGCAGGCCGATCCGCGCTGCCGTTTTCGCATCAAACACCTCGCCGCTGATGAACAACCGGCGTGCCTCGCGCAGGCCGATCGCCGCGACCACGTACGGTGAGATCGTCGCCGGTACCAGGCCCAGCTTCACTTCGGACAGCGCGAACTTGGCGGTGTCGACGCCGAATGCGATGTCGCAGCAGGCGACCAGACCCACGCCGCCGCCGTAGGCCGCACCGTTGACCCGTGCAATGGTGGGTTTGGACAGGAATTGCAGGGTGCGCATCAGCCGCGCCAGGCGCAACGAGTCGTCGCGGTTCTCTTGTTCGCTGGCGCCGGCCATGCCGCGCATCCAGTTCAGGTCGGCGCCGGCCGAGAAACAGTTGCCGTTGCCGGAGAGCACCACGGTGCGCACCTTCGGGTCGGCATCGGCCTGCACCAGCGCCTCGGTGAGCGCCGCGATCAAGGCGTCGTCGAACGCGTTGTGGATCTGCGGCCGGTTCAGCGTGATCTCGGCGACGGCGCCGCGGCGTGTGGTGAGAATGCTTTCCTGCATGGAATACCTGCTCGATGTCGCGCTCAGCGCACCATCATAACGGTGACATCCAGTCATCAGGGGATCCGGTGAGTAGCCGCCAGCGTAAACGGAGGCTTGCGCGATGTCCTTGATAACGGCGATGATGCAAGGATGATAATCGTTCTCAGTTGGAGCCAGCCATGCCCTGTCGTTTGACCGCGTCGCTTGCCGTCATCGGAGTTGCCGCTGCGGCCGTTGTCGTGACCACCCTGACCGTCGCTGCGCCTTCGTCACTGCCGGTGGCCAGCGAGCAGGCCGCGCTGGTCAGCGAAGTGGCTGCGCTAAAGGCCCAGGTCGCCGAATTGCAGCGACAGCACCCGGCACCGGAACTGGGTCAGCAGATGCTGGAGTTGCAGATTCGTCATGATCGTCTGTGGTGGGCCGGGCAATCGGGTAACTGGACGCTGGCTTATTTCATGGTCGGTGAACTGGGCGAGACCTTGCGTGGCATCGAGCAGACCAACGGCGACGCAGCGGAAATGCAGCCGGAAAAGTTGTCCGAGGTGATGCCGTCGATCATGAATCCGGCCATCAAGGGCGTGCAGGCAGCGTTGGCCAGGCAAGACAAGGCTGCCTTTGCCAAGGCCTACGACGAGTTGTCGGCATCGTGCACGGCCTGCCATCAAGTGGCCGGCAACACGTTTCTGATCATGCAGCGCCCGAAAACTCCGCTGCTGGACAACTTGCGCTACGCGCCAGCCGCCAAATAGGCGGTACGGCACATAAACGGCAGGCCAGTGTTCGCTTGCGGGTATAAATGCGAACCATTACCATTCACGCGATTGGTACTGGAGTCCACATGAAACGTTTCCTGATTGCAGCGCTGTTCGTCTTGCCGTTGGTGGCGGTCGCCGCCGACGTACCGACTTTCACCTTGACCATCGAAAACCATCGCTATGAGCCGACCACGCTGAAGGTGCCGGCCGATACCAAGATCAAGATCAAGGTAGTGAACAACGATTCAACGCCGGAGGAGTTCGAAAGCATGGACTTCAATCGCGAGAAGATCGTCATGCCCAACAGCAGCATCATCGTGTTCGTCGGGCCGTTGAAGGCCGGCGAGTACAAATTTTTCGGCGATTTCCATCAGGACACCGCCCAGGGCGTCCTGATAGCGGAGTAGGTCCATGTGGGGTATCGCGTTACTGGTTTTTCGTGAGGTCCTCGAGGCTGCGCTGATCGTCACGGTCGTCGCCGCCGCCACGCGCGGCGTGGCTCGACGTGGCTGGTTCATCGGTGGCGGCATTGGCTTGGGCGTGCTCGGCGCCGTGCTGGTGGCGACGTTTGCCGGCGCAATTGCCGCTGCGTCCAGTGGTGTCGGCCAGGAATTGTTCAACGCTTGCGTGTTGTTCGCGGCGGTTTTGATGATCGGCTGGCACGTGATCTGGATGTCCAGCCACGGCCGCGAATTGGCGCAGCACATGAAGGCAGTCGGTGGCGCGGTGCAGGCTGGTGCCAGTTCGTTGTCGCTGCTGCTGGCGGTGGTGGCGCTGGCGGTGTTGCGCGAAGGCTCGGAGGTCGTGCTGTTCCTGTACGGCATGGTCGCCGGTGGCGCCGGCGGGCTGGCTCAAGGGCTCGCCATCGGTATTGCCGGCGGCACCACGGTCGGCTTCCTGCTGTATTTCGGTTTGCTGCGCATTCCGCTGCGTTACTTCTTCACCGCCACCAACTGGATGCTGGTGTTGCTGGCCGCGGGCCTCGCTTCCAGTGCGGCGCGTTACCTGGTCCAGGCCAATCTGCTGCCCGAGTTGGGCAGTCGGATATGGGACAGTTCGTGGCTGCTTTCCAATGGATCGGTGCTGGGCAAGATAATGCACATCCTGGTGGGTTACGATGCGCGCCCCTCCGGTATCCAGTTGATCTTCTACACGGTTGTGGTGGTTGCGTTGATACTCGGCGCACGGCTGTTTGGCGGCTCGTCGCGGCAAGCCCTGGCGCGCCATGCAAGCAAGACGGCTACCGCGCACAAGCTCGACGCTGCCGTCTGAGGTTGTCCACGCCCGTTGGCTCGGGTAGATACAACGGCTCGCATAGTCATGGCTCATCCTGCGGCCATCGTCGCAGGAGCAGCTTCAGCCGCGATGCTGTTCGTTTCTCGGGGCTCAGGACTGGCAGATCAGAGCAGGAGCATCGCGGCTGAAGCCGCTCCTACAACGTTTTTGCGCCGCTCTCCGAAACTCTGATGTACGAAAAAGCCGGCTTGCGCCGGCCTTTTGCGTCAACCCGAACGGTGAGACCGGCTTACGCCAGTTCGTGGATCTGCGCGTTGAGGCGGCTCTTGTGGCGGGCTGCCTTGTTCTTGTGGATCAGGCCACGGGCGGCGTAGCGATCCATGACCGGCTGGGCGACGGTGAATGCGGCGACGGCGGCTGCCTTGTCCTTGGCCTCGATGGCCTTGACGACCTTCTTCAGGGCGGTGCGGACCATGGAGCGTGCGCTGATGTTGCGCAGGCGGCGCTGTTCGGACTGGCGCGCGCGCTTCTTCGCGGACTTGATGTTGGCCAAGGTAGAACTCCGGAATGCAGTGGTGGTCATAGGGTAGCCGCAGCGAAGTTGTCATTCTGCCACATCGCGGGCTGTCCCCGGGCCCATCGCGACTGTCAAACTATGCGCCGTACCCGATTGTCGGCAGCACAGGTCACCAGCCCCAGATGAAGTCCCCCAGCATGTTCCGCGGGCTGCTCTCGTTCAGCAGCATGACGATGGTTTCGCGGGTGCTGGGGCTGCTGCGCGACATTTCGATGAGCCACGTGTTTGGCGCCAGCGCCGCCACCGATGCCTTCGTGATCGCGTTCCGCATCCCCAACTTCATGCGTCGGCTGTTTGCCGAGGGTTCGTTCTCGACGGCATTCGTGCCGGTGTTCACCGAGGTCAAGGAAACCGGTACCCACGAGGATCTGAAGCAACTGATGGCCCGGGTTTCCGGCACGCTCGGCGGGGTGCTGCTGGTGGTGGTCGCGCTGGGGCTGATCTTTGCACCGCAGGTGGCGGGGACGTTTGCGCCGGGCGCGATCGATCAGCCGCACAAATACGACCTCACCACCGACCTGGTACGGCTGACCTTTCCGTTCATCCTGTTTGTGTCGCTGACTGCGCTGGCCGGCGGCGCGCTGAACAGCTTTCATCGCTTTGCGCTGCCGGCGCTGGTGCCGGTGATACTCAATATATGCATGATCGTCGGTGCGCTGTGGGTGGCCCCGCTGCTGCACACGCCGATCATGGCGATGGGCTGGGCTGTGCTGCTGGCTGGGGTACTGCAATTGCTGTTTCTGCTGCCGGCCCTGCGCAACCTCGATCTGCTCTCCTTGCCACGCTGGGGCTGGCGACATCCGACTGTCCGCCGGATCCTCCATTTGATGGTGCCCACCCTGTTCGGATCTTCGGTGGCCCAGCTCAATCTGTTGCTGGATACGGCGGTGATCTCGCTGTTGATTACCGGTTCGCAGACCTGGATGTGGCAATCGACGCGCTTTCTCGAATTGCCGCTCGGCGTGTTCGGGGTGGCGCTGGGCACGGTGATCCTGCCGGCGTTGTCACGCCATCACGTCGGTACCAACCACGCGGGCTTCTCGCAGGCGCTGGATTGGGGCTTGCGACTGACCTGGCTGATTGCGCTGCCGGCGATGCTGGCGCTGCTGCTGCTGGCCGGACCGTTGGTGATCACGCTGTTCGAGAATGGCCAGTACACCGCCTTCGACGCGCACATGACCACGCTTTCGACCATCGCGTTGAGTGTGGGCTTGCCGGCGTACGCCCTGGTCAAGGTGCTGCTGCCTGCGTTCTATTCGCGGCAGGATACGCGCACGCCAGTCCGGGCGGGCGTGGTGGCGCTGGTCGTCAACATGCTGTTCAACGGCGTGTTCATCGCCTTGCTGTTCGTGGTGCTGGCGCCGCCCTCGCTGCGCCATGGTGGCTGGCTGGAGGGGATTGCCCAGGTGCCGGGACTGCACGTGGGGCTGGCCCTTGCCAGCAGCCTGTCCAGCTATGTCAACTTCCTGCTGCTGTGGCGCTGGCTGAAGCGGGACGGGGTGTACCAACGCGAGCCCGGCTGGGCCCGACACTGGATGCGGCTGGCGTTGGCCTGTGCCGTGATGGTGTTGGTGCTGGCGCTGGGACGCTGGTGGTGGCCGCACTGGTCAGGCGTGCCGGTCTTCACCCGGGTCTGGCACCTGGCTGTGCTGGTACTGGCTGGCGGCCTGAGCTATGTCGTTACCTTGGTTGCCAGCGGCCTGCGGCTGCGTGATCTGCGCGGCAGTTGACGGCGGTGTCACTGGCTTGGGCGTGCCTCGCGCCCGTTATACTCACGCGATGATGAGATTTTCCAGGGATGTCACCGGCCCCTGCCTGGCGCCGCGCGGCAGCGTGATCGCGGTCGGTGCCTTCGACGGCCTGCATCGAGGTCACCAGGGTTTGCTGGCGCAGGTGGGCGAGCGCGCGCAGGCGCTGGGATGCAGTCCGGTGGTGGTGAGTTTCGAGCCGTTGCCGCGTGCGTTCTTTTCGCCCGAGCCGGTGCCGCGGCTTTCCAGCGTGCGCGACAAGCTGCGCGGTTTTGCGGCGTCCGGCATGGAACACACCTTGCTGCTGCGCTTCAACCGGGCGCTGACGATGATGTCCGCCGAGGATTTCGTGCGGCGTGTGTTGGTGCAGCGGCTGGCGGCGCGCGAGGTCTGGGTCGGCGGCGATTTTCGCTTCGGCCACAAGCGCATCGGCGATGTGGCACTGCTTGAGCGGATGGGCGCGGAGTGGGGTTTTGCCGCCCGCACGGTGCGGGAGATCCAGTTGCATGGTGCTCGCGTGTCGGCCAGCCGCGTGCGCGCACTGCTGACGGCAGGCGAGTTTGCCGGGGCCGAGCCATTGCTGGGCCGTCCCTTCGTGATCGACGGCAAGGTGCAATACGGCAACCAGCTCGGCCGCACCCTCGGTTATCCCACCGCCAATATCCACCTGCACAAGCGAGTCAGCCCGGTGCAGGGAATCTTTGCGGTGCGCGTGGGCCTGGGCGAGAGCGAATGCAGCTGGCCGGGCGTGGCCAGCCTGGGCGTGCGTCCGACCGTGAACCAGGTGAGTCAGCCGCTGCTCGAAGTCCATCTGTTCGATTTCGAGGGCGACCTGTACGGCCGGCGCATGGCGGTGGAGTTCGTGGCCAAGTTGCGCGACGAACAGAAATTCGACGGACTGGAGCCGCTCAAGGCGCAGATGGCGCTGGATGCGAGCATGGCGCGCGAGGTACTGGGCATGAATCAGCGGCTGGTTGACGCGTAGGAGTCTGTCGGGCTTTGGTAGTCGAGGCGAGCATTCGGCTGTGCGGGGATACGCACCACGTAGGCGGATTCGCAGACCGGCCAATTAAAGTCCGACAGACTCCTGGTATTCCGGTACGCCCTTGTATCGTTTAACGTTGCACTCTTTGTCTGCCGGCGCTCGGCAGGCGCAACACTTCAGATAACGGCAACACGCAATGACCCACGACTACAAAAGCACGATCAACCTGCCGCAGACCGTTTTCCCGATGCGCGGCAACTTGCCCAAGCGCGAGCCGGTGTGGCTGGCCGAATGGGAACGGGTGGATCGCTATGCGCAGATCCAGCAGAAAACCGCCGAGCGCGACAAGGTGTTCGTGCTGCACGACGGGCCGCCGTATGCGAACGGCGCGATCCATATCGGGCATGCGGTGAACAAGATCCTCAAGGACGTCACGGTCAAGTCGAAGCTGCTGTCGGGCCATCGCGCGCCGTACGTGCCGGGTTGGGATTGCCATGGCCTGCCGATCGAGATCGCGGTCGAAAAGAAATTCGGCAAGCCGGGCGACAAGCTCGATGCCGCGCAGTTCCGGCAGAAGTGCCGCGAATACGCCGCCGAGCAAGTCGACACCCAGCGCCATGACTTCAAGCGCCTGGGCGTGCTCGGCGACTGGCAGAAACCGTATCGCACCATGGATTTCAGCTACGAGGCGAGCATGTTGCGCGCGCTGGCGCAGATCGTCGCGAAGGGTCATGTGATGCGTGGTGCCAAGCCGGTGTACTGGTGCTTCGACTGTGCCTCCGCCTTGGCCGAAGCGGAAATCGAGTATGGCGACCGGGTTTCGCCAGCAGTCGACGTGGCCTATGACGCGGTGGATGGCACGGCGCTGGCTGCGAAATTCGGCGTGGAAGCGGGCGATGCCATCGTCGCCATCCCGATCTGGACCACCACGCCATGGACTCTGCCGGAGAGCCAGGCGGTGGCGCTGGGACCGGACCTGGAATACGCGCTGATCGAAGGCCCGCTGCGCAACGGTCGTCGCGTGCTGCTGGTGGTCGCCAGCGCGTTGGTGGAGCCGGTGCGCGCGCGCTATTCCCTGCTCGCCGCGGAGGAAGGCGCCCGCAGGGCGGATGAGGGTGACAGTAGCGTCGAGCATGCCCGCTCGGCCGAACCCTCTCCCCCAGCCCCTCTCCCGGGGGGAGAGGGGAGTCGGAGCGTGTTGGGCCACGCCCTGGGCCACGCGCTGGAGCACACCCAGTTGCACCATCCGTTCTACCAGCGCGTGGTGCCGGTGATCGTTGGCGACCACGTCTCTGCCGAAGACGGCACCGGTGCCGTGCACACCGCCCCCGACCATGGCGTCGAGGATTTCGTGGTGGGCAACCAGTACGGCATCGGCCTGCTCAACTACGTCGGCCCGCGTGGAGCCTATCGTGCCGACACGCCGGCGGTCGACGGCGTCGAGTTGGGCGACATGCATATCTGGAAGGCCAACGAGGCGCTGGTCGAGGTGCTGCGTCAGCGTGGTGTGCTGCTGGCCTTCGCCAAGATCGAGCACAGCTATCCGAATTGCTGGCGGCACAAGACGCCGGTGATCTACCGCACCACGCCGCAGTGGTTCATCTCGATGGAACAGGCCGATCTGCGTAAAACCGCGCTGGCCTCGATCAAGGACGTACGCTGGGTGCCTGGCTGGGGCGAAGAACGTATCGCCGGCATGGTGGCCGGTCGCCCCGATTGGTGCATTTCGCGCCAGCGCACCTGGGGCGTGCCGATCGCCTTGTTCGTGAACAAGGCTACGCAGGAGCCGCATCCGGATTCCGTGGCGCTGCTCGAACAGGTGGCGAAGAAAGTGGAGCAGTGCGGTATCGACGCCTGGTTCAAGCTGGACCCGGCCGAGTTGCTGGGCGACCAGGCCGATGACTACGAAAAAGTCACCGACGTGCTGGACGTGTGGTTCGATTCGGGTGTGACCCACTACGCCGTGATCGGCCAGCGCCCGGAACTGCAGCAGGGCGCTGCGTCGGCTTACAAGGTGATGTACCTGGAAGGTTCCGACCAGCATCGCGGCTGGTTCCAGTCTTCGTTGCTCACCTCGTCGGCGATTCACGGTCGCGCGCCCTACGACGACGTGCTCACGCACGGTTTCGCCGTGGATGCGAACGGCCGCAAGATGTCCAAGTCGCTGGGCAACGTGGTGGCGCCGCAGAAGGTGATGGACACGCTTGGTGCCGACGTGCTGCGACTGTGGGTCGCCTCGGCCGACTACCGCAACGAGATGTCCGTTTCCGACGAGATCCTCAAACGCGTCTCCGACACCTATCGGCGCATCCGCAACACCGCGAAATTCCTGCTCGGCAACCTGGACGGTTTTGATCCCGCCACCGACCTGTTGCCGGTAGAGGAAAGCCTGCTGCTCGACCAGTGGGCCGTGCAACAGGCGTACGACGTGCAGCAGGCAGTTGTCGCCGCCTATGAGCGCTATGACTTCCCGGAGGTGGTGGCGCGTATCCAGAACTTCTGTACCAACGAACTGGGCGCCCTGTACCTGGACATCACCAAGGACCGGCTCTACACCATGCCGACCAAAAGCCATGGCCGGCGCAGCGCGCAGAGCGTGATGTACCGCATTGCCGAAGCGCTGGTGCGCTGGCTGGCGCCGGTGCTGAGCTTCACCGCGGAGGAGATCTGGCAGGTGATGCCGGGTGAGCGCGGTGAGAGCGTGTTGTTCGAGACCTGGTATGACGGCCTGGTCGGGTGTCAGGGTTCGCCGGAGCAGCGCCGCTACTGGGCCGATCTGCTGGCAATCCGCGATACCGCCTCGCGGGTACTCGAAGGCATGCGCAAGGCGGAGCAGATCGGCGCGGCGCTGGAGGCGAAGCTGGTAATCCATGCCGATGCGGCCTTGCAGGCGCGTTATGCCGAAAGTGCCGAGGAGCTGCGCTTCTTCTTCATCAGCTCTGAACTGGAGCTGGCACCGCTGAAGCCGCGTCCCGAAAGTGCTGCCAAGGTCGAGCTGGAAGGTGCCGAGGCCTGGGTCTCCGCCAGCGTCAGCGAAGCGGCAAAATGCGTACGTTGCTGGCATCACCGCGACGATGTCGGCAGCCATGCCGACCATCCCGAGCTGTGCAGTCGCTGCGTCGGCAATGTCGAGGGGCCGGGCGAAAACCGCCGCTGGTTCTGACTCGGCAAGCGTCGCCGTCGTTGCTGCCGTTTCCGTTTCCGTTGCCGTTGCCGTTGCCGTTGCTGTTGCTGTTGCCGTTGTAGGAGCGACTTCAGTCGCGATGCTTTTTGTCTTGGAAGGTCCAGAGCAGGAGCATCGCGACTGAAGTCGCTCCTGCAAGTCGCTCCTGCATACCCTGCGCTGCCAGAGAGCAATGCGCGGGCGCATCACCAAGAACCTCCGTCGAGTACTGAATTCCATGTCCAGCAAACCCAATGCACTCACCTGGCTGTGGTTGTCCGTCATGGTCATCGCGCTCGATCAGCTCAGCAAATGGTGGGCGCTGCACGCGTTGCAGCCGGCAGGTGTGCCGCATGCGGTGATCCCGGGCTTTCTGAACTGGACGCTGGCGTTCAACCGCGGCGCCGCGTTCAGTTTTCTGGCCGACGGCGCCGGCTGGCAGCGCTGGTTCTTCGTCGCGCTTGCGGTGGTGATCAGCACGGTGCTGGTGGTGTGGCTGGCGCGCACGTCACGACGCGACTGGCGCACGGCAATGCCGCTCGCCCTCATCATCGGCGGTGCCATCGGCAACCTGGTCGATCGCCTGCACGCGGCGCAGGTCACCGACTTCATCCAGGTCTACTTTCGTCAGTGGAGTTACCCGGTATTCAACCTGGCCGACTCCGGCATCACGGTGGGCGCCGTGATGCTCATCGTGTTTGGGCTGTTCGCCGGCAAGTCCGCGGACCGCGTGCGATAATCACCTCCCTTGTAGGAGCCCGCTCGCGGGCGATGCTTCTGATCTGTTTCAGATTGTGCATCAAAACAAGAGCATCGCCCGCGAGCGGGCTCCTACGCGAACTTTGACGCTGAGGTCGTTTTGGACATCCTGCTCGCCAACCCCCGTGGCTTCTGTGCCGGCGTCGATCGCGCCATCGCCATCGTCGAGCGCGCGCTGGAATCCTATGGTGCGCCGATCTATGTGCGGCATGAGGTGGTGCACAACCGCTATGTGGTTGAAAAGCTGCGCGCCGACGGTGCGGTGTTCGTGGAGGAACTGTGCGAGGTGCCGGATGGTGCCACCGTGATCTTCAGCGCGCACGGCGTATCACAGGCGGTGCGCGAGGAAGCTTCGCACCGAAACCTCAAGGTGTTCGACGCCACTTGTCCGCTGGTGACCAAGGTGCACATGGAAGTGGCGCGGCTGGGGCGGATCGGACGCAGTGTGGTGTTGATCGGCCACGCCGGTCATCCGGAGGTCGAAGGCACGATGGGGCAGTGGAACCCGGCCAACCCAGGCGAGATCGTGTTGATCGAATCGCTGGATGCGGTGGAGCGGCTGAACCCGAAATTTCCCGATCAGCTGTCCTACGTCACCCAGACCACGCTGTCGGTGGACGATACCAAGGCGATCATCGAGGCGCTGCGCCGGAGGTTCCCGAGTATCGAGGGCCCGCGCAAGGACGACATCTGCTACGCCACGCAAAATCGCCAGGATGCGGTGCGCCGGCTCGCCGACGCGGTCGACCTGATGCTGGTGGTCGGCTCGGTCAACAGCTCCAATTCCAACCGGTTGCGCGAACTGGCCGAGAAGCAGGGCGTGCGCTCGTTCCTGATCGACGGTGCCGAACACATCGAGCGAAGCTGGCTCGATGGCGTCAACCAGATCGGCCTGACGGCCGGTGCTTCAGCGCCCGACAAGCTGGTACGGGACGTGATCGCCCGCTTGCAGGCGTGGGGCGCGGGTGAGGTACGTGAACTCGATGGCGAGCCGGAAAACATCACGTTCGCCTTGCCCAAGGAGTTGCGCCTGCTGGGTGGGGCCGGTTCGGCCAGCTTCTGAGATGAATCGCCCTTGGCTTGCGTCGTTGCGGCACGCACCGTAAAATCCTCGGCTCTTTGCCGGAATAGCTCAGTTGGTAGAGCGGCGCATTCGTAATGCGTAGGTCGGAGGTTCGACTCCTCTTTCCGG
>CAJDTN010000062.1_pt1 | contig 16129 bp, 15 predicted proteins | sample 7389801 | NCBI WGS metagenome assembly CAJDTN01 (sample SAMEA7055653, study PRJEB34461) | soil metagenome | biome: terrestrial ecosystem; feature: Peninsula; material: soil | place: Antarctica | collected 2016
GACGTCACCGCACCCACCTATGCGCAGCTCTACGCCGCGAAATCGCTGACCACTACATCTAGTGGTCGGGTGTGACAACCGGATAAGCACGGTTCATTGTTTCCGCAACCAGGCGTATCGGAGCGAGGCTCAGTAGCCCGTGAACTCTTCGGTACGAATGTTGTCCTCGTTGACATTGAGATCGACCAGCAGCTTGCGCATGGCCTTGACCATGTCTTCAGGCCCCGACAGGTAGTAGATGGGCTTGCCTAGATCGGGCACGTATTTTTTCACCATTTCAGGAGTGACCCGGCCGCGCTCGCCCTGCCAATCGTCGGTCGCTGAGCCGACGGTCATGACATACGTGAAGTTGGCATTGTCCCTGGCCAACTGCTCGAAGTCTGCCTTCAGTGGCAGATCGGCTGGCGTGCGGCTGGCATGCAGCAGCGTGATGCTGTGGCCGGTCTTGTCGTGGGTGGCTTGGGCGATCATGCTGCGCACCGGTGTCGCACCGATGCCACCGATGATGAAAACTGCCGGCGTGGATTCTGTCTTGTGCAATGTGAAGTCGCCGTACGGCGCATCGAGCTTGAGTTCGGTGCCAATCGGCAAATCCTTCAGCACCCGCTTGAAGGCGGTATCGCGCATACGCGTGGCCGCAACAAGGTCGGGCTCAAAAGGCGCCTGCACCAGCGAAAAACCGCGCGTATTGCCTTCGTGGTCGGTCTCTGGCGGGTCGATGAGCGTGTAGTCGGCAAACTGGCCAGCGCGAAATTCAAACCCTTCCGGTTTGGTGAAATGAAAGGCCATGGTGCCGGTGGCAACGGTTTCTTTCTTGATCAGCTTTACGTTGATTTGCATGATGCGGTCCTCGCCTGTTGTGCGTCCGGAGGTTGTGATCGTTGATGGATGGACAGCCCTGATCCACCCCTGACGACGGTAGTCAGGTGTGAGCCGGCGCCATCGGCGCGTCGTCAAGCAGTTGCCGCAGCACATAAGGCAGGATGCCGCCGTGACGGTAATAGCCCGCCTCGGCGGGCGTGTCTATGCGCACGTCCGCCTCGAATTCCAATACCTGCCCCTGTGCATTGGTGACGCGCACGTGCACGCTGTGCGGCGGCGTTTCGACACCGGCCAGGCCAGTGATCTCGAAGGCCTCCTCACCGGACAAGCCAAGTGATGCCGCAGTCTGGCCACCGGCGTACTGCAGCGGCAGCACGCCCATGCCAATCAGGTTGGAGCGGTGGATGCGTTCGTAGGATTCGGCAATTACCGCGCGCACGCCCAACAACGCCGTGCCCTTGGCGGCCCAGTCGCGCGAGGATCCCGAGCCGTACTCCTTGCCCGCCAGGACCACCAGCGGTATCCCCTCGCGCAGGTAGTTGACCGACGCATCGTAGATGGTGGCTACCGGCGCATCGCTGCGGGTAAAGTCGCGCGTGAAGCCGCCTTCAGTCTCCGGGGCAAGCTGATTGCGCAGGCGGATGTTGGCGAAGGTGCCTCGAATCATCACTTCATGATTGCCGCGCCGCGAGCCATAGGAATTGAAGTCCTTGCGCACGACGCCGTGCGCGCTGAGATAGACGCCAGCCGGTGAGTCGGCCTTGATGGCACCGGCCGGACTGATATGGTCAGTGGTGACTGAATCGCCCAGTTTGGCCAACACACGCGCGCTCTTGATGTCGGTCAGTGGCACCGGCTCGCGGCCCATGCCGTCGAAGTACGGCGGCTGACGCACATAGGTGGAATCGGCACTCCATTGGAATGCGTCGCCTTCGGGAACCGGCAGACCGCGCCAGTTGTCGTCCCCTGCGTACACGTCAGCGTAACCCTTGGCGAACAAGTCGGCGTGCACGCATGCGTCAATGACGCCCTGGATGTCATGCGCCGAAGGCCAGATGTCGCTCAGATAGACCGGCTTGCCGTCGCTGCCGGTACCGAGCGGGTCCTTGAGCAGATTGGTGCGCATCGTGCCGGCCAGCGCATAGGCTACGACCAGCAGAGGCGACATGAGAAAGTTCATCTGCGTCTGCGGGTGAATGCGGCCCTCGAAGTTGCGATTGCCCGACAGCACGGAACAGACGGTGAGGTCGTGTTCGTCGACGGCCGCGGCGACTTCGGGAATCAGTGGTCCGGAGTTGCCGATGCAGGTGGTGCAGCCGTAACCGACCAGATTGAAGCCGAGCTGGTTCAAATAGGGCGTGAGGCCAGCGCGGTCGTAATAATCCGTGACTACGCGTGAGCCCGGAGCCAGCGAAGTCTTCACCCAAGGCTTGCGGCTCAGGCCTCTCTCGACCGCGCGTTTGGCCAGCAGGCCCGCGCCGATCATCACCAACGGGTTGGAGGTATTGGTGCACGAGGTGATAGCCGCGATCACCACATGACCGTTGTCCAGTGAAGCGCTGGTGCCGCCGGCCAAGCTGATGTCCACCGGGTTGTGCGGCCAGTCGCGGTCGGGGTCGCTGTCACGAGGGATCCGGGGAGCGCCGTTCTTGCAGTCTTGCCCAATCGCGATCGGGTCGCTGGCGGGGAACGACTCCGCATTGGCTTCGTCGAGATCGCTCAGCGTCGCCGACTCATAAGACTTGCCCGCGAGCAGTGCGCCGACGGCCTGCGGCGCAATACGCACCGCAATACGGTCCTGTGGGCGCTTGGGTCCGGCAATCGACGGTTCCAGCGTGCCCAGGTCCAGCTCGAGGATCTGCGAGTAGTCGGCTTCGTGATCGGGGTCATGCCACAGGCCTTGCTCCTTGGCATACGCCTCGACCAATCTCACCTGATGCTCGGGGCGGCCGGTCAGGCGCAGGTAAGCCAGGGTCTCGTCGTCGATCGGGAAGATCGCGCAGGTTGCGCCGTACTCCGGGCTCATGTTGCCTAGCGTGGCGCGGTTGGCCAGCGGTATGTTGGCCACACCGGGCCCGTAAAACTCGACGAACTTGCCGACCACACCGGTGCGGCGCAGCAACTCGGCCACCGTGAGCACCAGATCGGTGGCTGTGGTTCCGGGCGGAAATTCGCCGGTCAGCTTCAGACCGAGCACCGGCGGGATCAGCATGCTCATCGGTTGCCCCAGCATCGCTGCTTCAGCCTCGATACCGCCGACGCCCCAACCCAGCACGCCCAACCCGTTGACCATCGGCGTGTGAGAGTCGGTACCCACCAGCGTATCGGGATAGGCCAGCACGCCGTCCGGCCCTTCGCGGGTGAACACCACGCGCGCCAGATACTCCAGGTTAACCTGATGGCAAATGCCGGTATCCGGCGGCACCACCTTGAAGTTGGTGAACGCATGCTGCGCCCAGCGCAACACCTGATAGCGCTCGACGTTGCGCTGGAATTCGAGCGCGGCGTTGCTCGCAAACGCTTCAGCCCGGCCGAACACGTCGACGATCACCGAATGATCGATGACCAGTTCACCGGGAATCAGCGGGTTGATGCGTCGTGGATCGCCGCCCAGACCGATGATCGCGTCGCGCATTGCCACCAGGTCGACCACGCACGGTACGCCCGTGAAATCCTGCATCAGCACGCGCGCCGGCGTGAACTGGATTTCACGTTGCTGCGTGGCCTGTGGCTGCCAGTTCGCCAAGGACTGTATTTGTTCAGCGGTGACCAAGCGACCGTCTTCATTGCGGAGCAGGTTTTCGAGCAACACCTTGAGGCTGTACGGCAACCGGTGCCCGGTTTTTACTCGGTCGAGCCGATGAATGTGATAGGTCGCGCCGTCGACCTCGATTTTGTCGTGCGTGCCGAAACTGTCCATCATGATTTTTCCTTTACAACCGTACGGAAACGTCATCCATGCAGCGACATGATTGCGAACAGCGTCCGTGACGACGGCCATTCAAATGGGAACTGTGCGCTGATGAATTAGCCAGCTTCTGTCAGCGTATAGCAGATCACTTCGACTGTGGCCAAGGCCGTGATCGCCGCCGCTGAAAGTGGGGGCTTTGCAGAGCGCTGGCGGTTTAGCTCCTGATTGGCGATGATGAGCGCGCGGCCCGCGTGCTCAATCGATGCACCATCGCATTACCGGAGGTTACACGCCATGAACGAAGAATCAGTCGATTCTCCCGCCACCGAGCCCGCACCTGCACGTGACGCCCTGGCGGGAACGGCACCGCGCGACCGGGCGACGCCCGAAGGCGATGGTCTCGATCCGACGCGCTATGGCGATTGGGAAAAGAACGGTCGCTGCATCGATTTCCGAACCGGTCGGATGGTCGGCACGCGTGCATCGCATCGTGCGAAGGGCACGACTTTTGCCATGACGCAGCGCGATCCTCTGCATTGTCACGTCGCAGGGGCCGTGTTTTAGGCCCGTGTTTCGCGAGCAGTGATCAGGAATTCCAGGAATTCGAACATGCCAAATACCCGACCGCTATCGCCGCACCTCGCCGTCTACCGCTGGCGCGTCAACATGTTGCAGTCGACACTGCACCGGCTCACAGGTCTTTTCTTGTGCCTGGGTGCGTTGCTGGTGGCCTGGGGGTTGATCGCCGCTGCGACCGGGGAGGCAGCCTGGCGCGTGTTTGCGGAATTTTCCGGCAGCTGGTTCGGTGTGTTGCTGCTGGTCTTGTGGACGTGGTCGCTGTTGTTTCACCTGTGCAACGGCATCCAGCATCTGCTTCGCGATATGGGCATGAACTTTGGCCCGCCGACGCGCGACCGCACACACAACCCCGTCTACTGGTCCACCGGCTGGATCGTGATCGGCGTGAGCTTGGCGTTGACCTTACTGGTGTGGATCACCCTGGCCCTGCGCATGGGTGGAGGTTCGGTATGAGTGCCTATCCCGGTCAGGACTCCCTGCGCACGCCGTTAAAGATCGCACGCCGGCTGGGCTCGTCCAAGTCGGGCGTGCATCACTGGTGGTTGCAGCGGGTCACCGCCGTCGCGCTGATTCCGCTGTCGATCTGGTTTCTGTTCCTGATGGGTGCGCTGGTGCACGCTGACTACCCGGCGGTGCTGGCCGCCATCGCGCAACCGGTGCATGCGATCTTCCTAATCGCGCTGAGCCTGTGCCTGTTCTGGCACGGTGCGCTGGGCCTGCAGGTCATTATCGAAGACTACGTGCACTCGCGTTGGCTGGAGCTCACATTGCAGATCGCCTTGCGCTTCGGCGCCCTCCTCGCTGCGCTGGCCTGCGTGCTTGCGGTCCTTGCGATCTGGCTGGGCGTCGCCCCACAACACTGAGACTGAATTCCATAAAAAACGGAGACTCCATGCCTGCGCAAAGCTACAAAGTCCAGACGCATGAATACGACGTGGTGGTGGTCGGCGCCGGTGGCGCGGGCCTGCGCGCGACGTTGGGGCTGGCCGCCAAGGGCTTGTCTGCTGCATGTGTCACGAAGGTGTTTCCGACGCGTTCGCACACCGTCGCTGCACAGGGCGGCATCGCCGCTGCGCTGGGCAACATGGGCGAGGACCACTGGCGTTACCACTTCTACGACACGGTCAAGGGCGGTGACTGGCTGGGCGACCAGGATGCGATCGAATACATGTGCCGCGAAGCGATCCCGGCCGTCATCGAACTGGAACATTTCGGCGTGCCGTTCTCGCGAACGAAGGACGGCAAGATCTACCAGCGTCCGTTTGGCGGCATGACAACCCGCTACGGCGAAGGTATTGCACAACGCAGTTGCGCCGCGGCCGACCGCACCGGCCACGCCATCTTGCACACGCTATACACCCAGGCGCTCAAGCACGACGCCAAGTTCTTTGTCGAATACTTCACCACCGACTTGGTGAGGAACCCCACTGACGGGCGCATCGTGGGTGTGCTCGCGATCGACCTGAACGATGGCAGCCTACATTTCTTTCGCGGCCACGCGATCATGCTGGCAACTGGCGGCTACGGACGCGCGTATTTTTCCTGCACTGGTGCGCATACCCAAACGGGCGATGGCGGTGGCATGGCGCTGCGCGCCGGCCTGGCGCTGCAAGACCTCGAGTTCGTGCAGTTCCATCCGACCGGTATCTACGGCGCCGGCTGCTTGATCACCGAGGGCGTGCGTGGCGAAGGCGGCTTCCTCACCAACTCCAAGGGCGAGCGGTTCATGGAACGATACGCGCCGCACGTCAAGGACCTGGCCTCGCGTGACGTCGTGAGTCGCGCGATGACCATGGAAATCCGCGAAGGACGCGGACTTGGCGAACACGCAGATTACATCCATCTGAACCTTGCGCACCTGGGCGCCGACCTGCTGCACGAGCGGCTACCCGGCATTTCCGAGACGGCGCGCATCTTTGCTGGCGTGGACGTCACGAAGGAGCCGATCCCGGTGCTTCCGACCGCGCACTACAACATGGGCGGCATTCCCACCAACTACCACGGCGAAGTGGTGCAGAAGGTCGACAATGACCCCGATGCGGTGGTGCCGGGCCTGTTCGCGATCGGCGAGGCTGCCTGCGTATCGGTGCACGGCGCCAATCGTCTGGGCACCAACTCGCTACTCGACATCGTGGTGTTCGGCCGCGCGGCCGCCAACCGTTGCGCCGAAGTCGTCAAGCCCGATATGCCACACCGCGACCTACCCTCCGATGTGCTGGAGCCAGCGTTAACCCGGCTTGACCGGTTGCGACACTCCAACGGCGCGACTCCGACGGCGCAACTGCGCCTGCAGATGCAAAGGACGATGCAGGCCGACGCCGCGGTGTTTCGTACGGCCGAAACGCTCGAGGAAGGTTGCAGGAAGATCGACCAGATCAACGCCCAACTTGCCGACATCCGTGTCAGCGACCGTTCGCTGGTCTGGAACACCGACCTCATCGAAACCTTCGAACTGGCGAACTTGCTGGGGCAGGCGGTCGGCACCATGCACTCGGCCGCGCAGCGCCCGGAAACCCGTGGCGGGCACGCGCGCGAGGACTTCCCAGAACGCGACGACGTGAACTGGATGAAGCACACGCTGGTCAGCGTGGATGACAAGGGCGCCTGTTCGTTCGACTATCGGCCGGTGCACTCCAACACCTTGACGGACGAAGTCAAGACCGTCCCGCCCGCCAAACGCGTTTATTGATCAACGCTCACCTCACAAAAGCTAGGCGCATCGGCGCACATCGGTTGTCGAACAGCAGGAAAGAACATGGCTGAATTTACATTGCCAAAAATGTCCAGGGTGCACAAGGGCAAGCACCACACCGCCGAATCGGGCGCACAAAATGTGCGCACTTTCGATGTCTATCGCTGGGACCCCGATGTGGGCGGTAATCCGCAGTTGGACAGCTACGACGTCGATGTAGCGGGGTCCACGATGGTTCTCGACGTCCTGCTTAAAATCAAGAACGAAATCGACCCTACGCTCACCCTGCGCCGCTCCTGCCGTGAAGGTGTGTGCGGCTCGTGCGCGATGAACATCGACGGTGAAAACACCCTGGCCTGCACCAAGGGCTTGGATGAGCTGACACAGGGCGTTGTCAGCGTCTACCCGTTGCCGCACATGCCGGTGGTGAAGGACCTGGTGTCCGACCTCACCCACCTTTACGCGCAATATGCGTCGATCAAGCCCTGGATGCAGACCCATAGCGCGCCCGGTTCGCGCGAACGCCTGCAGTCGCCCGAGGACCGCAAAAAACTGGACGGTTTGTATGAGTGCATCTTGTGTGCGTGCTGCACCACTGCTTGCCCAAGCTCCTGGTGGAATCCCGATCGCTTCCTCGGACCCATGGTACTGCTGCAGGCGAACCGCTGGATCGCCGATTCGCGCGACGAGGCGACCGGGGAACGGCTGGACGCGCTGGACGATCCGTTCAAACTTTACCGCTGTCACACGATCATGAATTGCACCAACACCTGTCCGAAGGGCCTCAATCCTGCCAAGGCGATTGCCGAGATCAAACAGTTGTTGGTGAACCGGACCGTTTGAGCGTAGCCGGATCGGGTACCCGAAGCTCGCGTTGTCATTGACAGACAGACGTCTGAAACGCCATGCTCAAGCGAGCGGTTGCAGGCGCAAGCTTGAGTTTGCTGCCACGTCGCGAATCAAATGCACTCGACCTTTGGGTGCCATTGATGCATTCTTGTAGGTGTTCATCCGAGGAGTCCTGAGAAACGTTGTCCCGCTTCAGAACCTCCATCGTCATCCATCGGCAGTCACCTGGCTAGACAGCCTCTCGAAAAACTGCAGCAAGTCAAGGTATTTGACGGTAACTGCTTTAGGTGTAAACTATTTATACATAAACACTAAAACACTGGAGACTTGGCATGAAGATCGTATGCATCGGCGGCGGCGCTGCGGGCCTGTATTTCGCACTGCTGATGAAGCAGCACAACCCCTCGCACCACATCACCGTCATCGAGCGCAACAAGCCCTATGACACCTTCGGCTGGGGCGTGGTGTTTTCCGACGCCACCATGGACAACATGCGCGAGTGGGACAAGCCCACGGCCGACGAGATCCAGCAGGCGTTCAACCACTGGGACGACATCGAGCTGCACTTCAAGGGCCAGACGATCCGCTCCGGGGGCCATGGCTTCGTTGGCATCGGACGCAAGAAGATGCTCAACATCATGCAGGCACGCTGCGAGGAATTGGGCGTCAAGCTGGTGTTCGAGACCGATGTCGATTCCGACGCTGAGTTTCAGGACGCGGACCTGATCATCGCCAGCGACGGTGTCAACTCGAAGATTCGCACGCTGCACGAAGAAACGTTCAAGCCCGAGCTGGCAGTGCGTCCGAATCGTTTCATCTGGCTGGGCACGCACAAGCTGTACGATGCCTTCAACTTCCTGTTCGAAAAGACCGAGCACGGCTGGTTCCAGGCCCACGTCTACAAGTTCGACGACGAGACCTCGACGTTCATCGTCGAATGTCCTGAGCACGTTTGGCTGGCGCACGGCCTGGACAAGGCGACGCAGGAAGAGTCCATCACCTTCTGCGAGAAGGTGTTTGCCGACAACCTGCAAGGTGCCAGCCTGATGACCAACGCGCGTCACTTGCGCGGTTCGGCCTGGATCAACTTCACGCGCGTCAAGTGCGACCAGTGGTGGCTGAAAAACCAGAATGGCGCCCATGTCGTACTGATGGGTGACGCTGTGCACACGGCGCACTTTGCCATCGGCTCGGGCACCAAGCTGGCGCTCGAGGACGCGATCGAGCTCGCGCGCGAATTCAAGCGCCTGGGTGACGCCCCCCAGCACATCGAGGAGGTGCTCACGGCCTACCAGGCCTCGCGCAGCATTGAGGCACTGCGTCTTCAGAATGCGGCCTGGAACGCCATGGAGTGGTTTGAAGTGTGCGGCGCGCGCTACTGCGACCAGCTCGACCCGCCACAGTTCATGTATTCGATGCTCACGCGCAGCCAGCGCATCAGCCACGAGAACCTGCGCCTGCGCGACCAGCACTGGCTGGAGGGCTACGAGCGCTGGTTTGCCCGACGCGATGGCCTGCAGGTTTCCGACGCGGCCACACCGCCGCCGCCCATGTTCACGCCCTACACCGTGCGCGGTACGACCCTGAAGAACCGGGTCGTCGTCTCGCCAATGGCACAGTATTCGTGTGTCGATGGCGTGCCGGGTGAATACCACTTGGTGCACCTCGGTGCACGGGCCATGGGCGGCGCCGCCCTGGTGATGGCCGAGATGACCTGCGTCAGTCCCGAGGGCCGCATCACCCCCGGCTGCCCGGGCCTCTACAACAGCGAGCAGAAGGCGGCTTGGAAACGCATCGCCGACTGGATCCACGCCCACAGCGATGCCAAGTTCGGCATGCAGATCGGTCACGCTGGACCCAAGGCCTCGACACGCCTGGCCTGGGATGGCACGGACCTGCCTCTGGAGCCGGCGTCGGTCAACTGGCCGATCGTCTCGGCCTCGCCGCAGCAATACCTCCCCGGTGTGAGCCAGATGGCCAAGGCGCTCACCAAGGCGGAAATGGAAACCGTCAAACAGCAGTTCATGCAGGCCGCCAAGGATGCCTCCGACATCGGCGTCGACTGGCTGGAGTTGCACTGCGCTCACGGCTACCTGCTTTCGGCCTATATCTCGCCACTCACCAACCATCGGACAGACGAGTATGGCGGAAGTCTGGAAAACCAGCTGCGTTACCCGCTCGAGGTGTTCAAGGCCATGCGCGCCGTGTGGCCGGCCGACAAGCCGATGTCAGTGCGCATCTCGGCCAACGATTGGGTCGACGGCGGCATCACGCCGACCGATGCGGTGGAAATCGCCAGCGCCTTCAAGGCCGCCGGCGCCGACATGATCGACTGCTCGAGTGGCCAGGTGAGCAAAAAGGAGCAGCCCGTCTTCGGTCGCATGTGGCAGACCCCGTTTGCCGACCGAATCCGTCAGGAGGCGGGTATTGCGACCATCGCGGTGGGTGCCATCAGCGAAGCCGACCACGTCAACAGCATCATCGCCGCCGGCCGTGCCGACCTGTGCGCGGTTGCCCGCCCGCATCTGGCCAACCCGGCCTGGACGCTCACCGAGGCGGCCAAGATCGGCTACACCGACATTCACTGGCCGCAGCCCTACTTCCTGGCCAAGCGGCAGATGGAAGCGCTGTTCGAGCGCGAGAAGGCCGCCACTGCCGCGCAGCTTGAGCAGGCGCGGGCTGCAGCGCAGGCCTGACGTCATGACGGCATCCAACGTACCTGCCTGGAGTGACCGACACTGCCTGGTGACAGGCGGTGGACGTGGCATCGGCCGTGCTGTGACGCAAGCCTTGCTGGGTGCCGGTGCACGCGTCACGATGCTGGGCCGCCAGGCACTCGAAGCCCAGGCGCTGGCTGCGTTGGCAGCCCATCTGGATGTGGTGCAACGCCTGCACGCCATGGCAGCTGACGTGGTTGACGCCCAGGCCGCGGCAATCACTTGCCAGGCCACTTCCGTAAGCGGTGGGGAGGTGATGTAAGGTGCAAATTCTGGATCTCGAAGCGCGTGCCCACGCCGATCACGCCGAGGAGTTGCGCCTGTGGCTGCGCCTGCTGACATGCACTCAGCTCGTCGAGCGCGATCTGCGCACGCGCCTACGCGAGGAATTCGAAACCACACTGCCGCGCTTCGACTTGATGGCTCAGCTCGAGCGCGTGCCGGGCGGCCTGCGCATGAACGAGCTGTCGCGCCGCATGATGGTTACCGGCGGAAACGTCACCGGCATCACCGACCAACTGGAAGGTGACGGCCTGGTCGAGCGCGTCGATGTCCAGGGCGACCGCCGCGCCTTTCGTGTGCGCCTGACGCCCAAGGGGCGCAAACTATTCCATACGATCGCCAAGGCGCACGAGGGCTGGATCGTCGATGCTCTCGGCAGCTTGGCGCGCGACGAAATCCTTACCCTGCACCAGTTGCTGGGCAAGGTCAAGAAACACTATCTGGAGAACGCGTGAAACACTACATCCCCGAGGCCAACCCGATGCGGCCGCAGTTCGACGCACGTGCGTCCTACGAGGCCAGACACTTCGCCTGGCACTGTGATCCCGATGGCGTGGCCACCCTCACGCTCAACCGCCCCGAGCGCAAGAACCCGCTCACCTTTGAGAGCTACGGCGAGCTGCGTGACCTATTCAATGGCCTGCGTTATGCCACCGACGTGAAGGTGGTAGTGGTCACCGGCGCCGGCAGCAACTTCTGCTCCGGTGGTGATGTGCATGAAATCATCGGCCCGCTGACCAGGATGACGATGCCTGAACTACTGGAATTCACCCGCATGACGGGCGATCTGGTCAAGGCCATGCGAGCTTGCCCGCAACCGATCCTCGGCGCCATTGACGGCGTCTGCGCCGGCGCCGGCGCCATGATGGCGCTGGCCTGCGACCTGCGTTACGGCACGGGCGCCACCAAGACGGCCTTCTTGTTCACCCGCGTCGGCTTGGCCGGAGCCGATATGGGCGCCTGCGCACTGCTGCCGCGCATGATCGGCCAGGGGCGTGCCAGCGAACTGCTGTTCACCGGCCGCGCCATGACGGCGCAAGAGGGTCTGGCCTGGGGGTTCTTCAACGCCTTGCACGACAGCAGCGAAGTGCTGGACAAGGCGCAGGACGTGGCGCGCCAGCTGGCAGCCGGCCCGACCTTCGCGCACGGCATGACCAAGACCATGCTTAGTCAGGAATGGGCGATGACGATCGAGCAGGCGATCGAGGCCGAGGCGCAAGCTCAGGCGATCTGCATGCAGACGCAGGACTTTCGGCGTGCCTACGAGGCGTTTTCCGCCAAGCAAAAACCAGTGTTTGGAGGCGACTGATGAGCGCGGGTGTGATGCAACCCACGACGTTGCAGCCTTCCACCGAACACGTCAGTCTGCCGTTTTTCAACGATGTGCACCATCGCATCGCCGCGGAATTGGCAAGCTGGGCCAACGCACAGGCGGTGGATGAAGCCGACGACCGCGCCGCCTGCCGCGACTGGGTGCGCCGCCTGGGCGAAGCGGGCTGGCTGCGCTACTGTGTGCCCGGCGACATGGGTGGCGCGCTGCCCCAGCTTGACTCGCGCTCGCTGGTGCTACTGCGCGAGACGCTGGCGTTCTATTCGCCGCTGGCCGACTTTGCCTTTGCCATGCAGGGCCTGGGCAGCGGGGCGATCTCCCTTGGCGGCAGTCTCGAGCAGCGCCAGAGCTACCTACCGCAGGTCGCCAGCGGAGCCAAGATCGCGGCATTTGCGCTGTCCGAGCCGGATGCCGGTTCCGACGTGGCTTCAATGAAATTGATAGCTACCAGCGCACGCCCTGATTGCGTCGCAGGACAAAAAGATGGTTCATATTTTCTCGACGGGCGCAAGACCTGGATCAGCAACGGTGGCATCGCCGACTTCTACTGCGTGTTCGCCAAGACCGACCCGAACGGCGGCAGCCGCGGCATCAGCGCGTTCATCGTCGATGCCGATGCGCCAGGGCTCGACAGCAGTCAGACCATTGCGGTGATGGCCCCCCACCCGCTGGCGACGCTGGTCTTCAACCGTTGCCGCGTCGGCGCCGAGCAGTTGCTGGGTGAGATCAATGGCGGCTTCAAGCTGGCGATGCAGACGCTCGACATCTTTCGCGCCAGTGTGGCCGGCGCGGCCCTGGGTATGGCGCGGCGTGCACTGGCCGAGGCCATCCAGCATGCGAAAGGTCGCCGGATGTTCGGCCAGACCCTGGCGGACTTTCAGCTGACGCAAGCCAAATTGGGCGAGATGGCCGCGCTGATCGATGCCGGAGCACTCCTCACTTATCGCGCGGCGTGGATGCGCGACGTGGGCCACGGCAATCAAAAGGAGCGCAGTGTGGCCGCCGCCATGGCCAAGATGACCGCCACCGAAAACGCGCAGCGCGTCATCGACATGGCGCTGCAACTGCATGGCGGCCTGGGAGTGATGGTGGGCAGCAGGGTCGAGTCGCTGTACCGCGACATCCGCGCGCTGCGCATCTACGAAGGTGCCACCGAGGTACAGCAACTCATCATCGGCAAGGCGGTCTTGCAATGACCTTCTGGCCCGCCTGCGTCTTCCTTATTGATCAGTGACATGCCACAGGAGACAAAAAAATGAACACCACTTCTGCACAAACCGATCGCTACGTTCATGACCGCCTGCCGCCGCGCGAGCAGTGGCCCGAGTTCCGCTACGAACTGCCCGAGCTGCAGATCCCCGATCAGGCCAATGTGGTGACCACGTTATTCGACGCCGCGCGCACGAGCGGATGGTCCAACCGGCTGCTGCTGCGCTCGCCCCATGAGACATTGACCTACGCTGAGGCCGAGGCGCAGGTCAATCGCATGGCCGAGATGCTGATCCACGACTTCAAGCTCGAGCCCGGTAACCGCGTGCTGCTGCGCGGCGGCAACTCGATCGGCATGGCGCTGGCGTGGCTGGCCGTCGTCAAGGCCGGCCTGATCGTGGTGCCGACGATGCCGCTGCTGCGTGCCGTCGAACTGAGCAAGATGATCAACAAGGCCGAGCCATCACTGGCTATCTGCGACGTCACCCTACTCAAGGAAATGGTATCGGCGGCGCAGGACGCGCGTGGCAAGCTGCCGATCCTGGCCTTCGGCGATCAAAGGCGTGAAGACGGCATGGAGCAGCGCGCTGCCCGCCGCTCACCCGATTCGACAGGCTGCGCCACCGCGGCCGATGACATCGCCCTGCTGGCCTTCACCAGCGGAACCACGGGTATTCCCAAGGCAGTGATCACCACTCACCGCGACATCCTCGCGGCCTGCAACACCTGGCCGCGTCATGTGCTCAAGGCCACGCCGGATGACATTGTCACCGGCTCACCGCCGCTCGCCTTCACGTTCGGTACCGGGGGCCTGCTGATCTACCCGATGTGGGCGGGTGCCTCGATCTATTACCCGGACGTGCGCTACAACCCCGAGACCATGGTGCGCAAGATGCGCGACCATGGCATCACCATCTGCTACACCGCGCCGACCTTCTACCGCCAGATGGCGCCTTATGCCAAGGCACTCGGGATCCCCAGCCTGCGCATTTGCGTCAGCGCGGGGGAGGCGTTGCCCGACGCCACCCGGCAGCTCTGGAAGGACGCCACCGGGATCGAGATGCTAGACGGCATCGGCGGCACCGAGATGTGGCACATCTATGTCTCGTCGGCGGACAAGAACGTGCGGACTGGGTCAATTGGCAAGGCCGTACCGGGCTACCAGGCGCGGGTAGTGGACGAGGACGACAACGAGGTGCCACGCGGCACCGTCGGGCGCCTGGCGGTGATCGGTCCAACCGGCTGTCGCTACATGGATGACCAACGCCAGACACAATACGTATCCAATGGCTGGAACCACCCGGGTGACTCGTTCTTGCAGGACGAGGACGGCTATTTTCACTACCAGGCGCGCAACGACGACATGATCGTCACGGCTGGCTACAACGTCGGCGGCCCCGAGGTCGAGGACTGCCTGATGACCCATCCGGCCGTGGCCGAGTGCGGTGTGGTCGGCAAGCCTGACGCGGTGCGCGGCATGATCATCAAGGCCTTCGTCGTGCTCAAGCCCGATCGACACGGCAACGAGGCGATGGTCGAGCAGATGCAGGAGTACGTCAAAAAAGCCATTGCACCCTACAAGTACCCGCGTGAAATCGAATTCGTGACCGCGCTGCCGCGCACCGAGACCGGCAAGCTGCAGCGCTTCAAATTGAGGCAGATGGCATGACCTTCAAACACATCCAACCCCCGGGCTGGACACCGGCCAAGGGCTACGCCAACGGCATTGCCGCGCGCGGCACCCAGGTCTTCGTCGGCGGGCAGATCGGCTGGAACGCCGAGCAACGGTTCGAGAGCGACGACTTCATTGAGCAGACCCATCAGGCGCTGCGCAACATTGCCGCTGTGTTGAAGGAGGCCGGTGCCGGCCCCGAGCACATGGTGCGCATGACCTGGTACGTGATCGACCGGGTCGAATACAACAGCCGCCTGAAAGAGTTGGGCCGCGTCTACCGCGACGTGATGGGCAAGAACTTCCCTGCCATGACCTGCGTGCAGGTGGCGGCGCTGATGGAGGAGCGTGCCAAGATCGAGATCGAAGTCACCGCCATCATCCCCGATTGAAATGACATTCCCCCTGGGTCACGTCGCGCGTTCGTCCCCCTGCGGAGGGACAACGTCGGTGGCCGGCGCGAGTCCGGCCGCCGGCGTGCGCCCGCCTGGTCTGCCCTGCGGCCTCCGGGCTCTTCGGGTCCGGAAGAAGCTCTGAAGGCTGATCAGAAAAGCGAGGCGTGTGGTCAAGGCGCACTGCGCCTGCGCATCAAGCGGATCGCGATGGACCGTCCACGATTCGAGTATCAGCGCGTACTGGTCATGCTCAAGCGCGGGGGCTGGCAGGTTAGCAAGAAGCGCCTCTACCGCCTGCCTCGGTTGGAAGGCGTGCAGGTTCGCATGGAGGTCAAGCGCTGCAAGCGCATCGGCCTGCAGCACGGTCGACCGACACCGACCATGGGTTCGAACCAGCAGTGGAGCATGAATTTCATCCATGACCAATTTTCTGGCGTATTGAATGCGTCCGAGAGATATCCGCACAGGAAGGTCGTGCTCAATGAAAATTCCGTTTCACTACTGTCCGGCTAAAAGTCGAACAAATTCAATTGGTTAGTGGCCTCGAGCATGTCGGTCTGAGGTGCATCGGCCGTAAGTTTTCGGTGAGCACGTAGGCCTTTTCCCGAAGGGATGCAAAAACTGCTGGACACGGGAATTTTTTTCCGTTACCGTTGCGTCCGTGTCGCATG
>CAJDTN010000063.1_pt1 | contig 15932 bp, 7 predicted proteins | sample 7389801 | NCBI WGS metagenome assembly CAJDTN01 (sample SAMEA7055653, study PRJEB34461) | soil metagenome | biome: terrestrial ecosystem; feature: Peninsula; material: soil | place: Antarctica | collected 2016
CTTGCGCGCGGCGAGGTCGCCGGTGCCGCCGAAGATCACCAGGTCGAACGGTTCGACCGATTGCAGGGAAGCTGTCACGCAGATACCTCAATGCACGATGCCAGTGATCGGCAGGACCGCAGGCCGGCTCCAGCGCCGAAGAAGTTTCGATCATACCAGTGAAATACCAGCGTGCCTACCGGTATGCATACGAATTCATCGAGTTCGAAAAACTGGCCAAATTTGCCTGCTTGGGCTAGATATGTGCGGGCTTAGCCGTCGCTCCTCTTGCGGCAGGTGGATAGCTATTGGTATTGTTCGTGGCATGCAAACCGCCTTGACTACGGAGTACCGCCGGATCTGCCTTGACCCGGCCAGCCATCAGCCGCTGGCCTACTTGCGGCTGCGCCAGGCGATCCGCAACGTAATGCAACAGCGCGATGTCGAACCCGGCCACGCGCTGCCCAGCGAGCGCGACCTGTCGCAGGCGCTGAAGCTGTCGCGGGTGACCGTGCGCAAGGCGATCGCCGGCCTGGTCGAGGAAGGCTTGCTGACCCAACGCCACGGCGCCGGTACGTTCATTGCCGAGCGCATCGTCAAACCGATGTCGCGGCTGACCAGCTTCACCGAAGATCTGCGCGAACGCGGCCTGCACCCGCGTTCGGAGTTCTTCGAGCGCGTGATCGGCGAGGTCACGCCAGAGGAGTCGATGGCGATGAGCCTGTCGCCGGGCTCGCTGGTGGTGCGCCTGCACCGCCTCCGCTACGGCCAGGACGAGCCGTTGGCGATCGAACGCAGCGTGGTGCCGGCCAGCGTGTTGCCCGATCCGATGTTGGTGCACGACTCGCTGTACGAGGCGCTGGAAAAACTTGGTTGCCGCCCGCGCCGCGCATTGCAGCGGTTGCGCGCGGTATCGCTCAACGCGCAGCAGGCGCGCTTGCTGCATGTCGCCGTGGGTAGCGCCGGGTTGAACATCGAGCGGCGCAGCTTCCTGGACGACGGCCGCGTGGTCGAGTTCACTACCTCCTGGTATCGCGGCGACATCTATGATTTCGTCGCCGAATTGCACACCGACTGAAGGGCACGCATGACCGCCAGCCAGACCTTGATGTTCCGCGAGGCGCACGAGTCCGCCGTCGTGGTGGCGCGCCAGTTCGCCGCCAACGAAGCTGTCGTAAGCACCCTGGCCCGGTCGCTGCGCGCTGCGCCGCCACGCTTCATCGTTACCTGCGCGCGCGGCAGCTCCGACCACGCCGCCGCGTATGCCAAGTACGTGTTCGAGACCCAGCTCGGCATCGTCACCGCCTCCGCCTCGCCGTCAGTCACCTCGGTGTATGCCGCCGAGCAGCGCTGGCAGGGCGCGCTGTTCATTGCGATCTCGCAATCCGGCAAGAGTCCCGACCTGCTGCGCAACGCTCAAGCAGCGAAAGTGGCCGGCGCGCGAGTGGTGGCGCTGGTCAATGTGGAGGATTCGCCGCTGGCCGCGCTGGCCGACACGGTGATCCCGCTGCATGCCGGGCCGGAGCGCAGCGTGGCGGCGACCAAGAGCTACATCGCCGCGCTGGCCGCCGTGTTGCACCTGTGCGCCCGCTGGCGCGGGGACACTGAACTGGATGCCGCCCTGCGCGTGTTGCCGGACGCTTTGCGCGCCAGCTGGGATGCGGATTGGTCGTCGCTGAGCGAAGGCCTGGTCGGCGCCCACGACCTGTTTGTGGTTGGTCGGGGTTTCGGCCTCGGCATCGCGCTGGAAGCGGCGCTGAAGTTCAAGGAAACCTGCGGCCTGCACGCCGAGGCGTTCAGCGCGGCCGAGGTCAGGCATGGCCCGATGGCGCTGGTCGGCCCGGGCTTTCCCGTGCTCTGTTTCGCCCAGGATGACGACACGCTGGCGAGTACCCTGGCCGTGGCCAGCGAGTTCCGCGAGCGTGGCGCGCAAGTGTACGTGGCCGCGCCGGGCCAACTCGGCAGCGGCGTCCTGCCGGTGTCGATCGGCTTGCCGGCGTTGTGCACGCCGCTGTTGATCATCCAGAGCCTCTACCGCGCTGCCAGTGACCTGGCCTTGCGCCGTGGTTTCAATCCCGACCTGCCGCCGCATCTGAACAAGGTCACCGAGACTGTCTGAGCCATGCCCACGATCTTCCCGCCCCCGCCCGTAGGAGCCCGCTTGCGGGCGATGCTTCTGCTCTGGATGCCGGAACGAAGAGCATCGCCCGCGAGCGGGCTCCTACGGACGCCTATGTGGGTTCCCGCATGAAGCACGCCCTCACCAATGCCCGCGTACTCACCGACGACGGCTGGCATGACGACCTCGCTGTCGTGCTGGACGGCGAACGCATCGTCGCCTTGCTGCCGCGATCCGATCCGCGCTTGTACGCCATGCCCCAGCAAGACCTCGCTGGCGCGATGCTGCTGCCCGGTTTCATCGACATCCAGGTCAACGGCGGCGGCGGCGTGCTGTTCAACCAGACGCCGACGGTGGAGACGATCCGTCGGATCGGCGCCGCGCACCGACGCTACGGCACCACCGGCTTCCTGCCGACCCTGATCAGCGGCGAGCCGGTCGTAATGCGCGCCGCGCTGGTTGCGGTGGAGCAAGCCTTGGCAGAAGGTGTGCCGGGCCTGCTTGGCATCCATCTGGAAGGCCCGTATCTCGCGCCAGCGCGCAAGGGCGTGCATGACGCGAAGTATTTTCATGTGCCGAGTCGCGACGAGCTGGCCTTGCTGTGCGCGCCGCATCGTGGCGTGCGGGTGGTCACGCTGGCCCCGGATCAGGTGCCGCCCGCAAGCATTCGGGCACTGGCCGACGCCGGCGTGATCGTCTGCGCCGGGCACACCGCGGCCGACTACGCCACCACCCGCGCCGCGCTCGACGCCGGCGTGCGCGGCTTCACCCATCTGTTCAACGCGATGACGCCGTTCGGCAGCCGCGAGCCCGGCGTGGTCGGGGCTGCGCTGGATGATGCGGATAGCTGGTGCGGCATCATCGTCGATGGTCACCACGTGCATCCAGCCAGCCTGCGCGTGGCGATCGCCGCGAAAGCTCGCGGCAAGATGTTGCTGGTCACCGACGCGATGCCGCCCGTCGGCGCCGATTCTCCCGAATACGTACTCAACGGCGAAACCATCATCGCCAGGGACGGCGTCTGCCAGACCGCGCAAGGCGTGCTCGCCGGTTCCGCGCTGGATATGGCCGCCGCCGTCCGCAACACGGTGCAGATGCTTGGCCTGCCGCTCGACGAGGCGGCGCGCATGGCCAGCACCTACCCGGCTGAGTTCCTCGGGCTTGGGCTCAGTCACGGGCGGATCGCCGTCGGTTGCCAGGCCGATCTGCTCGCGCTGAGCGAAGCTGGCACAGTCACGCAGAGCTGGATTGCGGGCGCCACGCCGTAGCCGAGACTCGCGCCGAAGAGAGCGATCATTGCGGTGGCGGCAACCCGACCTCGCGACAGAATGCCGCAAAGCGTGGATCGTCCTTGTAAGCGAGCAGGAACGGGTCGAACAGCAGCTCGCTTATGCCCGGATCGTGCTGTGTCCTGGCGCGCTCGAGCCACTCGAAGACTTTGTGATCAGCCCACCGTTGTCCCATGTTCCCCGAGTGCAAGACGCAGCGGCTCCAACTGCTCCGCATAGCGGCGCCATTGGCCCAGACCGCGGGTGTGGATGGATTCGCGCACTTGCGCGCTACTCGGCGTGGCCACCGGGGAAGCGTTGAGTTCGGGGTGCAGGCAACCCTCCTCCAGCCCCAGTCGGCAGTGCTCGAGCACCGCGCGCAGCGTGCTCTCCGGGTCGCGCACCAATGCCGCGTAGGAAACGTCGAACACGGCGCCGGGAAGCCGGTCATGCCAGTGCCGGGCCAGCCGTGCATATTGGCGGTAGTAGTGTGCCAGCGCCGGCAGGTCGTAGCTGTAGGCCGCCACGTTGCCGAACATCGCCTTGAAGTTGGAGAAGCAGGTGTCGAGCGGATCGCGCACCATGTGCAGGATCGGCGCGTGCGGCAAGGCTTTGCGAATGAACGCCACCATCTGGATATTGGCCGGCAACTTGTCGAGGTAGTAAGCGCGACCCTGGGCGCGCCATTGAGTTTGCCTGAGATAGCGCGCGCCGAGTTCGGCGAAATCGATATCGCCGCTTCTCTCGATGATCTTCAGCAGTCCTTGCGACCTGGCTGGCGCCACATCCGCCGCCCAGTGCAGCTGGCGCCAGAAGTCGATGATCTCGCCGGCGGAGACGACTTGCGAATGGGCCGACAGCATCCGGTCGAGCAGGGTGGTGCCCGAACGCGGCATGCCGATGATGAAGATCGGTGTGGGGCCGTCAAGTGCGGGCATGGATCGCGCCTTGGCCCGGTCTTCCGCCGCCGGCATGCCGAGCAGTGCCTCGGTCACGGCGGCCTCGCCCGTGGCGTCGTAGGGGTTGAGCTGGTGCATCAGGGCATTGCAGCGCAGCAGCGCGGGCCACGCTTCCGCGCGCCGTTCGAGGTCGTCCAGTATCTTGAACTGCGCGTACTCGAACTCCGCGCGGACAAACATCGCGTCGGGATTCTTGCTGTCGCGGGGCAGGCGGCGCAGTTGCTCCTGCACCGAATCCAGGCGATGGGATTCCGGTTTCTGCTTGCGCAGGTTCACCAGCACCATCGCTGCATCACCGAAGTGCGGCCAGCGAACCAGGCAGCGTTTCAGCACCGCGCAGGCGTGGTCTATTTCTCCGCTGAACTGCAACAGCATGGCATGCAGGTGCAGCGTGCCGGGCGAATCGGCACCGGCGGCAAGGGCTTGTTCCAGCAGGGTCCTGGCCGAGGCGATCTCGCCGATCAGGAAACGCAGGTGAGCTTGCGCAACCAGCAAGTCCGCCGGCGGTTCGGGAGCCTGGGCGAGCAGGTCGAGGCAATTCCTTGCCGCGAGGGTCTCCCCGACGGCAACGAGATGTTGTGCCACCCGCAGGATCAGCGGGGCGTCCCGCGGGAGCCGGCGCGCGACGCGCAGGGCCAGCACGGTCGATTCACGAAGTCGGCCACGCTGGAACAACACGTCGGCCAGTTCGATCAACGCAGCGGCGTCGTCCGGGACCTCCTGCAACAGCGACTCGAGGGCGCTCTGGGCATCCGCCCATTGCTGGTTGTCGATGGATTGCCGGGCGCGCAGGCGCAGGCGATTTTCCGACGCGGAAGCGTGCTGTGGATTCATGGCGGCATAGTAGCTTCATGGGTGCGGCGGGATGCGGTGCCCGCCGTCGATACGTGTGTTGCGTGCGCTCGCCTGCTCGTGCGGCGACGAGCGGAGAGGCGGGACAAAAAAGCCACCGACCATCAGGTCGGTGGCTTGCCTTTGGGCAGTTTCAGACGATCTCAGCGATCAGTAGTCGTAGGTCACCGAGAGACGGACAGTACGGGGCGGCTGCCAGAAAATGCCGTCGCCGTAGCTGTTGTTGACACTGATCAGATCCGGCACCGGGTTGCCGGTGGATGGATTTACCCCACCGTTGTACGCACTTTCACCGATCGGATCGGTCTGCGTCGGCCGCTGCTGGTCCAGCGCGTTGATGATGTCGAGATGGAAGCCCAGCTTGTGGTCGGCGAAGGCCGGTGCGTAGCGCACGCCGAGGTTGAGTTGCTCGGTCCATGGCGTGTGACCGACGGAACCGGGCGGTATACGTACACCATGGCACCAGTGGTAGTTGCCGCTGCCGCCGCCGTTGTAGAACGTTGGGTCGCCGACGCCCGCTGTGCCGTAGTAGCCCAGGCACTCCTTGGGCGTGCCGGACTGGGCCAGCAAGGTACCGGACACCAGCCATTCCGGTGTGATCTGGTAGGCGCCGCGGAAGCGGAGCTGATGCTTGCGGACATTCATCAGCTCGCCGTCCTGGCCATCCATGAGTTGCCAGCTATCCCAGTCCTCGGTCTTGGAGACGTCGCCCTGACCGAAGTCGGAACGCACCTGACCTTCGGTGTTGCCGAAGCCGTGGGTCCAGGTGTAGTCGACGCGCGCCATCCATTTGCCATCGAACGGATGCTCCAGGTACAGGTTCAACGAACCGATCTTGCGCCGGACGCCGTTGATGAAGCCCCAGTCCTTCTGGTTCATCGGCACCAGCACGCTGCCGCTGCCGTCGTCCGCCCGCACCAGCATGGTGTTGGTCAGGCCCGGATTGATCAGGCGGCAGTAGGAAGCGCCGTACAGCGACGTACCATACAGGCCCGGATCCAGCCCCATGCTGGTCATCTTGGTGGCGATCTGGCTCGGTGAGCACTCGTCGTCAATCGCGGTCTTCAGGTCACGCCACATCGCCTTGGCGCCGTAGGTCCAATCTTCGTTGAGCTTCTTGTCGAAGCCGACGATGAATTCATCGACGTATTCCGGCTTCAGGTTGCGCGCGGTGACCTCCAGCGGATCCTTCGGCAGGCCATACTCGCCATCGGGCGAGGATTGCGGTGCCAACGAAGTCAATCCGGTCGGCACTCCGGTGGTCGGGTCGATGCCGGTGTAGCTGAAGTTCTGGGTGAGGTAGGTCGACACGTTCGCCGCGCGCTCGGCCGCATTGTCCGGCAGCGCCAGGTAGTAGCGACCCGCGTTGCCGTAGATCTTGAACGAGGAATCGCCCATCACGTCCCAGCTGGCGCCGATGCGTGGCTCCCACTGGTTCTTCTCGTCGACGAACGCCTTGCCGAGGTCGTTGAAGTTGGTGAAGTGATCGTTGCGGATACCGATGCTCAGCAGCACGTTGGAGGTGACCTGCCAGTCGTCCTGCAGGTAGTAGGCCTTCTGTGTCATCGACATGCTGGTGGCCCAGCCGATCGTGCGCTGCTGCACACGCCCGGGGTAGTAGCGCCAGTAGTAGTTCACCGACGGATTGAACGGGTTCTGCTGATCCGGACCCTGGTGGCTGGCCTGGTAGGTCATGTTGTCGATACCCACCGCCAGGTCGTGATCGCCCAGCCGGTAGTCGAAGTCGACGCGCAGCCCGTGCGTATGGTTGGTCGCCTGCGGTGAGGTCCAGGTGGTGTTGGTCTGGGCGTTGACGATGCCGTTCGGTCCGGTACCCGGGGGCAACAAGGCCGGGTTCTGGTTGTACGGCCGCGAGATGAACGGCAAGTCACTGGTGTTGCCGTAGACAACCGGATCCTGGAAGTTGGCCCGGCCGTACAGAACGCTCAGTGTCGCCGCATCGGTGATGTAGCTGGTGAAGTGACCGACGTAGAACTGGGCATCGTCCCTGGTTACGTCGTTTTTCGAGCTGAAGGCTCCGCGCTGCAACGTGTCATTGTCAAAAGCGTAGGTCGATCCGGCGCCAGCGGATACCTTGTTTTTCAATGCCGTCAACGAAAGGACATTGCTGTCGTTGATGTTCCAGTCCAGCTTGGCGTACAGCTTGGTGTTCTTGTCGTTGTATTCCACGACTTTCTGGTTGGAGGCCGCCAGCACATCGGTGCCCTGCTCCTTGGTCGTCTCCGCTGCCAGGAACATGAACAACTTGTCCTTGATCAGCGGGCCGCCGACGTAGGCGGAGTAGATCGTCTCCCACGACTTGTTGTCGTTGCGGTACCGGTTCAGCGTCCCCGGCTTGTCTGGATCTTCCAGCGCGTAATGGGTGAAGCCGTCGAGGCTGTCGGGGTTGGCGAGCGGTGCCGGAATCGCCGGGTTCCCATAGCGGTTGTTGACGGGCGTGCCCTCGAGGAACCGGGGCTGCCAGGACACCTGGCCGCCAAAGTGCCAGTCGTTGCTGCCGCTCTTGCCAACCTGGTTGATCACGCCACCGTCGGAGCGGCCGTACTTGGCGCTGTAGCCGCCGGTCAGGGTTTCCTGCTGTTCGATCGCGCCGTAAGGCAACTGGAAACCACCCAGGTTCTTGTACGGTTCGCCGGTGTTGTAGCCGTTCACGTAGTAGGCGTTCTCGCTGACGCTTGAACCACCGAAGGCGACCAGGTTCTGGCCGGCGGTGCCACCGAAGTAGCTGCTGCCGGAGACGGTGCCGGGCGCCAGCAGGGCAATCGATTCCGCGTTGCGGACGACCGGGAGCTTCCTCAGGTCGGCCGCGGTAATGACCGTGCTGGAATTCACGCTGGAAACATCGATGGCCGGCAGCGAATTGGCGGACACTGTCACCGTGCCGAGCGTCGTCGTACTGAGCGCGGCCGCGCCGAACGTGACGGACGTACCCGCATTGGGCGCCAGCGCCACGCTGCGGGTTTCGACGACGGCGCCATCCTTCTTGAGCGAGACCTTGTAGGACCCGATCGGAATGTTGCTGACCTGGAAGCGGCCGGCGTTGTCGACCGCGACTTCGCGGGTCAGGCCGGCATTGTTGGTGACGACGACGGTTTCGCCAGCGGCCGCCGGCGCCTGGCCGAAGATGGAGCCGGTGGTGGACTGGGCCATGGCGACGCCGCCAAGGCTGACCCCGAGGGCGATGGCAAGGGCGGTGCGACGCCACCCCGATCGGCGGATTTCATGATGATTAGGCATTGATGGTGGATCTCCCCGCATGGAAGGCCCGAAGGCCGGGTGGCACAAACTCGAATCAATCGAGTGAGCCGGATGCCGACAGTTGCTACCGGTTCCCTCGGTCCCGTCCCTGGCTCCCCGCCGATTCCTCGAACCGATGGTTTGCATTCGTCGCGATCAACACGCCGGCCCGGTCAAAAGTAAAGCCGGATAAATCCCATCGTCAATAAAATGTTTGAAAATGATTACCAAATCAAGAAAATGCGCAAAATATTACGTTTTAACTTCGCTAACGTTTTGTTTTCTTTGGCAGTCATGAAAACTCGTACGATCTTACGTAATCACCCAATTAACGCTCGTTCTATTCCATGGACGGACCAACGGCCCGCGACAAGAGCCGCCCGCTCGCAACTTGGCGACGCTTGCCGGGGCTCGAAATCTTGATTGCGCCGGCCTGACCCCATCGCTACAGTAGCGGGGTTCAGGTGTCCCGCGGGCTGTACGCCCAAGGGATGAAACGGGAAGCCGGTGCGCAGTGCTCATCACTGCAAGGCCGGCGCTGCCCCCGCAACGGTAAGCGAGAAAACGAGCCGCGAATGCCACTGTGCGATGCACGGGAAGGCGCGGTTCGAGGCGAGCGGAGCACCGCCCGTCACTCGTGAGCCCGGAGACCGGCCTGGACGAACTCTGGTGGCTCGCGGTGGGCGAGGCTGAACCACGGCCTGTACGCCCGTCGTTCTGTCTTCTCCTCATTGCCTGTTACCGGCCCTTGAACTTGGCGCCGTGCGCGGGTGCGCGGCATGAGGAAACGAACATGAAGAAGTCTTTGTTGGCGGTGGCGCTGCTTGCCGGCACGATGGGCGCGCACGCCGCCGACCAGAACCATGCCACCGCGCTCAACCCGGTGGTGGTCACCGCCACGCGCACGCCGGTCACGATCGAGGATGCGCTGTCGTCGGTCAGCGTGATCACGCGCGCCGACATCGAGCGGCTGCAGCCGTTGTCGGTGTCCGACCTGTTGACCGGCCTGCCGGGCGTCAGCTTTGCCCACACCGGTGGCCTGGGTCAACCGACCTCACTGTTCCTGCGCGGCACCAACTCCTCGCACACGCTGGTGCTGATCGATGGCGTGCGAATCGGCTCGGTCGGCAACGGGCTGGCGGCGTTCGAGCAATTGCCGGTGGAGCAGATCGAGCGGATCGAGATCGTGCGCGGGCCGCGCTCGAGCCTGTATGGCGCCGATGCGATTGGCGGGGTGATCCAGATTTTCACCCGGCATGGTTCGCGCGATGGTGGCCTCAAGCCCTCGTTCAGCCTCACGGCGGGCAGCGAGAAACTGTTGCGGGGGCAGGCGGGCCTGTCCGGCGGCAGCGAGCATGGCTGGTACAACCTCAGCGTGGGCAAGCAGGTCACGCGCGGAATCAATGCCTGCCGGGTCGGCGCCGGCGTGGTGTTTGCCGGCTGCTTCACCGACGAGCCCGATCGCGACGCCTGGCGCAACCAGAACCTGGTATTGAACGGCGGCTACCGCTGGGACAACGGCGCGCAGATCAGTGCCAACTGGCTGCGCAGCCTCGGCCAGGTGCATTTCGACGGCAGCTTCCAGAACCGTAGCCGCACCGTGCAGCAGACCGCCGGCTCCGCGCTCAGCATCAACCCGCTGCAGGCGTGGAAAAGCACGCTCAGCGTCGGCCAGAATCTCGATCGCTACGACAATTACGAGAACCAGACCTTCACCGGCTACATCTATTCGCGGCGCAACCAGGCGTCGTGGCAGAACGACCTCAGCCTCGCCGAAGATCAGTTGCTGACGCTCGGGATCGACTGGCAGGGCGAGCGCATCGCCAGCGACACCGGCTTTCTCGGCAACCGTCGCCACGATACCGGCACGTTCGCGCAGTATCAGGCCACGTTCGGCCAGCACGAGATCGCGCTGTCCGCCCGTCGCGACGACAACAGCCAGTACGGCAACCACAACACCGGCGCGATCGCGTGGGGCTATCACTTCGATCGCGGCTTCAAGCTCACTGCCAGTTACGGCAGCGCGTTCCACGCGCCGACCTTCAATGACCTGTATTTCCCCTATGGCAGCGGCAATCCCGACCTGAAGCCGGAAAAGTCGCGCAGTGCCGAGCTCGGCCTGAGCCAGCAAGGCGGTACGTGGCGCTGGGCGGTGAACGCCTACCAGACGCGCATCGACCAGCTGATCTCGCTCGACAGCGTCTACTTCCCGAGGAACATCAGCCGGGCGCGTATTCGCGGCGTGGAAGGCCAGCTTGGCGTCGATCTGGGTGGCTGGCAGGTGCAGAGTTACCTGACCTGGTTGCAGCCGCGCAACGAGGACGGTGGTCCGAGCGACGGCAACGTGCTGCCGCGTCGGCCCGAACACACGGCACGGGTGGATCTGGATCGTCGCTTCGGCGCGTTCGGCATCGGCGCCACGGTCAACGCTGCCGGGCGCAGCTACGATGACGTGGCCAATGCGCATCGATTGGGCGGCTACGCCACCACTGACCTGCGCGCGAGCTGGCACTTCGCCCCTGCGTGGCAGGTCGAGGCGCGACTGGCCAACATGTTTGATCGCGACTACGAAACGGTCTGGTACTTCAACCAGCCCGGCCGCAGCGTGTTCCTGACCTTGCGCTACAGCCCGGCCGCGGACTGATCCGCCCCTCCCGCGCCGGTATGGAAACCGGCGTCGCCGCCTCACGGAGCAGCCACGGCTGCAGCAGGAACGAGGATATTCAACTTCCCCCGGCGAGACCGCTTGCGCAGGACAACAGGCACATGCGCCCCGGCGTGAGTGCAGGCATAACTCCCGGGTGGATCACCTTCTCGACCCCGCCGGCACTCCCGTACTCTTGAAGCGGCACGCGCTCGACGGTTTTCCGTGCCCCGCGCGCGGCCGTCATGCTTGGACGCCCGGGAGACCCGATTGAACGTTTTCGCCCCGATGATCCGCCGTCCGGTCGGCACTTCGCTGCTCGCCATCGGACTGATGCTGGGTGGTTTGTGGGCCTATCTGTTGATCGGTGTGGCGGCGTTCCCCTCGATTGAATTCCCGGGCGTGGCGGTGATGGCGCGAATGCCCGGTGCCAGCGCGCAGACCATGGCCACCACGGTGATGGCGCCCCTGGAGCGCCACATGGGGCAGATTCCGGGCGTCCAGTTCATGTTCTCCAACGCCAGCGAGGGCACGGCGCAGATCCAGGTGCTGTTCGGCTATGGCCGCTCAACCGATGACGCCGCGCGCGATGTGCAGGCGGCGATCAACGCCGCTGCCACCGACCTGCCGCCGGGGATGCCTTCGCCGCCGCAGTACTTCAAGTTCGACACCTCGAAGGTGCCGATCCTGCTGGTGACGCTGACCTCCGCCAGTCTGCCGCCGGACCGGCTCTTCGACCTCACCGATACCTTGTTGAAGCCTGCCGTGGCGCAGATCCCGGGCGTGGCCCAGGTCCAGGTCGGCGGCGGCACGCCGCACGCGGTGCGGGTCGCATTGAACGCCAACGCGCTGGCGATCAAGGGCCTCACCACCGACCAGGTGGCGAACGCCTTGCGCGCGGCCAATGTCACCTCGCCGCAGGGCATCTTGAGCAATGGCGTCACCCAGATGACGGTGACTGCCAACGATTCGCTGCACACACCGGCGGACTTTGCCTCGCTGGTGATCGCCAGTCGCAACGGCGTGCCGGTGCGGCTGGCCGACGTGGCCACCGTCAGCAGCGGACAACAGGACAAATATGCGGCGGCGTGGTTCAACAGCAAACGCGCCGTGACCTTGCAGATCAGCAAGCGTCCCGATGCCAACGCGATAGCCACCGTCAAGGCGATTCGCGCGGCCCTGCCCGCACTGAGCCACGTGTTGCCTGCCGACGTGCAAATCACCCCCATTTTCGATCTCACGCCGACCACCGAATCGGCTTTGCACGAAGTCGAGGTGGCGCTGGGCATGAGCATCGTGATGGTGGCGCTGGTGATGTTGCTGTTCCTGCGCCGTCTGACACCGACCTTGATCGCGATGCTCAGCGTGCCGCTGTCGCTGGCCGGTGCGCTGATCCTGATGTGGATGCTCGGCTTCACCCTGAACATCTTCTCGCTGGTCGCGCTGGTGCTGTGCGTGGGTTTCGTGGTGGACGATGCGATCGTGGTGATCGAAAACATCGTGCGCCACATCGAGCAAGGCATGGCGCCGCTGCCGGCGGCATTGACCGGCGTGCGCGAGATCGGCTTCACCGTGGTCTCGATCACGCTGTCGTTGATGGCGGTGTTCGGGCCGATGGTGTTTGGCGACAACCTGTTCACCATGTTGATGCGCGAATTCGCGGTGACCCTGGTCGCCACCATCGTGATCTCCGCGGTGGTTTCGCTGACCCTCACTCCGGCGCTGTGCGGGCGCACCCTGATGCACGAGCCGGAGGGAACGCGCACGCCGGGCCGGGTGGAGCGGCTTGCCGAGCGCTTCGACCGCTGGTTGCTCGGCCTGTACGAACGCTCGCTCGACTGGGCCATGCATCATCGCCGGATGATGCGCTGGCAGCCGGCGATCCTGCTGCTGCTGACCGGCGTGCTGGCGGTGGCGGTCGGTATCACCGCGGGCGGCGGACTGATGCCGAAGGAGGACACCGGGCTGATGCAGGTGCAGATCACCGCAGGCCCGAACATCTCGCCCGCCCGGCTGACCACGCGAGCGCGCGAGGTGGCGGCGATATTCCGGGCCGATCCGGCGGTGCTCGATGTTTCCACCATCGTGGGCGGCAGCAACGGCGCCAATCTGTTCGTCGACCTCAAGCCGCAAGGCGACCCCCCGGGTGACCGCCACGTCGACGTGCAGAAAGTGGTCGATCGCCTGGCTGCCCACTTCAAGCATGTCAGCGACCTCGACGTCGCGGTCTCCGCCGTGCAGTTCTTCGGTGGCGGTGGCGGCGGCGGTGGTGGCAGCGGCGCCGGCCGGTTTTCGTTCCAGCTCGACAGCGTCGACGGCACGCCGTTGCAGGCGCCCACGCTGCGCCTGGAACACGTGATGCGCAGGATGAAACAGTTCACCGACGTCACCAGCAGCTTCGACGGCATCGGCATGCAGCAAGTTGTGCAGGTAGATCGCACGACCGCCGCGCGACTGCACGTGAGCATGGGCCAGATCGACTCGGCGTTGTACAACGCGTTCGGACAAAGCCAGGTCTCCACCATCTACTCGGACATCAACCAGTACCGGGTGGTGCTGACTACCGACCATGCCGATCGCCTCACCCCGCAAGGCCTGCTCGACACTTACGTGCAAAGTAGCCAGGGCAGGATGATCCCGCTCTCCGCACTGGCGAAGATCCAGCCGCATCTGGCGCCGGCCAATGTCAGCCATTTCAACCAGCTTGAATCGTCCTCGCTCAACTACAACCTGGCCAAGGGCATCACGCCGGTGGAAGGGCTGAAGCTGGTCGACCAGGCGATCTTTGCCGCGCAGCTGCCGCCCGGCGTGCACAAGAAATACACCGGCGAGAACAAGAACCTGCTCGACGCGCTGAAGAACGCGATGCTGATGCTGCTGACCGTGATCCTGGTGATGTACGTGGTGTTGGGCGTGCTGTACGAGAGCCTGATCCATCCGCTCACCATTCTCTCCACGCTGCCGGCCGCCGGCATGGGCGCGTTCCTGGCCATGCTGCTGACCCAGACCCAGCTGACCTTGATGTCGATCATTGCCGTGCTGATGCTGATCGGCATCGTCAAGAAGAACGCGATCCTGATGGTCGACTTCGCCCTCGTCGCCGAGCGCGAGCGTGGGCTGTCGCCACCGGCAGCGATCCGCGAGGCGGCGCTGGTGCGCTTCCGCCCGATCACCATGACCACGCTGGTGGCGATGGGCGCGGCGCTGCCGCTGGCGATCGGCTTCGGCTATGGCTCGGAGCTGCGCCAGCCGCTGGGCATCGCAATCCTGGGCGGTCTGCTGGTGTCGCAGCTGCTGACTCTGCTGAGCACACCGGCGATCTACCTGTGGCAGCACGACTATCGCGAACGCAAGGCGGCGCGGCAGAAATTGCGTATCGAGATTCGGAGCCAGCAAGCGCTGCCACCACCGATGCCCGCCTTGCCGAAGTAGCACTCGGAAACCCGCTCGCCGCAGGAGCCCGCTCGCGGGCGATGCACTTGCACGTGCCGATTTCGAATCCGGGATTTCAGCTGACAGCATCGCGCGCGAGCGGGCTCCTGCGGTTGTTGTGCTTGCCGGCCGTGGATTTTTTGACCCCTGCCTTTCGACATGGTGTGTACTTCAGGCACATACGCAGACGCTCGCGAACTGGCATAACGTCAGCATGAAAGGAGTGTTCAGCCCGGCGTCGCCCCGGTCGCGTCTGCCACGCTGGCGTGGAGCCGCGGCATGAACGTGTTCGCGCCGCTGATCCGTCGCCCCGCCGGCACCTCACTGCTGGCCGTCGGCCTGATGCTCGCCGGACTGTGGGCTTACCTGCTGCTCGGCGTGGCGGCCCTGCCATCGCTGGATTTCCCCGGCGTCTACGTGACGGCGAGCATGCCCGGCGCCAGCGCACAGACCATGGCCAACACCGTGCTGGCGCCACTGGAGCGGCACCTGGGACAGATTCCCGGCGTTGAGGAGATGTACGGCAATGCCCGCGAAGGCTCGGTCGGGGTAAGCGTGCGTTTCAACTTCAGCCGCACCGCCGACAGCGCCGCGCGCGACGTGCAGGCGGCGATCAATGCGGCGGCGGTCGACCTGCCGTCGGGCATGCCTTCGCCACCGCAGTATTTCAAGTTCGATACCTCGCAGATCCCGATCCTGTTCATCGCGCTGACTTCCAGCGGCATGCCGCAGGACAAGTTGTTCGATCTGGCCGACACCCTGCTCAAGCCCGCAGTGGCGCAGATCGACGGCGTGGCCCAGGTGCAGGTGTTCGGCGGCACCCCGCACGCGGTACGCGTAGATCTGGACAACCGCGCGCTGGCGGCCAAGGGGCTGACCGCGAACGATGTGGCCAACGCGCTGCGCGCCGCCAACGTCACCTCGCCGCAGGGCATCATCAGCGACGGACGCACGCAGATGATGGTCAGCGCCAACGATGGCTTGCGTGAACCGGCCGAGTTCGCGCATCTGCTGATTGCCGAGCGAAACGGCGCGCCGGTGCGTCTGTCCGACGTGGCCACCGTCTATGGCGGCCAGCAGGATCAGTACCAGGCGGCCTGGTTCAACGGTGCCCGTGCGGTCGGCCTGCAGATCACCAAGCGGCCGCAGGCGAATGCGGTGGCCACGGTAGAGGCGATCCGCGCCCGGCTGCCGCAGCTGGCGGCCTCGCTACCGTCGGATGTCAGCATGACGCCGGTGTTCGATCTCACCCAGACCACCAAGTCGGCGTTGCATGAGGTCAAGGTCGCGCTGTTGATCTCGATCGTGATGGTCGCGCTGGTGATGCTGGTATTCCTGCGCCGGCTGCGCCCGACCATGATCGCCATGCTCAGCGTGCCGCTGTCGCTGGCCGGCGCCTTCGTGGTGATGTGGATGCTCGG
>CAJDTN010000073.1_pt1 | contig 15336 bp, 9 predicted proteins | sample 7389801 | NCBI WGS metagenome assembly CAJDTN01 (sample SAMEA7055653, study PRJEB34461) | soil metagenome | biome: terrestrial ecosystem; feature: Peninsula; material: soil | place: Antarctica | collected 2016
CCCATGGCGTCGTACAAATCCACTTCGACGCCGGCCGCGCAAGCGGTCTCGGCGGCCATCAGGCCGGCCGGGCCAGCGCCAACGATGGCGAGTCGGGGAGAGTGCGTCGGGGTCATTCGCCCATGGTCGCACGAGCTGGACGTTCTCCGGCACGGCGGCGAGCTGGGAACATCAGGCCGGATCGGGGCCAGCGCATGAATCGAACCTGACTGCGCAACAACAGAAAACCACCCTGCGCACTCGGACGCTGCATCCGCCGACGTTACCATTTCAGCAATATCTTGCGCCGATCTTCGCCCCCCGCATGTGTCATTCCTTGACCACGAACTCATGCTTCTTCTCGTCAGGGAAGCCTGGATTGACTGGCTGGAATAGCAAACGCATTCAGGCCACCAGCGCAGATATTCCGAAACAATCCACGCAACATCCCGCCATGGAGCGGCACCGACGCCGCGCACTTGCCAGCGGCACCTCAGATCGGCAACCGCAAGTAGTTGCGAGCACATGGTCGTGAAAATGGTCCATACCGATGTGACGCGAATCACGCGGAGCCAGAAAAAATCCTATTGACCATTTTGTTCGCACGGCCCTACCGTCCAGCGGTTCGCCAATTGGGAGCTTGGTGAACGATCCTGCGACGAGGCCACACAAAAACTCGTCGCCTGCAGAAATTGCAAGACTAAGGTGCCCACCGCTCGCCTTCAAGGAGCTTCGGGGGAGGGTCAATCGCAGCGGGCGCAGGATCGCCGGTCAGTTCAAGAAACCACGGGTGCTGCGGCTGTCCGCAGCATGTCAATCATGAGGCACGCGCGCTCAGGGCGTCGCTTTGCCGCAAGAAACTTTCGGGAGCTACACATGCCAAGTCACATTCGTCTCAAGTTGTTGGTGGCGGCGATCAGTTTCGCTGTCGCGGGTTCGGTCAGCGCCACGCCGATCAGTGCGGTCAGCGGCAACGCGTTTGTCGCATTGAACCAGCACGCCACCGCGCTGCGCCAGGGCGACGTAGTCGATGGCGCACTGTCGCCAGCGCAGCCGATGCACATCGAGGTAGCGCTGAAACTGCGCAACCCGGCCCAGTTGCAAAGCTTCATCGCCACGGCCAAGAGCTCGACGCTGTCGATAGCCCAACACTCGATGACGACGCCGCAGTTCGTCGCCAGCTATGCGCCCACGACGACGCAGGCGGACAACGTAGCGGCATGGCTGAGGGCTGCCGGCTTTACCAACGTGCAGATCTCGCCCAACAACATGCTGGTTTCCGCCGACGGCCGCGCTGACACTGCCGGCGCCGCATTCAAGACCACGTTCTCAAGCGTGCGTACGAAAGAAGGCCGCATGGCCTTCATGCACAACGACACCGTGCAGATTCCCGCCGCGCTGCAGGACAGCGTGCTGTCGGTGATCGGCCTGCAGAGCGTGCACCAGGCGCATACCTTCGCCAAGCCCATGCAGCCTGGCTACACCACCCAGGCGGTGACTGGCCACAACCCAACCGAGTTTTCCTCGATCTACGGCGGCACCGGCGTGGCGACCGCGGCTGGCGTGCCAGTGGGCATCGTGACCCAGGGCAAGATCACCCAAACCATCACCGACCTGAACACGTTCACTTCGCAGAACGGCCTCGCCACGGTGACCACGCAGACGGTCAACACCAACGGCACCAGCACCGACACCAGCGGCCTGGGCGAGTGGAGCCTGGACAGCCAGGACGTGGTCGGCATGGCGGGTGGCCAGGTCGGCAAGCTGATCTTCTACAACATTCCGACCCTGTCCAACGCCAACCTCACCGCTGACTTCAACACCATCGTCAACGCGAACGCGACCAAGATCATCAACGTGTCGTTGGGCGAGTGCGAAACCAGCGCGCAGGGTGACGGCTCGGCCGCGGCGCAGGACCAGATCTTCCAGCAGGCGGTAGCGCAGGGCCAGACTTTCTCCATTTCCACCGGTGATTCCGGTGCCGACGAATGCGGCAACGGCGGTGTCACGCCGAGCTGGCCGGCCGCGTCGCAGTATGTGGTCGCGGTGGGCGGCACTACCCTGAACGCCACGACCACCACCTGGAACAGCGCCACCGTATGGACCAGCGGCGGCGGCAGCTCCAGCACCTTCGAGCCGCAGCCAACCTGGCAGAACGGCGTGGCCCCGGGCAGCAAGCGCGGCCTGCCGGACATCGCCTATGACGCCGATCCCAACTCAGGCTCGAAGATCATCGTCAATGGCGCCACCCAGCAGTACGGCGGCACCAGCCTCTCCGCACCACTGTTCGCAGGCACCTGGGCACGCATCATCGCCATCAAGGGCTCCAGCGTGGGATTTGCCGCACCGCTGCTCTATCAACTGGCGGGATCCGCTTTCCACGACATCACCTCGGGCAACAATGGCGGCGAGACCGCCAGCGTCGGCTATGACCTGGCCACTGGCCGTGGCGAGCTGATCATCAGCGCGGCCGCCAGCGGCATTGGTGGTAGTGGCGGTGGCAACGTGCCACCGGTAGCCAACTTCAGCGATACGGTCAACGGCCTGGCCGTCAGCTTCACCGACAGCTCCACCGACAGCGACGGCTCGATCGCGTCGCACGCGTGGACCTTCGGCGACGGTGGCACCTCGACGGCGACCAATCCCAGCCACACCTATGCCAGCGCCGGCACCTACAGCGTCACGGAGACGGTGACCGACAACGGTGGCGCCACCAACAGCAAGACGCAGTCGGTAACCGTGACCAGCTCCGGTGGTGGCGGCTCCTCGCAATTGATCGTCAACGGCGGTTTCGAGACCGGCGCGGCCACGCCATGGTCACTCAGCTCCGGTGTGCTGTGCAGCAACAGCAGCTGCAGTGGCGAGGTCGCTCACGGCGGCAGCTGGTTCGTCTGGCTCGACGGTTATGGGAGCAGCCATACCGACACCGCGTCACAGACGGTCACCATCCCGAGCGGCAAGAGCACGGTGAACCTGTCCTACTATCTGCATGTCGATACGGCCGAAACCACCACGTCACACGCCTACGACAAACTGACGGTGCGGGTCTACAGCAGTGCGGGCAAGCTGCTCAAGACGATGGTTACATACTCCAACTTGAACGCCGCCAGCGGCTACTCGCTGCACACCAACAGCCTCGCCGCCTATGCGGGCCAGACCGTAACGATCAAGTTCACCGGCACGGAAGACTCCTCGCTGGCAACCTCGTTCGTGCTGGATGATGTCAGCCTGACCGCGCAGTAAGCGGTTCCCGCCATATCGGCAGTGCAGGGGGCGCACCGATACCGGCAATTGCACCAAGATGAGGCCCGCTCCCCCTGAAGGCGCGGGCCTCGACTTTTCGCGCCCTCGAACTCGGGAAACGGGCCTGCCCCGATCGACAGCCATACCGGCGAGGAAAAGCAAGACTGCAGACCCGCCTGGCGACGAGCGGGCCTTCTTCGTGGCCGGTACGTGATGGCCCCGTCGTTGTATGGTCACGATTCCGCTGCCGAGGAAACCCATGATGCGCCGATTCATGCTGCCATCCGCCCTGCTCCTGCTTGCGTCCGCCCCAGCCGTCGCCGCGACACCATTGCCGGCGGTGCCGAGCGAGCAACCCGCACTGCATGCCCTGGCCGATGCTCCAAGCCAGGTCGAACTGCGCATGACCATCACCCGCCTGATCAGCTTCGGCACCCGGCACACGATGTCCGACACGAAATCCGACAGCCGCGGCATCGGCGCCGCACGACGCTGGGTGAAGTCGCGCTTCGAGGCGATCTCCAAAGACTGCGGCGGCTGCATCGAAGTGATCACGCCCTCGCAAGTGTTCAGCGGCAAGCGCCTGCCCACGCCGACCGAGGTGATGGACGTGGTGGCGATCAAGCGCGGCAGCACCGATCCGCAACGGGTAATCGTGATGACCGGTCACCTCGATTCGCGCGTCACCGACGTGATGAACACCACCAGCGATGCCCCCGGTGCCAATGACGACGCTTCCGGCGTGGCCGCCTTGATCGAAGCCTCGCGGCTGCTCTCGAAACAAGACAACGGCGCGACCCTGGTGTTCGCCGCGCTGTCGGGCGAGGAGCAGGGGCTGTACGGCGGCAGGGTGCTGGCGGACTATGCAGTGGCCCACGGCTGGAAGATCGAGGCCGAGCTCAACAACGACATCGTCGGCAACAGCCACGGCCAGAACGGCGTCACCGGCAACACCACGGTGCGAGTGTTTTCCGAAGGCACCAAGACCAACGACACTCCTGCGCAGGCTGACTATCGCCGCTACCACGGCGGCGAAGTAGATTCGCCCTCGCGCAACCTGGCCCGCACCATCGACCGCCTCGCCGACCAGTACCTGCCCGATTTTCGCGTGCGCATGATCTACCGCACCGACCGCTTCGGCCGCGGCGGCGACCAGGTGCCGTTCCTGCAGGCCGGTTATCCCGCCGTGCGCGTCACCGAGGCGCACGAAAACTACACCCGGCAACACCAGGATCTGCGCACTGAGAATGGCATCCGCTACGGCGACGAAATCGACGGCATCGACTTCCGCTACCTGGCTCGGGTCAGCGCGCTCAACGCGATCACCATGGCTGCACTCAGCCGAGCACCGGCACCGCCAAGCGGCGTCACGATCAAAGGCGCGCTGGCCACCGACACGACCGTGCACTGGAACAAGGTACCCGGTGCCGCCGGCTACCGCGTGCATTGGCGCGATACCACCGCGTCACGATGGCAACACGTGCGCGCGGTCGGCGACGTCGACCACGCGGTAGTGCAGGATGTGGTGGTCGACGACTGGTTCTTCGGCGTGTCGGCGGTATCGGCCGATGGCTACGAAAGTCCGGTGGTGTTCCCCGGCTTCGCCGGCAGTTTCGAGCGTTCGCCGGCAAGTGCCAAGCCGTAGCCACGCGTGAACTGCGTCGAAGCCGCCAGTTGAGACCCTTCCCTCCTCAGGAAAGGGTGGCGCGCAGCGCCGGGAGGGGGTACGGGCGGAGCGCGAAGTGGCAGTGTTGAGTGCTGCTACATTTCGCTCCACCTGTACCCTCTCCCGAGCCCCTCTCCCGAGCCCCTCTCACCCGCAAGAGGACTCTCAAGGTCGCCGCCGGCGAGTGGCTTTTGACCCCACGCGAGTCAGACGACAATGACCAGCGACATCCAGCCATCCATCCGGTGATCCGGTAGCCGCTCCGGACGTACCGCGCACGCTAGACTCGACCGATGGCCCCAACTCCACGCAAACGCAAACCCCGCAAGGCCGGTGCACCAACGCCAGCTACCAAACCGCGGCCTCGCCCCGGCGCGGCGAAAGCGCCGGCCAAGACCAAGCCGCAGCCGGCGGACAGCTCGACCCGCGCTACGCGCGTGTTGAACTGGCTGCTGCGCAAGCTGCCGGTACGCGAGCGCGAAAAGGCGCTGGACTATCTGGTGTTGACCCGGATGGACCGGCCGATCGGCGCGCTGTTGTTGTTGTGGCCTACCTGGTGGGCACTGTGGCTGGCTGCCGGCGATTTTCCGCCATGGAAGCCGTTGATCATCTTCACTCTCGGCGTGTTCGTGATGCGGGCCGCCGGTTGCGCTATCAATGACTTTGCCGACCGCCAGCTCGATCCGCAGGTGGCGCGCACCGCCGGTCGACCGATCGCTTCGGGGCGCGTCAGCCCGCGCGAGGCTCTGCTCGTGTTTGCCGCGCTACTGCTGTTCGCCTTCGTGCTGGTGCTGTTCACCAACAAGCTGACCATCCAGTTGTCGTTCGCGGGTGCCGCGCTGGCAGCGCTGTACCCGTTCAGCAAGCGCTATACGCACATGCCACAAGTGGTGCTGGGTGCCGCGTTCGGCTGGTCGATCCCGATGGCGTTCGCCGCGGTGACGAATAGCGTGCCAGCCATAGGCTGGTTGCTGTTCATCGGCAACATCCTCTGGTCCACGATCTACGATACCGAGTACGCCATGGTCGATCGCGAAGACGATCTCAAGGCCGGCGCGAAATCCACCGCGATCCTGTTCGGCGATGCCGACCTGCCGATTCTCGGCATGCTGATGGGTACCTTCCTGCTGGCGATGTTGTTTGTCGGCCAGCGCGCGCACCTTGGCTGGCCGTACTGGCTCGCGCTGCTGGCTGCGGCCGGGCTGTTCGCCTGGCAACACTGGCTGATCCGCGACCGCCTGCGCGAGGCCTGCCTGGCGGCCTTTCGCCACAACAACTGGTTGGGGCTCACGGTGTGGGTCGGCATCGTGCTGGCACTGGCGGTGAAGTAACCGAACTGCAGGAGTCGCTCCTAGGCGTGGCGGCCTCGCGGCGCCCGCGCCAGCGCCCACACATCGATCCGCACCACGCCGGCGCGCCTGAGCACGCGCGCGCACTCGGCCAGGGTAGCGCCGGTGGTCATCACGTCGTCGAGGATTGCCACGTGCGACGGCAGGGTCAAGTTTTCGCGCAGAGCGAAGGCGCCGCGCACGTTGCGCCGACGGCTGACCGCGTCGAGCTCGGTCTGCGCCTCGGTGCGACGCCGCCGCTGCAGTACATCGTGGCGTAGCGACACGCGCAGCTCGCGCGCCAACGGGCGCGCCAGCTCCAGCGCCTGGTTGTAGCCGCGCCGGCGCAGCCGGCTGCGATGCAGCGGTACCGCCAGCAACAACGAAGGCAGCTCGATCGGGCCGGGCTCTCGCGCCCACAGCGTCGACAGCACGCGGCCAGCCGCCAGGTCACTGCCGAACTTGTAGCGCGACTCCAGTCGATCGAGCGGCCAGCCGTAGCGAAATGGCGCCCACGCCGCATCCCACGGGGGCGCGTGTCGCTGGCATTCCCCGCACAGCGCGGCAGGTGCGGCCAGTGGCAGGGCGCACCGTGCGCAGCAGCAACGGTTGCGCGGCAATTCAGCGGCGCAATCCGCGCACAGGTCGATGCCGTTTGCACCAGCCGCACCGCACAGCAAGCAGCGCAAGGGCAGCACGAAGCGGTGCAGGTCGCACCAGGCTTGCTGCAAGACGTCCTTGTAGACCATGGCCTTCCAGCTCCGCCGGCAATCCAAGCCTGATCGTAGCGGGAACGAGGCCAGCATGCTTCCGGCAACTGCAGCGGGTGAGTTCGGTGCTCGATACAGTGCGCATCCTTCACCCGAGCCGCTGCCGCTTTCCGCCCTGCTCCCGACCAAGACCGGCGGCCCCGAAGATCGCGCCGACCACCCGCAGGTATCACACGGGAAGCCGACGTGGGCCGCCTGGGCCGCGTCGGAAACCGTGCCCCGGCCGGCTAATCCAGCCGATCCCGGGCTGCCGGGTATAATCACCGGCTTGCTGCCTGTGATGTCCCGCATGTCGATCGTCAACATTTCCGCGTACAAGTTCATCAGTCTGGACGAGCTGCCCGCGCTGCGCGAGCAGTGGCTCGCGCGCTGCCAGGCGCTGGGGTTGAAAGGCACGATCCTGCTTGCGCCCGAAGGTATCAACCTGTTTCTCGCCGGCACGCGTGGGCAGATCAACGACTTCACCGCCAGCCTGCACGATGACCCCCGCTTCGCCGACATCGTGCCGAAGGAATCGTTGTCCGAGGACGTGCCGTTCGGGCGCCTGCGGGTGCGGCTGAAGCACGAGATCATCACCATGCACATGCCAGCGATCCGCCCCGAAGGCGGTCGTGCCCCGGCGGTGGATCCGTCCACCCTGCAACGCTGGCTTGATCAGGGCCACGATGACGACGGTCGCGAGGTCTTGCTGCTGGACACGCGCAACGACTACGAAACGGATCTGGGCAAGTTCCCGCGGGCGGTCGACTACGGTCTCGCCAGTTTTACCTGCTTTCCCGCGGCGATCGCCGCGGACCGCCAGCGCTACGCAGGCAAGACCGTGGTGTCGTACTGCACCGGTGGTATCCGCTGCGAAAAAGCTGCGTTGCACATGGGTGAGTTGGGCATGGACCACGTCTACCAGCTCGAAGGCGGCATCCTGAAATACCTGGAACAGACGAACGCGAAGCACTGGCAGGGCAAGTGCTTCGTATTCGATGAGCGTGGTGCCGTGGGCACCGACCTGCTCCCTCTCCCCCGAGGGGAGAGGAGGCCAACGCAAGAAGCGCTTTGTTGAACAAGAGCCAGGCATGAGTCTTTTTGTTGAGAAAGCCGGCCACGGCACCATCCCGCTGGTGCTTCTGCATGGCTGGGCCATGCATGGTGGCGTGCTGCAACCGCTGGTCGACGCGCTGGCCGATCAGTGCACGATGCATGTGGTCGACCTGCCCGGTCACGGCTACTCCCGCGACGGCGCCGTGTCGCTGGAACCGCGCGCCTGCGCCGCCGCGATCGCCGCAGTCACCCCGCCGGCAATCTGGCTGGGTTGGTCGCTGGGTGGATTGATCGCGCTGACGGCGGCGCTGGAGATACCGCAGCAGGTGCGCGGCCTGGCCATGCTGTGCGCCACGCCGAAATTCGTGCGCGACGCCAGTTGGTCGTATGGTCGCGAGGCCACGCTGGTGCGCCAACTGGCCGTCGACCTGGAAACCGACTATCACGCCACCTTGGAACGCTTTTTGACTCTCGAAATGATGGGCAACGTCGACCAGCGCGGCGAGTTGCGCCGCCTGCGCGAGCTGGTGTTTGCCCGCGGCGAGCCGGATCTGCGGGTGCTGCAGGAAGGCATCCGTATCCTGGAAGACAGCGACCGCCGCGCCGCCCTGCCTGACCTGACTGTGCCCAGCGCTTGGATCGCCGGTCGGCGCGACCGACTGGTGCAGCCGCAGGCGATGGCGTGGTCAGCCAACCAGTGCGGCGGTAATTACCACGAGATCGCGCAGGCTGGCCACGCCCCGTTCTTCGGCCACGTGGCGGCGCTGGTGCGAGCACTGCAACCCTTGTTCCAGCGGTCACCCGGCCAACCCGCAGTGAGTCTTTCCGATGAGTGACTTCCACCTCGACCAGCGCCAGGTACGCCGCAACTTTGGCGGCGCGGCAGCCACCTACGAGCAGCACGACGCGCTGCAGCGTGAAGTGCAGACGCATCTGCTGGACCGCCTGACGTTCTATCCGGAGACGCCACAACGCGTACTCGATGTGGGCGCCGGCACCGGCCGCGGCAGCGCCCTGCTGAAGCGGCGCTATCCCAAGGCCGAGGTGATCGCGGTCGATATGGCGCTGCCCATGCTGCACGCGGCGAAGCACCACAGCGGGTGGTTGAAGCCGTTCTCCCGCCTCTGCGCCGAGGCCAGCGTCCTGCCGCTGGCCGACCACAGCATTGATGTGCTGTATTCCAATCTGTGCTTCCAGTGGGTCGACGACCTGGCCAGTCTGTTCGGCGAATGCATGCGCGTGCTGAAACCCGGCGGCTTGATGGTGTTCTCCAGCTACGGCCCGGACACCCTGATGGAGCTGCGTGCCGCCTGGGCCGAGATCGACCAGCGACCCCACGTGAGCCGCTTCCTGGACATGCACGACGTCGGCGATGCGATGCTCGCCTCCGGCTTGCGCGACCCGGTGCTGGACGTGTTCCGCTACACCCTGACCTACAGCGAGCCGCGCAAGCTGCTGGAGGAGTTGCAGGGCCTGGGCGCCACCAATGCCGATCGCACGCGCGATCGTGGCCTCACCGGCAAGCACCGTTTTCAAAGCATGCTGGCTGCCTATGAAGCAATGCGTGTGGACGGCCATATCCCCGCCACATGGGAAGTCGTCAGCGCGCACGCCTGGGGCCCACCCATGGGCCAACCACGTCGCGTCGGCGGCAGCGAGATCGCCAGTTTTTCGATCGACAAGCTGCGCGGTTCGCGACGTTGAAGGCGTGTCGTTGAGGTCAATGAGGTCAGGATGACCCGTCCTCACGGGATGACTCACGTCGAACCACTGACTAAGGTAATCGGTGGTCGCAATTCGTCCAACGCTCAACTCTTCCAAGCGCGGCCGTGCCAAGACAGTAAGCTCCCGACCGCCCCTCGGCATGGTCTCAGGTTGCCTTTGCAAGCCGTCGATATCAGCTCGCAGTCGCGGTGTCGGCGGGCACGTTCAAGTCGATCCAGTGGACGATGAACGCCTCCAGCGACAGCCGTGGCGGCACCTCGATCGCGGCCACCCGGACAAATGCTGCAGCGGCTTCGACGAAGTGCTGCCGAGCCACGCTGGAGGCCTGCCGCACCGATGCTTGCTGCTGGCGAAGCCGCACCAGTGCAGCCGAAAGTTGGCCAGGCCGGGCAAATCTCTGGCAGCGACGCAATTCCTCGGCAACCTGCTCGATCTCGAACGCCGCCTGCAACACCGCTTGCCGGGCCTTCAAAAGCTGGATCAGCTGGCTGACAGGCAAGCTCTGCCTCCCACTTTCGCCAGTGACACGCAGCATGCCTGCAAGCAGCAGCGACACGCCGCCTGCGGCGGGGTCGTTGGATTCGTCGAATCGCTGCAGTCCAGTGAGATAGCCCGCCTGGGGAAAGGGCTTTTGCGTAACCATGTCGAGCCCCATGTCGTGGAGCGTGGACGATACGTCGTTCACCGGCTGACTGCCACCGCGCTGGCGGCCACCGGGTGTCGTGGTTGCCGTTCGCTGAGCGGCAGCAGTATTCGGTGAAGGTGCGCAGGTAGCTATTTTGCTTTGACTACCACCACCCACTGGCCCGCTGTCGAGCCATTGCCAAATTGGGTGAACCTGACCCGTTCGGATTCCGGGAAACAGGCAATTCAACTTCTTCCGTCCCGGTTTTCGGTGGGGCGCGCAATAATTTACGTCAACACACTGCCCGACGGGCGCGCATCGAACCGAACGGCTGCGATTCTTCCGCCAAACGTTGCCAACGCCCAATCTTGTCGCATCCCTCCAGCAACGCTGAACATGACAAGTTGTCGCAAGTTCTTGCTGGCCATCTCCGGTGACCACCTGTATGGTCAGAGAGGCACGGGCTGAAGATTCCACGCTTCGTGTCTGTCGGGAAAAATCTTTTTTCGTGTCCTGAACCACGAAATTTCGGTGCTGCATGTGCCATCGCGCTGGCAGACACATCGTCCGTGAATCGAGCCCCAGTGCATCCACTACTGAGGGAGATTCGTCATGAATAGATCACCCAATCGAGGCACGGCTGTCGCCGTCGCGCTGGCATTCGTCGCGTTGCTTTTTGCCGCGCCGGTATTCGCCGAGAACGCGAACGACATCATTGCGCTTGCCAAGGCGCAGTGGGCGGCGGAAAACCAGAACAAGCCCTCGGCCGAGGCCATGGCCTCAATTGCTGATGACTACACCGAGTTCAATGTGGTCGCACCGACCCTAGTTGAAGGCAAGCGCCTGGCCTCGCAGTTCTACGATGCGTCCCTGCGCAGCGGCGACACCGGCCTGGTCTCGGAGATGCTCAATCCGCACGTGCAGTTCTACGGCGACGTCGCCATCCTCACCTACAACTACATGGGCATGACGATGAGCCCGTGTCTACGCCAAGACTGGCGGCAAGTGGATGCTGGTCCACGCCAACTTCGCGCCGGTCGTCACGCCGAAGACCTGAACACCGCGACCCGGACCGCGGATTGGTCCGGGTCGCGCACGCCAGGCCGTGCAAAACGGGACGGAGGCAATCACGCCCCGTCCCGCGTTGTGGTTTGCAATCAGGCGTCCAGCTCACGGCCTGTCTTCCGACTCCTCAGACTTCTCCTGCCGAACCTGATCCGGCGCCGGCACTTTGACCCCCTCCAGTCCTGCCGCGCGCAGCTCCCCATCGAGCTTCGCCAGATCGCCATCGCGCACCTGCTGCCACAGTGCCTGCGCCTTGCCATAGCGCGCCTCGCTGGCGGCGACCACCTGCCGCTGCCCCTCCGTCGGCGCCCGATCAGCACCTTCGACGTCGGTGGCGATATCAGTGAGCCCGTCATTGATCGCACGCAGATTCCCACTCTCCTCGCCACTGCCACCAACCAGCGACGCGGTCTGCTTGAGCAGCGCTTCGACGGATGCGCGCTGCGTTGCGTGCGCAGCATCGCCAATCAGCTTGCCGTCAAGCGCAGTCAACTGTTCGCGCACGGCCTGCACCTGGCCGTAGTTCTGCCAGACCTTGAGCAACTGCTTGCCGATGTCCTGAGAGAACGCCAGGCCTGCCGCGAGATCCACCTGAGTGACCTGGGTCTCGCGCGGATCCATCACCACCTTCAGCGGCGCCTGATACGACTTGCCATCGACGTGCAGTACCAGTTGATATCTGCCCGGCAAGGCCATCGGCCCTTCCGGCGTCACCGGCGTATCGGAATCCCAGCTGGTGGAGATGCTGTAGCCGTACTGGATCGCCTGCGGGCGCAGGTAGCGCAGATCCCACACGAAGCGGTGCGCGCCGGCGCTGGCCGACCATCGCGCCGGCCGGCGGGTTCTTGCCCAGCGGAGTTTCCGGCGGCAACGGGGTGTCGCGGTTCTCGTTGGCGCGCACGCGCACGGCTGTCGCCGGCGCGTAGAGGTGCGCCGGTGCGCCGGCGATTGCGGCCGTGACCTGGCGCAACGGCGTGACATCGTCGAGCACCCAGATCGCGCGACCCTGGGTCGCGACGATCAGGTCGTTGCCGTGCACCAGCAGGTCGCGCACCCAGGCGGTGGGCAGCTTGCGCTGCAGCGACTGCCAGTGGCCACCATCGTCGAAGGAGACGAACACGCCCTGGTCGGTACCGGCGTAGAGCAGGCCGGCGCGCACCGGATCGGCACGCAGCACGGTGGTGAAGCTGGTTTTCGGCAGGCCGGCGGAGATCTCGGTCCAGCTGGCGCCGTTGTCATGTGTGCGCCACAGGTGCGGGCTGAAGTCGTCCTGCCGATGGCCGTCGACCGCGGCGTAGGCGGTGCCAGCCTGTACGGCGGAGACATCGAGCGAGTCGATCCGGTCCCACGGGCGCAAGCGTTTCGGGGTGACGTTGTGCCAGCTCTTGCCGCCATCAGCGGTGCGCTGGATCAGGCCGTCATCGGTACCGATCCAGATCTCGTCGTTGCTGCGCGGCGAAGGTGCGATCGAATAGATCACGCCGTAGCCGCAGGCCAGTGCCTGCGCGTTGCTGGGGTTGCCGTCGCAGTTCGTGGCGTCGGCGTGCTTGCCGTTCAACACCGGGCTGATCACGTCCCAGTGCGCGCCCTGGTCGGTGCTGCGGAACAACACCTGCGCACCCATGTACAACGGATACGGCGGCTTGGCCGCGAACGCAACCGGGGTGATCCAGGTGTAGTGGTACTTGAAATCGGTGGGGCGCTGGCCGTAGCTGTTGACCGGCCATGGCGTGACGTTCTGCACCACCCCGGTCTGCCGGTTCCAGCGCGACACGCGGCCGCCGAGGCCGGAGCCAAACACGATGTTGGCATCGGCCGGATCAGGCAGGTCGTAATCGCGCTCGTCGCCACCGACCGGGCGCCAGTCGCGGAAGCTGATCGCGCCGTAGTCGCTGCGGCTGGCGATGCCGACCGTGCCGGAATCCTGCTGGCCGGAATAGATCCAGTAGGGAAACTGGTTGTCGGCAGCGAGGTGGTAGAACTGGCCGGTAGGCTGGTTGTACCAGCTGCTCCAGCTCTGTCCGCCGTTGACGGTGATCACCGCGCCCTGATCGCTGGCGGTGATCATGCGCTGGCTGTTCTGCGGATCGATCCACACAAAGTGGTAGTCGTCGCCGCCGGGCGCGCCCTTGAACACCTCCCAATTTTTTCCGCCGTCTTTGGAGACGCGGATCGACTGGCCGGCCGAGTAGATGCGGTCGGGATCAGTCGGATCGACGGTGATGCGGCTGAAGTAGTCGTTCGCCAACCAGCCGGCATGGCTCATCGCCTGCCAGTTGGCGCCACCGTCATCGGAACGGTACAGGCCGCTCTGCGCCGGTGCGCCGGCGTCATTGACCACGGCGTATATCCGACCACCGCGCGCAGTGGCGATGCCGATGCGCCCGAGCGCACCGGTCGGCCAGCCGTGACCGCCGAGGCGCTTCCAGGTCACACCACCGTCGCTGGAGCGATACAGCCCGCTGCCCGGCCCCGCATTCGGCTGGAAGTAGGACAGCCACGGATAGTTGCGCACCTGCCACGCCGCCGCGTAGACGATCGCCAGGTTGGCCGGGTCGGCGGCCAGGTCGACGATGCCGGTGTCGTCGTTGATGGTCAGCGTCTGCTGCCAGTGCTTGCCGCCATCGGTGGAGCGGAACACGCCGCGCTCGTGATTGGCCCCGAAGTAGTGACCGAGCGCACCGACCAGCACGGTATCCGGATGTTGTGGATCGACGATGATCCGGCCGATGTGGCGCGTTTCATCGAGGCCCATATGCTGCCACGTCTTGCCGCCATCAACTGAACGATAGACGCCATTGCCGGCGCCCACGTCGTAGCGCGCGGCAACCTGGCCGCTGCCGATGTAGATCACGTTCGGGTCGGACGGCGCCAGCGCCAGTGCACCGATCGACGAGGCCGGCTGTTTGTCGAACAGCGAGTGCCAGGTGCGTCCCACATCATCGGTCTTCCACACGCCGCCACCGGCAGTACCGATGTAGAACGTGTCCGGCTTGGATGAGACGCCCGCCGCCATGGTCGCCCAGCCGCCGCGAAACGGGCCGAGCTGACGCCATTCCAGCGCCCCGGTGACGCCGGCCGGCACCGCCGCTTCGGCGGCGGCGAGTTGACTGGTAGCGCAGATCAGCAACGCGCCAACAAGGACGGCCGGACGAAGCGCATGACGAATCGACATGGAACCCCCGGGTAGATGCATTCAGTACAAGCCGCCGACGATACTCCGCCGCCTTCCGCACGACCGGAACGCATGAACTTGGGACGCTCCCGCGCTGAACCCCACCCAACGCTCCGCCGATGCGCTGTCTCCACCATGGGCATTCGTGCGTTATTGATACGTACGACAAGACCCAGGAGGTCGTCATGCAAGCCCGGATCGTCACGAGCAACTCTTCCTTGCGACACAACTGGCTGGTCCGCGCGGCAGCCGCCCTGCTCACCATCGGCGCCATCGCCGCGATCCCGACGCGCGCGCAGGCGGCCGTATACGTCTCGGTCAACATCGCACCGCCGATCCTGCCGATATACGCGCAGCCGATGATTCCCGGCGACGGCTATATGTGGACGCCGGGCTACTGGGCGTGGAGCGGCGACGGTTATTACTGGGTGCCCGGCACCTGGGTGTTGCCGCCATACATGGGCGCGCTGTGGACCCCGGGCTACTGGGGCTGGGGTGGCGGCGTCTACCTGTTCCATCGCGGCTACTGGGGCCGGCATGTCGGCTTCTACGGCGGCATTGATTACGGCTACGGCTACGGTGGCCGCGGTTATGAAGGCGGCTACTGGCGTGGCGGCGGCTTCTACTACAACCGCAGCGTGAATCACGTCAGCGTCAACGTCCGCAACGTCTACAACAAGACGGTGATCAACAACACCACGATCATCAACAACCGCCGCACCAGC
>CAJDTN010000089.1_pt1 | contig 15014 bp, 13 predicted proteins | sample 7389801 | NCBI WGS metagenome assembly CAJDTN01 (sample SAMEA7055653, study PRJEB34461) | soil metagenome | biome: terrestrial ecosystem; feature: Peninsula; material: soil | place: Antarctica | collected 2016
GTAGCTTTCCAGATAGGCAACGACCTGGGATCGCGAGGGGTAACGCGGATAGGCGCGCGGCATCGACAAACCGGGCAGCGCCGAGTGGCCGCGATCAGTGTGCAGGTGCAGTCGGTCGTAGTGGCGCCGCCAGACCGACCCGACGGTGTCGGATTTTTCCAGAATCACCGACTTCAGTCCACGCTGCGACAGGATTGCCGCGCATGCCAGTCCGGCCGGTCCCGCGCCCACGATTACGGCATCCGGGTCGCGCATGCAGCGTCCTCCCACGGTGCGACTGGCGTCCGGCGACCTTGTCGCCGGCGGTGCCTGACAGTGGCCATAGTGCACGCTTTGTTGCGGATTTTCGCGGCCCTTCCTGGATGCTTGCGTCCGGCATCGATCGCGGTGAGGCTGGTACTGTCGCACGGACCCGCATCGGCAAGGTCGACGGCGGTCACTCGTGCAAATCAGCGGCGCTTGCCGCGAGCAAGCCTGCCCGGGGGTGCTTCCGTGAAAAGACTGTTGACTTTGCTTGGCTGCCTGATGCTGATGGTTCCGTTGTGCGCCACCGAGGTGGCCGCGCCGGCGGCGCGAACCATCGTGTTGGTGCGGCACGGCTATTACCTGCCCGATGCGAATGCCGACAAGTTGCTGGGGCCACACCTGGCGCCAATCGGCGTCGCCCAGGCGCGCTTGGTGGGCGCACGCCTGGCCGGCTTGCCGACCCGTTTTGACGAACTGTATGTCAGCCCGGTGCAACGTGCGCGCGACACGGCGGCGATCATCGCCGGCGATTTTCCGGGGCGGCAGTTCGAGGTGGTCGGCGACCTGGCCGAGTGCACGCCGCCGACTCGGCGGACCGAGGTCATGGCGCAGGAGAAGCCGGCGGAGTTGGCGGCCTGCAAGACTCAGTTCGATCGGCTGTTTGCCCGTTACTTCAAACCCGCCAGCGGTCACCCGCGTACCGAGTTGATGGTGTGCCACGGCAACGTGATCCGCAACATGGTCGTCCGGGCCCTCGGGGTTGATCCGAAGGCATGGCTGGAAATGTCAGTGGGCAACGCCAGCATCACGCGGATTCGCGTCGAAGCCGACGGCAAGTTCAAGGTGATTTCCGTCGGTGATGTCGGGCACATCCCGCCGAACCTGCGCACCGGTGCCAGCGGCGATCCCGAGCGCAGCCTGACAATTCCGATGTTGCCCTCAGGTGTGATCGCTCAGTAGCCGGTTGTTCAAGCAATGAGTGGCGCCGAATCGCCTGGCACAGACTGGCTGGGGCGATTTGCCATCACTTCACCAGTTGCGCGGGGGGATATCCGGCTTCAGTTGCGACGACTCTGTTGGAGCAGGTTCAATCACGTTCGGGTGCGCCCAGCGGGAACAAAGGGCGATACGGGCGAGCTTCCTCCACCGCGCGCGCAAACGAGGGTCGCGCCAGCAGGCGCTGGCGGTAGGCGCTCACGCGGGCGAACCGGGGATCGATCCGATGCGTCCAGTCGGCATGGAACAGGAACGGCGCGGCGCCGCAATCGGCCAGGCTGAAGTCCTCGCCGGCAGCCCAGACGCGGTTATCCAGCCATTGATCGAGCCAGGCATAGGCGGTATCGAGCATCGCACGCGCTTCGGTGACTCCGCGCAGGTCGCGCTGGTCCTCCGGACGCAGGCTGTCGAACACGATGCGCTGCTGTGGCGTGGAGATGTAGTTGTCGAAGAAGCGATCCATGGTGCGCACTTCGAGCGCGGCGCGCGGATCGGCCGGCAGCAGCGATGCCGGGCCCGGATGCTCGAGGCCGAGGTGCTCGATGATGATGCTCGCCTCGACAATGGTGCGGCCGTCATCGACCAGCACCGGCATGCGTTTCAGCGGCCACAGCGCGGCCCAATCCTGCAGCGCTTGCGGGAAGTCGGGTGAGAGCAGGCGCCATTCGAAAGGCGTGCTGTTCTCGTACAGCGCGACCAGTACCTTCTGGCAGTATGACGAGAACGGATGTGCGTACAGGATCAGGCCTGGCGAGGCTGGCTTGCTGGTTGGCATGACGGCTCCAGGAGGGTGGGGCTCTGGCTGCGCCTGACGGAGCCGCGGGCTTTCCCTGGCGACGAACGAGCTTGGGGGAAATCGACAGGGTCCGCGTGGCTGAGGTGCGGGGAGAGGTCACGGCGGGCTCGTGCGTCTACTTGCGTGTCCGCCGCCGCATCCGGCGGGCATCCTCGCCAGCCTCGCGGGCAACCTTCCTGACGTCGATGCCGTGGCGGACCTTGAGTTTTGCCTCGGTCATGAAGATCGCCGCATCGACAGCGTTGTCGATCGTCTCGTATTCGCGGATCCACTCCACTCGATCGGGATAGGCGGTGTCTTGCACGACTTTGAGCAGTGCAACTTGCAGGAAGCCGACCTGGCTGCGGGGCAGCTGGTAGTCGCCCAGCTTGCGCTCGCGCCAGGTGCCAGCCTCGCGGGCCAGACGCAGTTGCGAGCGCTTCAGCAGCAGCGCGTCCGCAGTGTCTTTTTCATCGTCGCACGGCAGCGGATCTGGATTGACGGCGACCGGAGGCAAGGTGGTCGGCGCATCGCTGCGCGGCGTGGCCAGCGTCAGCAGGTGCAGCAGGTCAGCGGCGGCCGCATCGCGTTGGGTAAGGTGGCCGAGCCCGAACAACTTCTCCACCGTCGCCAGCATCGAGGTGTGGTCGAAACAGGTGTGATCGATCACGCCGCGGCGCGTATATGGCGAAATCACCAGCGCCGGAACGCGCACGCCGAGCCGGTCGAACTTGAAGCCGTGCTGCACGTAGGAGGCCGTTTCCAGATCGCCTGGCGGCACCGCCGGGCCCGGTGCCTCGTGATCGTAGAAACCGCCATGCTCGTCGAACGTGACGAGCAGCAGGCTGTGCTCCCAATGCGGCGAGTTGCGGATGGTCTCGTAGACCTGCTTGATCAGACGTTCGCCGCGAACCACATCGTCCAGCGGGTGCATCGAGTTGCCGCAGGCGAAATCCCCCGGGCCGGTTACGTCGAACTCGTGCGCACCGTATTTCGGTTCGATGAAGATGAATTTCTCGGAGAACGCCGGGCTGTTGACCTCGCTGGCGAAGTGGTCGAAGCCGGAGAACCTGCCCTGCAGCAGGTTCAGGTTCATGCCTTTCATCGCGAAGCTGACCGGGAAATCGTCGCCCTCGAAAATCCGCCAGGGAATGCAATGGGCGTCGAGCAGGTCGAATACGTTGCCGTTCTCGAAGCGGTAGCCCTCGACCGTGGTCGACGACACCACATCCAGCTTACCCGGGCTGCCGTCCAGGCCACCGGAACTGGCGGCCAAGAGGAAGAAGCGGTTCGGCCAGGTCGGCCCGGGCAGCGAGGAGAACCACTGGTCGCACACTGCGAACTCGCGCGCCAGCGCGCTGAGCACGGGTAACTGGGCCGGGTCGAAGCAGTGCATGATCCGCCCGGGCGTGGCCGAGCCGTTGTCCAGGTAATTCTGGATGAAGCCGGAGTTGTCGATCGCCGGATAGCCACCCGGCACCGGGTTGTAGACGGCAGTCTTGCCGCACAGCGATACCAGCACCTGCTCGAACTCGTGGCCGGGATCCTCGTCGGTCCCCTTGAGTTGAAAATCAGCCGGCGAGCTGACCTTGACCGCAGCGTGGGTTAGCGGGTCGATGTTGGAGGTCGTGTTCGGATCGAAGCCGGCATTGAACGCGGTCGGGTTGCCGTCCGGGTCGGTGCCGGTGATCCCACTGAAGCCCAACATGTGATCGAACGAGCGGTTTTCCAGCATCAGCACGAACACGTGTTCGATACGTGGTGGTGGCGTGCCGCGGCGGCCGAGCAGACGGCCAAACAGTGAGGCAAGGGCGAGCAGGGCGCAACGCAACGTGTCCCAGGCCACGCACACCAGTTGCAGCACCCACGAGAACATCACGCAGATCGCCTTGACCACCCAGGCGAAGGCCTTGCACACCCATTTGGCCACCCAGTACCACGCCTTGCACACCCACTTCGCGACCCAGTACCAAGCGCGGCAGAAGAATCCTGCGATGCAGTTCCACGGTGTATACCAGTGGCACTTTTTCCAGGACGTGCATTGACTGGAGCCCTCGTCGGCCCAGTCGGAACAGGCATCGGAACCTTCGTCGGCCCAACTGGTGCACTCGTGGTCGAGCTTCGAGCTCCAGTTCTTGCAGGTGATGACGAGGGTGTCGACCCACTTGGTACAGGTGGACATGGCCGCTCACCTCCCGCGTTCGCAATGAAGACGCAGCCGCCGGTTCAGCGCCGCCAGCCGCAGTCGCGCGACGCCGATGCCGAGCAGCTTGCCGGTGGCGCCGGACAGCAGCACGAAAGCGGCGGCGGCGGGCGTGACAAGGAGCCAGCGCCCGACGCTGAATCCATCGACGCGGATCGCCCAGCCGGCCAGCAGTGCGATGGCAGCCAGCGCGAAGATCGCCCCCATCGCACAACCGCATTCGCTGGCCAGTGCCTGGATCCGCCCAAGCTGCGCCAGCAAGTGCTGGCGCTGCTCGGGAAACGTCTGCAGCAGTTGGTGCAGCGCCCGTGCTTGTTCAGGCATGACTGCCGATTTCCAGCGCGAACGAAGCGGTCTCCGAGTAGTCGTATTGCTGGATACGGCCACTGCCGGTGAAGTGCTTGGCGTAGACATCCAGGGTGACACTGAAGGTGCACTTGGGCAGCACCACCTGGGTGCCGTCAGTCATGGTCTTGGTCAGCATGGTCTTGAAGGTCTCGCTGCCGGAGGACACCGCCAGGCCAGCCTCGCCCACGTCGGTGTGGTCGTTGCCGCCGGAGGGTGCCGGCCCGAGCGTACCGGTGCTGCCGTTGAGGCCACGTTGCCAGCTGATGCCGTATTTCCACATGAAGGAATCGGCGTCGCCATTGCCGAGATGATCGACCCCGTGTACGTGATACGCGCGGAAACCGATGGCGAAGGTGCTCGTCTCCGTGCCGGTCATGAACTGGCACTCGTCGGTGTTCGCCACCCCGTTCTTGCGCAGGTCGACGATGTCGCCGCCGACTGGTGTGTTGTCGACCCAGAACACGTGCGCAGCGTCGGCGAACGGCACCGGGTCGGTATCCACTGCCGAGGCCCAGCGCCGGAACTGGAATGCCTTCGCGGTGCCGGGTCCGCTGGCGCCATTCGGCTTGATCCGGTTGCCGGCACCGTCGAATACCTCCAGCAAGAGCATGTACTTGCCGTCCGGGAACTGACTCTGTGCGGTATTCCATACCTGGTGGAATTGTCCGCTGAGGTAGAGGTGGTCGGGCGAACTCCAGTACGGTGCCTTGAACAGGTTGCTTTCCGACCCGACCGTCACCGGCCCGAGCGCTTCCGGGGCGCGCACGATGTCGCCGGCCACGGTGACGAACTTGTCCCAGGTGACCGAATCGTCCAGCACGATCGGTGTGCCGACCGGGGTACCCGCATCGCTGGTCGCCACCACCTTCAACCGGTAGTACTTCACGATGGGCTCCAGTTCCGGCGAGAACCACAGACGCAGTCCCAGGTTGCTGCCCCACGGGCAGTCGGGCGCGTACGAGGTGGTGTAGCTGCCGTCATTCGCATCCAGCGGACCGAGCTGCGACACGCCGGTCTGCGCCGGGAAGTTGAAGTGGAAGCTGCCGTAGCTGCCGACGTGCTCAAGCATCACGAAGGACCGGTTGTCGTTCGGCGGTGGCTCGCCCGGACCATCGGCGCAACTGCGCGCCTGCGGGTCGTAACTGTGGATGTTGGCCGGGCTGCCGGCCGGAAAGTACTGATGCGCGGCGAGACCGTCATAGACGACGTGCCAGACGCCGTTGATCATCTGCCGGATTCGGTAGGCATAAGTAGTCACGCAATGTTCGAGCGACAGGTGATACGGCGCACGCAGGAAGCACAAGTCAAAACGGCCGCCGGGCTGGATCGGTGTCTCGCCCACCTTGCGCAGCGAGCAGTGGCACAGCAGCGGATACAGATAGGGACGCCCCAGCACGTAGGCCTGTGCCGCATCGGCCGGCATCGAGCGCAACGCCAGGTAGTCCTGGTGCAGGTTCTGCGGCGGAGTTGCGGCCAATTTCAACGGTGTCCGGTTCTGCTGGATGTTGCGCGCGGCAGCACGCAATGAAACCGGGTTGAACGAGGCCGGATCGCGCCCGGGCAGCGGGTCGGGGAGCGGATCCGGCAACGGGATCGGCAGCACGGCGAGAATCTCGCGCAGCCGCGCGAGCAAGTCCGGAATCAGGAAATAACGGCAGCAACATTCCCGTTCGTAGACTTCAACCACGCCATCGCAAAGTGTCTGGCAGTTCAGCGGAAACGCGATGTGCGGCCGCAACCCGGCCGTGATCGGTTTGATCCGGGCGACCTGCGCCAACTGGAATGCCGGTTTCAGGCGGATATCGTCGAGCAAGCCCCAATACCATGGTCGGCATTTGCTCACCGTGCCGGTGACGCACTGGAACAGGAAATGGAACCGGTTCCAGATCTCCGGCGGCAACACCACGCCCTGGTTGCGCCACAAGTCGACCTTCTGCGCCACGCGGTAGCCGGTCAGGCTCTCCATGGGAAGACTCTTGTAGTCCTCGACATCGGGGCCGAACGCGATCGAGGTCGCCGTGCCCGGGTCGAACTTGAGCATCTTGCCGTCGTAGCCACCGAGTTTTTCGACTGCGCGGCCGCTGATGTCTACCTGGTACACCGCAAATGCCGGTGCCTGTTCTCCCTGCTTGAGTCCGACGAAGGTGACGCTCAGGTTCAGGGGCTTTTCGCTGCGACTTGCCATGGGACTCTCCGTGGGACTTTTGTGGTGGTGGGGCTTGGCCGGGCGACCAGAGCCGTATCAGGTGATGTCCATTTCTGGAAGGTGGTGAGCAAACGCTGTGCCATCGCCGGAGTAGTCGTCCAAAGGCATTGCGCATACGTTTCTGCGGTACATGGCTGCCCGGAGCCGGGTCGGTGGTGACCCGATCCGATGTGACAGCGGGTCGCGCATTACCCACATCGTTTGCGCCCTGTGTGGTGAAGGCGCATGCGGTGCGGATGGCCGGTTGGAGTCATGACTGCCGGTGTGGCGGCGGGCTGACGCAAGGCGTCTCAGCTGCCGGCTCCGTTGAGGGAACGTCGCGGCTGGAGTCCGCTGGTCACGTTGACGCAAATCAGCGACAACGGGGCCGGCCGCAGGTGGCCTCGGCGCCTTCTGTTCCCGGCAAGCGAAGGCCATACTGCGTCCATTGCCTCCGCCGTCACGGATCACTCTTGATCGCACGCGCCCGCAAACTGCTTAGCGACTTGGGCGAGGTCTTCTGGCTGTTGCCCGGCATCATGGTGCTGCTCGGTATCTTCGGCGCCATGGGCATGCTGGCCATCGACCGCAGCGGCATGGTTCCGCCGGTCCTGCTGAAGCAGGATTGGCTTTACAACGGCGGTGGCACGGGTGCGCGCACCTTGCTCGGCGCGGTAGCGTCCTCGACGATCGGCGTGGCCGGCACGGTGTTCTCCATCACGATCGCCGCGCTGTCCCTGGCCGCGGGCCAGATGGGGCCGCGCCTGCTGCGCAACTTCACGCGCGACCGCGGCAACCAGTTCACCCTGGGCGTATTCCTCGGCACGTTCTCCTACTCGCTGATGGTGCTGCGCACCGTGCGCGACCAGGACAACAACACCTTCGTGCCAAACCTGTCGCTCACCCTCAGCATTCTGCTGGCTTTTCTGTGTGTGGCGACGCTGGTCTATTTCGTCGGACACATGGCCGGGCGCATCAACGTAGCCACCGTGATCGGACTGGTCAGCGAGGACGTGCGCTCCTCGATCGAGCGTCTCAGCACCGACCGGCCACAACCAGCAGCGCCGCCGGTGTCGTACTGGCACGATGCCACCGTGGTGCTCGATCGGCGGCACGGTTACCTGCAACACCTCGATGCGAATGGACTGGCCGACTGGGCTGCCGAACACGGTACGGCGATCCGTCTGTTGGTGCGGCCGGGTGATCACGTGTTACCCGGTGCCCCGATCGCGTTGACACGCACGCCGGTCGCCGGTGCCGAGGAGGCGATCCGTGACGCCACCGCATTGGGCAGCAGCCGGATCAGTTCGGAGGATTTCGAGTACGCGATACGCCAGTTGGTGGAAATTGCGGTTCGTGCGTTGTCGCCTGGCATCAATGACCCGCATACGGCGATAAGCGTGCTCGACCGGCTCGCCCTGGCGCTGAGCGAAGTGGCGCCGGTACACCTGCCTACCGGGGTGACCATGCGCCATGGCGAGGTGGCGCTGGTGGTGCCTTGAGGTGTTGACGGCCGTGGCCAGCTGCGAACATGACCCGCGGCGCGTGGATGCCTTGCAGCGCCATGCCAATTTGATCCTTGGCGACGCTGAGCGTCACATCGACAACCCTTCGGATCTGGATGACTTGCGCGGGCGCTACCGTGACTTCGTCACCATGCGCAAGCAGGGACCGCTCGGCTACATCGGCGCACTGGAACCCTGAGCGTCTCCAGCGCGTCCGCCGCGGGGTCAGGATCTGGGGACATGGCGAAGTTCCCCCAAGGTTTCGTTGACGTCCTTCACATCACCTTGTCCCTGCACGTGATGGGCTGCGCAGAGTTGATCCGGTGCCGCCGCGTACCCGGTGCCGGGCAAATCCTGAAGTACTCTCGCAAGGAGACAACGCATGCACAAGATACCAGCCGGAACATGGGTCCTGGTTGCCGATGGCACGGAGGCGCGCCTCTTCCACAACGTGGGCAGCAACACCAAGGTGTTGCTGAAACAGGTGAAGCTGCTGACGCCCAGGGACTTGCTGAACGAGGGGCCCGCGGGTCGTCGACCGCCTGAATCAGACGAACAGGCCACGGACGAGGCAACGTTCGCCAAGCAACTTGCGCAGCGGCTCAACGCCGCGGCACTGAAAAACGAATACGAACATCTGGTGCTCATGGCCGACCCGCAGACCCTGGGCCAGATTCGGCCGCAACTGCACAAGGAAACCGGGCGGCGGATCCTCATGGAAGTGGCCAAGACGTTCACCAATGCACCGCTGGGGGATATTCAGGACGCACTGCTGGAGGAGTGATGCGCTGGCGGCAACTGGAGATCCGATCTGGCTCAATCGGAATCGCATCGGGATCGTTGTGCATTCCGCAGTACGTGGAGCCTGTTTGCTGCTTGAGTGAATTCCGGAACGGCCTGCCCGGTCCCGCGGGCACGCGTGCTTCCAAGACCTCGCCGGGGCGCCGAGGCAGAGCGACGACAGCCCGACGAATGAGCGCACATCATGGACCGGTGGGGCGGGATCTTCCGCCTTGCCTCCACCGCCCGTGGCGAAGTGTTGAATAGCGCGCGGCCGCGGTTCGGACGCAGGCAATTCGCGCGGTCGAACGCCGGAGGCTGCCCGACGCGGCAACTTTTCTGTATGTTGTCGCCTTTCTACCGCCAAGGCGCGCCGCATGACCGCATCGCTGGATCACCCCGAACACCTGCGACGCAGCCTTTCCAACCGACACCTGCAACTGATTGCCATTGGCGGCGCGATCGGTACCGGCCTGTTCATGGGTTCGGGCAAGACGATCAGCCTGGCCGGGCCGTCGATCCTGCTGGTCTATCTGATCATCGGGGTGATGCTGTTCTTCGTGATGCGGGCGATGGGCGAGCTGCTCCTGTCCAACCTCCAGTACAAGTCGTTCATCGACTTCTCCACTGACCTGCTCGGGCCCTGGGCCGGTTTTTTCTGCGGCTGGACTTACTGGTTCTGCTGGATCATCACTGCGATCGCCGACGTGATCGCGATCGCCGCCTATACCCAGTTCTGGTTCCCGGGACTGGCGCCATGGATTCCCGCGGTGCTGTGCGTCTTGCTGCTGCTCAGCCTGAACCTGGTCACGGTGAAATTGTTCGGCGAGATGGAATTCTGGTTTGCGCTGATCAAGATCGTCGCGATCTGCGCGCTGATCGTCACTGGCTTCGCGCTGGTCGCCTGGGGCTTCACCTCGCCGACCGGACACCAGGCGTCGGTGGCCAATCTGTGGAATGACGGTGGCTTCTTTCCGAAGGGGCTGAGTGGTTTCTTCGCTGGTTTCCAGATCGCCGTCTTTGCCTTCGTCGGGATCGAACTGGTCGGCACGACCGCCGCCGAGACGGCTGACCCGAAGCGCAACCTGCCCAAGGCAATCAACTCGATTCCTATCCGGATCCTCATTTTTTACGTGCTGGCGCTGGTCGCGATCATGATGGTGACGCCGTGGCGCATGGTGGAAGCGGGCAAGAGCCCGTTCGTGGAACTGTTCGTGCTGGCCGGCATCCCGGCTGCGGCCAGTCTGATCAACTTCGTGGTGCTGACTTCGGCCACGTCCTCGGCCAACAGCGGCATCTTTTCCACCAGCCGCATGCTGTACGGCCTGGCCGAGGAGAAGCATGCGCCGAAGACATTTGCGCGGTTGTCGCGAGCGGCGGTGCCGTCGCTGGGCTTGCTGTTTTCCTGCCTGTGCCTGCTGCTGGGCGCGGCGCTGATCTACCTGATTCCCGACCTGGTCACTGCGTTCACCCTGATCACCACCTTGTCCGCGGTGCTGTTCATGTTCGTGTGGTCGCTGATCCTCATTGCCTATATCGCCTACCGGCGCCAGCGACCGCAGCTGCATGAAGCGTCGACCTACAAGATGCCCGGCGGCGTGTTCATGTGTTGGCTGTGCCTGGCGTTCTTCGTGTTCGTGCTGGTGCTGCTGAGCCTGCAGCCGGATACCCGCGAGGCGCTGATTGCGAGCCCGGTGTGGTTCGTGCTGTTGGGAATCGGCTATGCGTGGAAGGGGCGCAAGCACGGTCGGGCCTGATTGCGGCTCAGGTAGTCGAGGCGGCACCTGGTGTAGGTGAGCGCGAATCTCCCGCTGCATCACTGATGGGGTCGGTGGGTGGGGCAGCACGCTTGCGCTAGTATCGAGCGACGACCATTGGCGCAAGGTTCCTGCTGATGAAACGCGTGCTGATCGGAATGCTCGTTGTCGTACTCCTGCCGGTCGTCTTGGGCGTGGGCGCGTTGCTGCTGGTCGACGCCAATCATTTCCGCCCGCAGCTCCAGGCCTCGCTGAGCCAGGCGCTGGGGCGCGAGGTGACGCTGGGCAAGCTGCATGTCTCGGTGTGGTCGGGTTCGCTGGATGCCGACCAGATCCGCATCGGCGACGATCCGGCGTTCGCCGGGCAGGCGTTTGTCAGCGCGCAGTCGCTGCAGCTCGGTGTGCAGTTGTGGCCGCTGCTGCTGCATCGGCAATTGCACATCACCTCGCTGACGCTGGACCAGCCCAGCGTGCGCCTGCTGCAGAACATGTCCGGACACTGGAATTTCGCCAGCTTTGGCGGGGCACCTGCGGCGGCATCTTCGGTTGCGTCGTCGAGCGAGCCGCTGGCATTCAGCGTCGACAAGCTGCGCATCAAGAATGGCCGTATCGATGTGCAGCGGTCGGTTGGCGCGGCGCGCAGCTACCGGCGGGTCGAGTTGAGTGCGAACCACGTCGGCCTGGGCGCAGCGTTTCCGTTTTCGATGAGCGCGGACATGGCCGGTGGCGGCACGTTGAAACTGGACGGCAAGCTCGGCCCGTGGGATGCAGGCAACGCGGTGCTGACACCGGTTGAGGTTCATCTGGTGATGCACGATCTTGACCTGGTCGGGGCCGGGTTGATGAATCGCGGAGATGGCGTTGGCGGCGTGCTCGATATCGACACACAAATCACTTCAGCCGGCGGTGTGGTGAAGTCCCATGGTCGCATCAACGCGCGACGACTGAAGCTGATGGCTGCCGGTGCGCCTTCGCCGCAGCCGCTGCGGGTCGATTACCAGGCCAGCTACCAGCTCGACAGCGGTCGCGGGCGCATCGAGGACAGCACGCTGGGCAGCGGCGCAGCACGGCTGGCAGTCAGCGGCAGCTTCGACAACCGCGCCGAGATCATGCAACTGGATTTGCGCCTCCGGGGCAAGCAGTTGCCGGTCGATGACCTGCATCCGCTGTTGCCGGTGTTTGGCGTGGTATTGCCGCAGGATTCGCGCCTCAGCGGTGGCAGCCTCAGCGTGGACCTGCACGTGCAGGGGCCGCTTGACGCGCTGGCAATCAGTGGCCCGGTGTCGCTGGACAATTCGCGACTAGCCGGCTACAGCCTCGGCGCGAAACTTGGCGGTGCGCTGGCGCTGGCCGGGATCAAGGCACCGCAGGACACCGTCATCCGACATGCCGCAGCGACGTTGAAGATCACGCCGACGGGGATCACGGCCGATCCGGCCAGCGCCGAAATCGTCGATCTTGGCAGTCTCTCCGGCACGGGCCGCATGGCCGCCGATGGCAAGCTTGATTTCCGCATGCTGGTCAAGCTCGACCAGGCAGTTGCTGGCAGCGGGCAGGGGGTCGGCGGCCTGTTGGGTAGTTCCGAGGCCGGGCGCCTGCTTGGTAGTGTCCTCGGCGGCGCGGCCGGGCAGGGGATCGGTGTGCGCGTGGGCGGCACCGCCAGGGGCAACGCGTTGAACAACGATTCGGCGGAAAAGCCCGGCGCGAAGCGCCGCGCCGCGCCCAGCAAGAAAGACCTGCTCAACAGCTTGCTGCGCGGCGTGCTGGATTCCCACAAGTAGCAATGGGAGCCCGGACAACGCTGTCAATCCACGGGCGCGTGCGACAGCCAGCCCCAGGGCCCACTTGACCGGTGTCAGGGTGATGTCGGCCAAATTCGTCGAAGATGAGGCTGCGCGATATTGCGGTGGCACCTGAGTGACGAGGAAATCCCATGGAATTCCATATTGCCTTTGCCGATGCGTCTCCCGATCCCGGCGTGGTGCAGGATGCGTTGTTCGACGTCGATCCCATGGCCGTGGTCGATCGGGACATGAGCGGCCTGGTGATGCGGATATCCGCAACGGCGACGTCGGCTGACCTGATCGAAGTGTTGCGGCGAACCGGCTGGCCGGTGACAGCGAAACAGGTCATGCAATCGCCATCGATCTGTTGCGGCGACTGCAGCGGGTAACCGGCTTCACGGCCGGATCGTTGTCCTTGGCCAGCGTCCGTTCGGGCGGGTGCAGTGGCGTTCGGCCTGCGAGCGACACCGTGACGCCCGCGAGCGCGATTCCGCGGATGAGGTGCGTGCGACGCCGGCTTTCCCAGCCGGATTGGGGTGAGTTCGCGCAGTTGCTCCACTCGCGAGTGGTCAGCGGTTGCTGCCGGGATAGCCGGTCAGTCGCGACCGATCCGGGAGTCTTCGTGCTCCATGCGCCCGCTGTCGATGTGCCCCCACATCAACTTCCAGACGAGCAACAGCAGGATGGCGAAGCCGGCCACGAGCAGGATCTTGCCGAGCCGCTGCTGGTCGTCCAGCAGGTAATTGCTGCACAGGCGCACGGGTGAAATCAGGTACAACCAGCCGAGGCGGAGCATGGTCGCAATCAGTTCGAGCAGGACCACCCCACGCACCACGAACCCGGCCCGCGGCCAGCTCAGTGCGATCGGTGCGCCGATCAGCAGCGGCACGCTGAGAAATTTCGCCAGCGTGACTCGCGGGTCGTCGATCGCCGCGTCCATGGCCAGCGGCAGCATCCACACCATGCCGGCCAGCGACGCCAGCAGGAGTCCGCTGATGCCGCGATGGTTCCATGCCGCCAGGTGCCGGGCGAACCAGTCCGGGATCCCTTGCGCCAGCCACCAGCCAGCCAACACCAGCAACGGGATCTGGACCAGCATCTGCAGCGTCATCGCCGATTCAAGTGCATGCCGCACGAGGGGAATGGCGAGCGCCGCCCACAGAATTGCACCGGCCAAAACGAGGCGGCCGGCGGACAGGTGCTTCATGGCGTCAACCGTTGGGTAACGTAGCGGGCGGCAACACCAAAATCGTTCCAGTCCAGTATCGCGACGAGCCGGCCCTCCGGATCGACCACCGCAATGGCGGCGTTGTGCACGAATCCCCCCAGCCGGTCCGGAACGGCAACCACGCCGAAAACGTGCATCAGCGCTGTCAGGTCGGCTTGGTCGACCGGGCGCGCCGCGATCCAGCCAGCCCCGCGATCGCCGTGTTGGCGCTGGTAGCCGGCCAAGGCAGCAGGATCATCGCGTACCGGATCGAAGCTGACGCTGAGCAACGCTACCTTGCCGGTGGCGATCGGGTCGGCCAACTGGCCTTGCAGGCGCGCGAACTCGCTGCCCTGAACCGAGCAGTACGACAGGCAGCGGGTATAGATGAAATCGACCAGCAACCAGCGCCCGCGCAATTCCGCGAAGCTGGTGTGTCCGCCATCGGCAGTCTGCAACGGCAGCGGCGGAACCAGGCGCGGATGCTCGCGCACGTCGATGCGACGGGTGGTCTCGGTGGTGTAGGCGCGAAATCCATGGGTGGCGGCGGCCAATACTCCAAGGCCCGCCGCCAGTAGAACAAGGCTAATCAGCAGTGTTCGCAGTACCGCCATCGGGTTCCCCGCGCGCCGGTGCCCTCAGCAGGCCCACCGTGATTCGGATCGCGAAATAGAGCATGCCAAGCACCACCAGCACTGCACCGACCGAGCCGACCTTGTCGGTACCGATCCATTCCGGCAGGTGCGTTGCCATCCGCCGCGCCACACTGAGATGTCCGGCGTTGAGGAAGGCGACTGCGAAGATCAAGCCGCCGATCAAGTAGACCGGAAAGCCCAGCCGGTCGGCGGCGGTGTTCGGCGGCGCATCGGCGCGGTGGCCGATCACGTGGAACATCAGGGCCAGCGCCATCGGCAGCACCCCGAGCAGCAGGTAGAAGTGGAAGTGCCCGGGTACCCACTGGGTGTTGTGCATCACATGGTTGATGCGGATGGTGCCGTCGAGGATGGCCGGCACGATGCCTGCCGCCCAGCCGAACAACGACAGGATCAACAGCCGCGAGGGCATCGTCCAGCGCATGTTCGAGCGATAGATGTTGGTCAGCGCGCCGTACATGGTGACCAGGAACACAGGGAATCCCGCGCCATACGACACCACCTGGCCCATGATCGACATCCAGCGAGGTTCGGCGTAGTCCATGAACAGGTGATGCGGGAACACGATGATCGAG
>CAJDTN010000066.1_pt1 | contig 14955 bp, 15 predicted proteins | sample 7389801 | NCBI WGS metagenome assembly CAJDTN01 (sample SAMEA7055653, study PRJEB34461) | soil metagenome | biome: terrestrial ecosystem; feature: Peninsula; material: soil | place: Antarctica | collected 2016
CGGCGCCGGACAGGTGAAATGATTGGCCAAACCGCGGCGTGCGCGACCTCAAACTTGCGCCCGGCGCCACGGTTTGTTACTACAAAAATGACATAATCTGTACGAAGTACCTTGTCAGCCGGCTATCTGGGCGGCTTCGAGATCGAACTACCGGGGGAGAATGCGCATGGCTACGGCTACCGCTACCGCAAAAGCAAGAGCAGACAAGACGCGCGCGCAGGGTGCCCAACGCGCCGAGGTCAGCCGCCTGACCACCTATGAGTGGGTGGCGCTGGACAAACGTGGCAAGCGCATGAAAGGCGACATGCCGGGGAAGAATGCCTCGCTGGTGAAAGCCGAACTGCGCCGCCAGGGAATGAACCCGCAAACCGTGCGGGAGCGTTCCAAGCCCCTGTTCGGTGCCAGCGGCAGCACGATCAAGCCCGGCGACGTGGCGGTCTTCAGCCGCCAGATTGCCACCATGATGGCCTCCGGCGTGCCGATGGTGCAGTCCTTCGACATCATCGCCGACGGCCAGAAAAACGTCCGCTTCAAGAACGTCCTGCTCGATGTCAAGCAGAACATCGAAGGCGGCGCCTCGCTGCACGAGGCATTGGGTCGCTACCCGGTGCAGTTCGACGAGCTGTACTGCAACCTGGTGCATGCCGGCGAGACCTCGGGTGTGCTGGATACCGTGCTGGACACGGTGGCCACCTACAAGGAACGCACCGAGGCGCTCAAGAAGAAGATCAAGAAGGCGCTGTTCTACCCGATGATGGTGCTGGCCGTGGTGTTCATCGTCATCCTGATCATGCTGCTGTTCGTGGTGCCGGTGTTTGCCAAGACCTTCCAGGATGCCGGTGCCCAGTTGCCGGCGCCGACCCAGTTCCTGGTCGATGCCTCAGAGTTCATGCAGAGCTACTGGTACATCGTGATCGGAATCATCGGGGGCAGCATCGCGGCCATTGTCATTGGCAAGAAGCGCTCGCCGAAGTTCGCCCACTTCCTCGACCGGTTGGCGCTGAAGTTGCCCGTCATGGGCAGCATCGTGCGCAATACCGCGATCGCCCGCTTCGCGCGCACCCTGGGCGTGACGTTCCGCGCCGGCGTGCCGCTGGTCGAGGCGCTGGATGCCGTGGCCGGCGCCACCGGCAGCATCGTCTACGGCGACGCCGTGCGGCAGATGCGCGATGACATCTCGGTCGGCCACCAATTGCAGCTGGCGATGAAACAGACTGGTCTGTTCCCCAACATGGTGGTGCAGATGACCGGCATCGGCGAGGAGTCCGGTGCCTTGGACAACATGTTGTTCAAGGTCGCCGAGTTCTACGAGGAAGAAGTCAGCAACGCGGTCGACACCCTGTCCACCTTGCTCGAACCGATCATCATGGTGGTGCTGGGCACCCTCGTCGGCGGCATCGTGATCGCCCTGTATCTGCCGATCTTCAAACTCGCCGGCACGTTCTAGACCCCTCCTCAACCGAGCCCCTCGGGGGAGGGGTTGGGGAGAGGGTACGCCCGAAGCGATGGCCCGCAAGCCACCCCTGCCCACCCAGACGCTGGCCACAGCCAAGTCGCTGCGCGCCAACACCACCGACGCCGAAATCAGGCTCTGGTACCACCTGCGCGCAAAGCGTCTGGGCGGGCTCAACTTCCGCCGCCAGCATCCAGTCCCGCCGTACGTCGTGGATTTTTACTGCGAAAGGCTGCGCCTGGTCATCGAGCTCGATGGCTCGCAACACGAGGAAGAAACCGATCGCGTGCGAACGCAGGCACTCGAGCGACAGGGTTTGTTCGTCATGCGATTCTGGGACAACCAGGTGTTGCAGGAAACTGAGGCGGTGCTTGCGGCGATATTGAATTTCGCGCAAGACCGTACCCTCTCCCCAACCCCTCCCCCGACGGGGGAGGGGCTATAGACCAAGGCTTGCGCACCGACTTGCCGACGCTGAAAGCCCCTCCCCCGTCGGGGGAGGGGTTTGGGGAGAGGGTTCGGTTGTCGCGACCATCCCCAAACCCGACGATTCGCGGTACAACAAACACCTCGACCAAAGCCCAGCACTCGCACTGCAAAGTCCGGGCTTCGCTCGGCTTGCGATTCTGGGACAATCAGGCGTGGCTGAAAACTGACGCGGTGCTTGGGGCGACTTCAAATTTCGCGCAAGACCGTACCCTCTCCCCAACCCCTCCCCCGACGGGGGAGGGGCTTTAGAGCAAGGCTTGTGCACCGACTTGCCGACGCTGAAAGCCCCTCCCCCGTCGGGGGAGGGGTTTGGGGAGAGGGTGCGATCGTCGCGACCATCCCCAAACCCGACGATTCGCAGTACAACAAACACCTCGACCAAAGCCCAGCACTCGCACTGCAAAGTCCGGGCTTCGCTCGTCTTGCGATTCTGGGACAATCAGGCGTGGCTGAAAACTGACGCGGTGCTTGGGGCGAATTCGAATTTCGCGCAAGACCGTACCCTCTCCCCCACCCCTCCTCCGACGGGAAGGGCTTCAAAGCAAGGCGCGTGAATGCCTGATCTTTCTTTTGGAGTATGGATTGCCCTGGCCGGCGTGCTCGGTTTGCTGGTCGGCAGTTTCCTCAATGTGGTGATTTTGCGACTGCCCGAGCGCATGGCGGCGAGCTGGCGCCGGGAGGCGCGCGAAGTGCTGGAGCTGGAGGCGGATGACACGCCGCTGCCACCGGGCATCGTGCGCGAGCCCTCGCATTGCCCACATTGCAAACACCCGTTGTCGGCGGCGGACAATATTCCGCTGTTCGGCTGGCTGCTGCTGCGCGGGCGCTGCCGTTATTGCAAGACGAAGATCTCGATCCAGTACCCGTTGGTGGAACTGCTCAGCGGCGTGTTGAGCGCGGTGATGGTGTGGAAGTTCGGGCCGACTTCGGCCGCCCTGGCTGGGCTGGTGCTCACCTGGATGTTGATCGCTGCGGCCGGCATCGATTTTCGTACCCAACTGCTGCCCGACCAGCTGACCTTGCCGCTGCTGTGGCTGGGCTTGCTGCTGTCGCTGTTGCCGATGTTCGTCAGCGCCCCGTCGGCGATCGTCGGCGCCGCGATCGGGTACTTGAGCTTGTGGAGCGTGTACTGGGCGTTCAAACTGCTTACCGGCAAGGAAGGCATGGGCCACGGTGACTTCAAGCTGCTCGCGGCGCTCGGCGCATGGATGGGGCCGGTGGCGCTGCTGCCGATGATCCTGATGTCGTCACTGATTGGCGCCCTGGTCGGTGGCAGCCTGATCGCCCTGCGCAAACATCAGCGCGAGATCCCGATGCCGTTTGGGCCGTTCATCGCCGCCGCCGGCTGGGTCTGGTTCATCGCCGGCCCCGACTTGCTGCAAGCCTATATGCAGTTCACCGGCTTGCGATGAGCGAGCGAGTGCCTGCTCTGGTGGTGGCGTTGACCGGCGGTGTTGCCGCCGGCAAGTCCGCGGTAACGCGGCGCTTCGAGGCGCTGGGCGCGCCCGTGCACGACGCCGATGTGGCCGCCCGCGAGGTGATCGCGCCAGGCAGCGACGGTCTGGCCGAGGTGGTCGCCGCATTTGGCGCCGACGTGTTGGACCACACGGGCCAGCTGGATCGCCCGGCTATGCGTCGGCGCGTGTTTGCTGACGCCGGGGCACGGCGCACGCTGGAGGCGATCATCCACCCGCGTGCGCGCGCCTGGCTGCGTGAGCGCGCCGCGGCCGAGCGCGCGCCTTATTGCCTGCTGGCGATTCCGTTGCTGGCCGAGAACAGCGCGCAGTACCGCTGGGTCGACCGCGTGCTGCTGGTTGATGTACCCGAATCGGTGCAGCTTGCACGCCTGCTGGCGCGCGACGGGATCGACGAGGCGCTGGCTCGACGCATGATCGAACAGCAAGCCAGCCGTGCCGAACGCATCGCACTGGCCGACGACGTGATCGACAACAGCGGCACCGAAGGTGCGCTGGACCAGACGGTGGCCGACCTGCACCAGCGTTACCTGGAGCTGGCCACCCGCGCCCGGTAGGAGCCCGCTCGCGGGCGATGCTTTGGCTCAGGATGCACAACGAAGGTCGAGGCAAAAGCATCGCCCGCGAGCGGGCTCCTACGGGATTTGGGGGGCCTCGACAGGCCTCGACAGCATCGCCCGTGAGCGGGCTTCTACGGGTTGGGGACCAGTTGCGGGGCGGTTTGGGGCAGCTTTCGGCTTGACTGGGCGCTACCATGAGGGCTGTTTCTTCGCTGCGGGAATCCGCTATGGCACACGACAAACTCGCTGTATTGATCGACGCCGACAACGCCCGCCCGGCGATCGTCGAAGGGTTGCTGGCCGAGGTGGCCAAGTACGGCACCGCGCACGTCAAGCGCATCTACGGTGACTGGACCAAGCCCGATCTGAACGGCTGGAAGGATGTGCTGCTACGCCACTCGATCCAGCCGATCCAGCAGTTCCGCTACACCGTGGGCAAGAACGCCACCGACTCGGCGATGATCATCGACGCGATGGACCTGCTCTATTCCGCGCGCTTCGACGGCTTCTGCATTGTCTCCAGCGACAGCGATTTCACCCGGCTTGCCTCGCGCATCCGCGAATCGGGCCAGACCGTCTACGGCTTCGGCGAGAAGAAGACGCCCGAGCCGTTCCGCACGGCCTGCGACAAGTTCATCTATACCGAAGTGCTGGTGCAGGCCACCGAGACCGAGCCCAGCGCCGGCGTGAAACGGCGCAGCGCGAAGGAGCTGCGCGGCGACAGTCAGTTGATGAACCTGCTGCGCAATGCGATCGAAGCGGCCTCCGACGACTCCGGCTGGGCCAGCCTGGGCACCGTTGGCAGCATCATCAACAAGCAGTCGGCCGACTTCGACTCGCGCAACTACGGCTACGCCAAACTGAGCGGCCTGATCAAGGGCATCGGCCTGTTCGAGACTGATGAACGACAGATCGGCAACGGCAAGCAACTGTACGTGCGACCTCGCAGCGCCGGGAAGTGAGCGACCCGCTGCACCGGCATCTGCAGGCCGCACTGGCGGCCACGCCAGCGACCCCGCTGGCGGTTGCTTTCAGCGGGGGCCCCGATTCCAGCGCGCTGCTGCATGCGCTGGCGCAACTGCCCGAAGCGCGCCAGCGCGGCCTGCGTGCGCTGCACGTCGATCACGGCCTGCACGCTGACAGCCCTCGCTGGGCAGAGCATTGCCGGGTCTTCTGTGCCGCGCTCGACGTCGCCTGCGATGTGTTGCGGGTTCAGGTGGACCGAGCCGGTGGCGTGGGCCTGGAAGCCGCCGCGCGCGACGCTCGCCACGCCGCCCTGGCCGCCCAGTTGCACGACGACGAGTGGTTGTTGTTCGCCCATCACCGCGACGACCAGGTCGAGACCGTACTGCTGAAGCTGTTGCGTGGCGCCGGCCCGGACGGTCTGGGTGGCATGCGCGCGTTGCGCCCGTTCGGCCGCGGCCAACTGTGGCGACCCGTGCTCGAACTCTCGCGGACGCAACTGCACGACTACATCGACACCCACCAGCTCGATTGCATCGACGACCCCTCCAACGCCGACACCGGACTGGCACGCAACTATCTGCGCCACGACATCCTGCCCCGATTGCAGCGCCACTGGCTGCAAGCGGCCGACTCGATCCTGCACAGTGCCGCGCTCAGCCGGGCCGCCGCCGAAGCGCTGCGCAGCCAGTGGCTGGTCGCGTTCGACACCTTGCATGATCGCGCCAGCGACAGCCTGGACGCAGACGGCTGGCTGGCGTTGCGACCGGCCCTGCGCGAGCCGTTGCTCGACCACTGGCTGCACGCGCGCGGCCTGCCCGCACCCACCACCGCGCAGCGCCAGCAGATCGAGCGACAGTGCGGCGCCCGTGCCGGCCAGCTGCCGTGCATTCGCTGGGCCGGCGCCGAACTGCATATCTGGAAGGGGCGGCTGTGGGCCCTGCCACCGCAGCGTGCCGTGCCCGCCGACTGGCAGCAGGATTGGCGCGGCGAACCACTGACTCTTCCCGATGGCGGCGAGTTGACACTCGACGTTGACGGCGCTCGCCTGGCCGAGCCAATCCAGGTACGCCTGCGCCGCGGCGGCGAGCGGATCAAACCCACCGGCGACGCGCACACGCGCGAGTTGCGCGATTTGTTCCAGCAGGCGCAGCTGCCGCCGTGGCAACGCCGTGTTTGCCCGTTGCTGTATGCGGGTGACGAACTGGTTGCCGTGGCCGACGGCTGGGCGAGCGCTCGCGGAGCCGGCATTTTTGCGCAGGCTGGCGCACTGCCCCACTGGCGCCCGCCGCACTGATCCAGGTCCAGCCGACCGCCATTCATCGCTGGCACCAATTGATTCCGCCGGCCCGCTGCGCTAGCGTGGTCAGCCATGGCCAAGACTGCTCCCAAGACCACTCCCGCACCCACCGACACAGCTCCGGCTGCCGACTTCGAACACTCTCTCGACGAACTGGAACAACTGGTCGCGAAGATGGAAGGCGGCGAGCTGAGCCTGGACGAATCGCTCGCCTCGTTCGAACGCGGCATCGGCCTGTTCCGCCACTGTCAGCAGTCGCTGCAGCAGGCCGAATTGCGTGTGCGCCTGCTGCTGGATCCCGATGTCCCCGATCACGCTGAACCGTTTGAACCCGAACTCTGAGTCTGCCGAACTCGGCCCTGCCCTGCAGTCATTGATCGCACGTGCCGAACAGGCACTCGCCGCCAGCCTGCCGCTGGTCGATGATTCCACCGGCGAACTGCATCGCGCCATGCACTACGCCGTGCTTGGCGGTGGCAAGCGCCTGCGCCCGATGCTGGTGTACGCCGCTGCGCGAGCTTCGGATCATGACAGCGTGTCACTGGACGCAGCCGCTTGCTCGGTGGAGCTGATCCACGCCTACTCGCTGGTGCACGATGACCTGCCGGCGATGGATGACGACGCGCTGCGCCGTGGCCGCCCGACCTGCCACGTCAAGTTTGGCGAGGCGATGGCGATACTCGCCGGCGACGCCTTGCAGGCGCTGGCCTTCGAGTTGCTGGCCGACGATGGCGCCGGCGGCATCGAGCCAGCCGTGCGCATCGCAATGCTGCAGGTACTCGGCCGTGCCTGCGGCGCTGGCGGCATGGCCGGTGGCCAGGCGCTGGACCTGGCTGCGGTGGGGCAACCGCTCAACCTGGCCGAACTGGAACACATGCACGCCTGCAAGACCGGCGCGCTGATCCGCGCCTCGGTGCAACTGGGCGCGCTAGCTGCCGGCGCGGACCCACCCATGCTCAAAGCGCTGGACGACTACGCCAGCGCGGTGGGCCTGGCCTTCCAGGTACGCGACGACATCCTCGACGTGGAAGGCGAATCGGCGGTGCTCGGCAAGACCGCCGGCAAGGATGCGGCCGCGGCGAAGCCGACCTTCCCCTCGATCATCGGGCTCGACGCCTCGCACGCCAGGCTGGCCGAACTGACCGCTGCCGCACTGACCGCGATTGCCCCCTTGGGCGGGCGCGCCGCACTGCTGCGCGAACTGGCGCACTACTCGGCCAACCGCACACACTGATCGAGGAAGGGCAGCCCGCAGGCTGCCTTCCGTCAGTCCGGCAGCGACGCGGCTACTTGATCAGCCGCAGCGTGAACGGGTAGCGATACACCACGCCCTCGTTCGCCTTGATCGCGGCGATGATGGTGAACACCAGCCACCCGATGCCGATGATGAACCACAGCGGGATCGTGATGATCAGGCCGATGCCGAGTGTCATCACCGTCAACAGGAACAACACCACGAACGCGATCGCCACGGTGATGTTGAAGTTCAGCGCCTCCTTGCCCTGGTCGTTGACGAACGGCATGGTGTCTTTCTTGATCAGCCAGATCACCAGCGGGCCGATGAAGCAGCCCCAGCCGCCACCGAGCGCGCCGGTGAGGATGGCACCGAGCAGTGCCGACAGGTGGGCGAACATCGCCCACTGTCGTTCCTCGGCCGGCGGAGCACCTCCGGCCGGGTCAGTCGGCGGGGGCGAGGTCACGGATTCAGGTGGAACGCTCATGCGCATCTCCTTCAAAGTCGGATCGTGCGGTGATGGTTCGCCGGCTGTTCTCCGGTACTGCCGATGCTAGCAAGCATTCGCACGTCTTGCCGAGTGGTCTTGTGGCATATACGGAAATACGCCTGATTGGCGTCGCGGCAGCTGTCAAAACCCCTCTCCGCTCGGGCGAGGAGTTGGGGGAGGGTTCGGGCGAAGCAAACCGCCGCAGCAGTCAAGATTGCGACCTCACGCTTCGCCCGTACCCTCATCCGGCGCTTCGCGCCACCTTCTCCCGAGGGGAGAAGGACCAAATTGGCAAAGCGTCGACGCCAGCCAGGAAAACCCTTGCAAGCTATTCGCCGGCCACCGTCATCCGCTCCAGCAGGATCGAGCCGGTCAGGATATGCGAACGCGGATCCACATCCGACCCCACCGCGCCGATGCCGGCGAACATGTCGCGCAGATTGGCGGCGATGGTGATGCCTTCCACGGGGTAGGCGATCCGACCGTCTTCCACCCAGAAGCCCGCCGCACCGCGCGAATAGTCGCCGGTGATGACGGATACGCCCTGCCCCATCACCTCGGTCACCAGCAGGCCCGTGCCCAGGCGCCGCAGCATGCCGGAAAAATCGGAACGCTCGCCATCGGGCGCACCGGATTTCACGACCAGGTTATGCGCGCCGCCTGCGTTGCCGGTGGACTCCAGGCCGAGCTTGCGCGCCGAATAGCTGCCCAGCACGTAGCGCGCCAGCACCCCACCTTCGACCAGGGCGCTGTCGCGGGTGGCCACGCCCTCGGCATCGAAGTTGGCTGACCCCTGCCCATGCGGCAAGTGCGGCCGCTCATGGATATCCAGCCAGGATGGCATCACCGGCTTGCCCACCTGGTCGAGCAGGAAACTCGCGCGTCGATACAGCGAACCGCCACTGACCGCGCCAAGCAGATGGCCGATCAAGCCGCGCGCCAGCTCCGGCGCGAACAGCACCGGGCATTGTCGCGTCGACAGGCTGCGCGCGCCCAGCCGTGCCAACGTCCGCTCGGCGGCCTTGTCGCCCAGCGCCCTGGCATCCATGAAGTCGTCGGCCGCGCGCACGCTGTCGTACCAGTAATCACGCTGCATGCCATTGTCGTCCCCAGCGATCAACGCCAGCGACAGCGAATGCCGAGTGCCGCGCTCGCAGCCGACGAAACCGTGCGAGTTCGCATACACCGACAAGCCTTGCCCGGTCTGCACGCCGGCGCCATCGGAATTGCTGATGCCGGCATGCGCGCGACCGGCATTCTCGATCTGCAGGCCCAGCTCGATCGCTCGCGCCGTGTCGATGTCCCACGGATGCCACAGGTCCAGATCCGGGAAAGTCGTGGCCATCCGCGCCGCATCAGCCAGCCCGGCGGCCGGGTCGGCTTCGGTGTAACGGGCAATCGCGCACGCCTGGTCGAGCGTCGCCTGAATTGAATCGGGGTTCAGGTCGGCGGTGCTGGCCGAGCCCTTGCGCTGGCCAAAATACACGGTAAGCCCGAAGCCGCGATCGCGGGTGTGTTCAACTGTCTCCACCTCACCCAGGCGCACGTTCACGCTCAGCCCGGTGGCAATACTGGCAGCCACCTCGGCCTGGCTGGCACCGGCGGCACGGGCACGCTGGATCACGTCCTCGGCCAGTCCGGCGAGTTGGTCGAGATCGGACGTCGTACGATCTTCGCTGATGGCTACTTCACTCACGTGCGGCATTCCTCGACTTGGGGCGGGTAGAATATGCGGTTGGCAAACGCTGGGAGCCGGTCGGGCTTTGGTGGTCGAGTCGAGAATTCGGTTGTGCGAGGACAGCAACTGACGATTTGCGGGTCCATAGTGGTTCCATGGACCAGGAATCGGCAGGTAGTGGACCGCTCAGGTAGATTCGCAGACCGACCGACCAAAGTCGGACAGGCTCCCAGACGGCTCACATGGGGGCGCGTCAGGGAAATGAAAAGAGTCGTGGAGAACACCATCCAACCGATCGCCGGCATCTATCGCCACTACAAAGGCCAGCGTTACCACGTGCTCGGCACGGCGCACCACAGCGAAACCATGGAACCGCTGGTGGTCTACCGGGCGCTCTACGGCGAACACGGCCTGTGGGTGCGCCCGGCCGCGATGTTCTGCGAGACCATCGACCTGAATGGCGAACCGGTCGCCCGTTTCGCGCTGGAACAGCCCGACGACGAGCCAGGCAACGACCACCTGCAAGCCTGACCTATCCCCTCTTTCCGGAATCAACCCGTGAGCCCCAGCCGCAGCCGCAACCAGACCGAACTCGACGACGAGGACTACGGCCCCAGCCGTTCCCAGCAGCGGCGCGAGGCCCTCGCGGTACTGACCCTGGCCGGCCAGCTGATCGAGCTGCAACCGAGCCGCCTGGCCAAACTCGACCTGCCCGAGGATGTCCGCCGCGAGATCGACATCACCCGGCGCATGACCGCCCACGGCGCGAAGAAGCGCCAGCTCGCCTTCCTGGCCAAGGTGATGCGCCGCTACGGCGACGAGGATTTCGCCGCCGTCCGCGCCGAGCTCGGCGAGAACCGCGAAAAACAACGCCAGGAAAACGCGGCGATGCACCGCCTCGAATCCATGCGCGACCGCCTGATCGCCGAGGATGAAACCGCGCTGTCCGAACTGATCGCCGAACACCCGCAAGTCGATCGCCAGCACCTGCGCTCGCTAATCCGCCAGGCGCGGGTCGAGAAGGACACGCCGAACAAACCACCCAAGGCGTACCGGGAAATCTTCCAGTTGTTGAAAGAACTGGCGCAGTCCGACGAATCAACCGAAAGCTGAGCGAACGCTGATCGAAAGTTCACTGGCGGATTGGTACTCGGCTTCCGTCAATTCTCCAGTCGTCGCGATTGTGTGAGGTGGCCAGCGTGTGTAATCCCATGTGTGGGAGGTCACACATGGCTACCAACCTTCCCATCGATCCCGACCTGCTCGAACATGCGCTGATTGTGGGCGGCGAGCGCACCCAAAAGGCCACGGCGACGCGGGCGCGCGAGGAATTCATCGCACGGCGCACGCAACAGCGCTTGCTCGAGTTGATGGACAGCCTCGAGTGGGACACGCGTTTCGACTACAAGGCCGAGCGTCAGCGGCCGTGACGTTGCTGGTCGATACATGCGTGTGGTCGCTGGCGTTCCGGCGCGACACCACGCGCGACGAGCCCGAAGTGCGCGCCTTGCGACAGGCGCTCGAGCGTGGCGACGTCATCGTCGGTACCGGGCTGGTCCGGCAGGAATTGTTGCAAGGGTTCACCGCGCCCAAGGCACGCGCCAGCCTGATCGAGCGATTCGCGGCGTTGCCGTTTGTTATTCCACAGCGTCAGGATCATATCGATGCCGCGGAGTTGTGCAATCGCTGCCGCCGCAAAGGCGTACAGCTCTGCACGATCGATCCGCTGCTGGCGCAATTGTGCATTCGCCATGAGCTGGTGCTGCTGAGCACCGACCGCGATTTCGTGGACGCCGCGCGCCATTGCGCGCTGTGTATCCGGCGCGCACCCTAAGTAATTTGGTGAACTGAAGCGCCGCCACGTGTTGCACGCGGGGGCGTCGCATGTCGCCGCGGTGTGGGCGCTGGCGCAGGACGTTGCGCAGTTCAGTTGGCTCCGGCGGCGGGCATGCCCAATTGGATTGCGCGCTGGTTCCTGCCGGCCGCCATACTCGGCTTTCCGTTCCCGCTGGCGCTTTGCGCGGTTCTTTGAATCCACTCCCGCCGGCTTCAAACGCGAGCGCGCGATCGCTTCGGCAGCCGCCGGCGTCACCGGTCGGAATGCAGGCCGGCGACTGTTTCGCCGGCGAACTTCCGTCATGCCGACGCAACCAGCCATCTGCTGTGAGATGCCCGACTCACTTCCCCAGCATGTGCAGTTGCCATAGATCGCGACGACTGGTGTGCATCAAGGGCTGCAGGGTCATCAGGCCGGCGCGGCCGACGCTGCGTTCCAGATACTCCATCTCTTGCAGCTTGGCGCGAGTCTCGTCGTCGACGGGCACGTCGATGCCACTCTCGCGCAGCATCAGTGTGCCTTTGGCATACAGCGCCAGCTCGACATACAACTGGAGATAACAGACCAGGTCGGCGACTACCTTGCCGGGAAAGCGCTCGCGCAACTTGTACAGGTATTGCCCGGCGTGTGATTGCGAAAACGTGTCGGACTGGAGCAAGCCGAGCAGCTCCTGATCGGCGTCGAAACCACTACCCAGCCAGCCCCGTAACGCACGCTCGCTGCGTACGAAAACCCACACCAGCAACGGCGGCATGGTGATCAGCACCAACACAGTCTCGACCAGTGGCGACAGCGTGAACTGGTTGAACGCGGCGTGCACCAGAATGATCAGGATGAGTGGCGGCAGCACCGCGCGTATCCCCAATTTGCCCTGCGCGTCAACATTGGTGAGTACCAGTGCCGCAAAAATCGCCTGGATGCCGCCGTGCAGGATCGCGGTACCAAAGCCGCGCACGATCCAGGTTCCCGTCTGTTGGCCGACCAGTTGGCCGAGGTAATACAGATTCTCGATCGTTGCAAAACCGGCGCCCACGGCAAAGCCGAGTACGGACGCATCCACCAGGAAGCCGATGCGGCGCGTGCGGATCAGCACGATGACTACGCCGGCCTTCAACGACTCCTCAACGACCGGTGCTGCATAACGCGAGTAAGTCCCGAATGCCACACCGCTGGTATCGATGAGCAAAGTATTGAGCGCATAGCAGATGCCGGCCACCACGCCGCCGACGCCGATCATGGTCAACACCATACGCAGGCGCACCAGTTTGTAGCTGTCCAGCAACAGCAACGCGGCGAGGAAGCACAGTGCGGGCAGCAGGCCAATCGCCGCATGGACCAGCCAGGAGGCGTCAATCATGGGGGCAACCTTTCCTCACCCGGCAGAGGCCACCAGCCTACTGCAGCACATTCAACGAGACCATCCATTCGCTGCTGCGTGATTTGTCGCCGCCGAAGCCGAGCGCCGAGCCTATCGACAACGTCATGGGCTGGTCATTCATGACCGTGAACCGGAAATCGACCTGGAATCCGACATCCTGCACGGTGCGCGACCCAGTGCTGCCCTGTGCCCCGGTGGACAACACACCGGCAAACAGCGCCGGCCGCGCCCAGCTCAGGAAGTTGCCATTGGTACCGACATTGGTGAAGCGCAGCGGCGGAAGGTTCCATTCCAGCATGGAGTGCACGAACCGGCGGCCCTTGAGCTCATCGATGCCGAACCCGGGAAAACTGTCATAACCGCGATAGCGCTTGATCGTGCCATCGTCCACCCAATTGTTGCCGAAGCTGCCGAAGTAGAAATTCGCGTACGGGTTGTTGGCGTTTCCGCCCGCCATGCCGGCGGAGGTGCGCAGCCAGAGCGAGGAATGGTCAAACAGAAACGGCAACCCGACGTCGACGCCACCATACAGCGCGGGGACGGTCGTTCCGTTCGCATTGTTGGCAAGCAGGTTGAGGTTCCAGCGGATGCCCTTTTCATCGTCGACGTGGCCCAGCGAATTGAGCACGTAAGCGTAATTGAGCCGGGCGGCCCCGGTGACCAGCTTGCGGCCGGGCGAGGAGACGTTCTGGGAACCGGGCAGCGTATCCAGCCCATTGAAGGCATTCAACGACAAGTCCAGATCCAGCGTGCGTGGCACATCGAAGATCAGCGACTTCTTGTACCCGCTCAGCCACTCATTGCCGCGCAGACTGACCTTGGTGGGGCCGAACAGGTCATAAAAATTCGCACCATTGTGCTTGTAGCCAAAGCGCATCCCGAGGTTCTCCCACATTGCATCGAAATGCACGCGCTCGTACTTCGGCAAGCTGCTGTCCGGGCTGTAGGAGGCATTGACATTGAGGTGCGCCAGCCCGATCGGATCGGCCCAGGTGCCGTGCATGCCCAATGCCCAACTGTTCTTGTAGCCCTGCACGATGGGATACAGCGCCTGCTGCCGGATTTCGTGCGTCGCAATGTACGGGCCCCTGCTCACGACCAGCTTGTCGAGATCGATTTTCGACGGCGGTCCGACGTTCCACGTTTTCACGATCGGATACTGGTCGGCAATCTGCGCTCCGAGGAAGGTGATAGCGGCCAGATCATCGCGTGGTTTCGCGTCGATAAAGCCTGGAATGAAACCTTGCCCGGAATAGTCAAACGCCAGCATGCGACCGTCCGGCAGCGGCAATGGTCGGACAAACCCGGTTTCCGCGTTGGACAGTGCCTCGATCTTGTGACTGGCAAGGTCGTAGCGATAAATGTTGGACACACCGGTGTAATACGAGCTGCCGTATAGCGAGCGCCCGTCCGGGGCAAACACGAACCCGTCCGGCACCGCCGTGCCGAAGCTGTAGCTCGATGCCGGCTTCGCGTCACCAGCCAGCATCGCGTCGCGCTGCACCAGGTACAGCGCCTGATCACCGTTGACGGCGGTGTGCGAGAAGCTGAGCATTTTCCCGTCAGGTGAAATATCCAGGTCGTAGGCGATCTCGCCATACGGCCAGGTGTAGACCTGGTGATAAGTGGCGTACGGGTACGGCATGTGCACCAGCGTGACCAGGCCATTGAGATGGCGAATGCCCCACAGCGACCGGTCGCTGCGATCGAATACCAGGTCACCGATGCGGGCGTCTTTCAGCAGCATGCGGGTATGCCCGCTGACCGTATCCAGCGACATCACGTCGCGGTAGCCGCTGTTGTTGTCGGTGGTGTAGTACGCCGTTTTTGTCGCCGGGTCCCAGGCCAGCGACGTCACCGAGTATTCCATCGCCCCTTTGACGTCGACGAGGTGCTTGATATTGCCATCCTTGAGCGACATCAGACCAATATAGGCGGCAACGCCGGGATAGCGGAAGCCGGCGAGCATGACGTTCCGGCCGGGATCGTAGAACGCGCGTGAGATCGAGCCCAGCCCACGCCGTGACAACGGCTGCAGACGAGTTACCGGATACTGGGCAATCGCCGCGAGATTCTTCTTCTGGAAGTCGTGCTCCCA
>CAJDTN010000083.1_pt1 | contig 14307 bp, 10 predicted proteins | sample 7389801 | NCBI WGS metagenome assembly CAJDTN01 (sample SAMEA7055653, study PRJEB34461) | soil metagenome | biome: terrestrial ecosystem; feature: Peninsula; material: soil | place: Antarctica | collected 2016
GACGTGGACGCGGACGTCTATTCGCCGTGCGCGCTGGGCGGCACCGTCAACGAGCAGACGATCGACCGGATCAAGGCGAAGATCATCTGCGGCCCGGCCAACAACCAGCTGGCCACCGACGAGATCGGCGACGAGCTGCAGAAGCGCGGCGTGCTGTACGCACCGGACTACGCGGTGAACGCCGGCGGCGTGATGAACGTGTCACTGGAAATCGACGGCTACAACCGCGAGCGCGCGATGCGCATGATGCGCACGATCTACTACAACCTGGGCCGGATCTTCGAGATCAGCAAGACCGAGGGAATCCCGACCTACCTGGCCGCGGACCGCATGGCCGAGGAGCGCATCGCCGCGATCGGCAAGATCAAGCTGCCGCACATGGGCAACAACGGCACCCGCTTCCAGGGCCGCATGCGCGGGCAGTAAGCAAGCACCACCACGGCGTGCCTGCTGTCGGCACGCTCGTTTCGCAAAGGCCTGCCGTCGATCACGGCAGGCCTTTGCACATCCGGGGCAATGACCGAATAATCGGATGCCGGAGGATTCAAGGATGCGCAGGATCATGATCTGGCTGGGTGCGTGCTTGCTGGCGCTGCTGCTGCTGGTGGTGAGCGGTCTGCTGCTGGCCGACCGGCTGACTCCGCGCGCTACCGGCATGCCCAGTGCGACCTTGCCCGTGCAGCCGGCGCAGACGCAGATCGACCGCGAACTTACGCCCTACCTGGCCAGCCACCCGGACCAGACGGCGGCCACCTTGTTGCCTGACGGACTGGACGCATTCGCGGTGCGCGCGGCCTCGACGCGCCTGGCCGGGCGCAGCCTCGACCTGCAGTACTACATGTGGCATGACGACCTGGTCGGTCACTTGCTGGCGCACGAGGCATTTGCCGCCGCCGAACGCGGGGTACGCGTGCGCATCCTGCTCGACGACATCAACACCAGGGGGCTGGACCCCGCACTGCTGGCGCTGGACGCCCATCCGAACATCAAGGTGCGCCTGTACAACCCGTTCCGCAACCGCAGCGGCGTGTGGCGCTCGCTGGAAATGGTGCAGCGTTTCTTCAGCGTCAACCATCGCATGCACAACAAGGCATGGATCGTCGACGGCCGGCTTGCCGTGGTCGGCGGCCGCAACATCGGCAATGAATACTTCGATGCCGACAGCCACGTGAACTTCCGCGACCTGGACATGCTGCTCGCTGGCCCGGCCGTCGCCGATGCCAGCGCGATCTTCGACAGCTTCTGGAACTCCAGCGCGGCGGTGCCGATCGAGGCGCTGAACCCGCAGACGCCACAGACCCTGCAGGCCCTGGCGGCGCAGCTCACCGGCGAAGCCGCGCTGCCCGGCGCGCAAGCCTACCTGCAGCGCGTCGCCGCCTCGCCGTCGGCGCAGCAACTGGTCAACCACGAGTTGTCGGTGCATTGGAGCGCCAACATCGTGGTCGCCTCCGACCCACCGTTGAAGGCGCGCTCCAGCGATCGCCGCGCCTGGCTGGTGCAGCGTCTGACGGCGCATCTGGCCGGCGCGCACCACGAGGTATTCCTGATCTCGCCCTACTTCGTCCCCGGCAAGAACGGCACCGCCACACTGCTGGGGCTTGCAAAGGCAGGCGCACGCGTCGGCGTGGTGACCAACTCGCTGGCCGCGAACGACGTGCCCGCGGTGCACAGCGGCTACGAGCGCTACCGCCGGAAACTGCTCGAAGGCGGCGTGCACTTGTTCGAGATCCGCCGCAATGGCCCGAAGCACACCCAGGGCCTGTTCGGCAGCAGCGGGGCCAGCCTGCATACCAAGGCCTTCGTGATCGACGGCGAGCGCGGCTTCGTCGGTTCGTTCAACATCGATCCGCGCTCGGCCAACCTCAACACCGAAATGGGCGTGCTGTTCGACGATGCCGGGCTGGCCCGCGACCTGCGCCAGGAATACCTGCGACTGGCCTCACCGGCGCTGAGTTACCTGGTCAGGCAAGATGCGGGCGGCTCGCTGCAATGGCTGGATCACAGCGTCCAACCGCCGCGCGTGCTCGACCATGAACCCGATGCGGGTTGGTGGCTGCGCACGATCACCCGCGTGATGAGCTGGCTGCCGATCGAATCGCAGCTGTAACGGACACCCGGCGCGACGGCGCTGCGTACGCTAAAATCGGGAATCTGCGCGCCGTTGGCCTGCACACCTCATGGAGTAAGTGATGCGCCCGTTTCCGCTCGGAGAAGATATCGACCTGCTGCGTGAGTCCGTGCACGGATTCGCGGAGAAGGAGATCGCCCCGCGCGCCGACAAGATCGACCGCGACAACCTGTTCCCGGCCGACCTGTGGAAAAAGTTCGGCGAGATGGGCCTGCTCGGGGTGACCATCCCGGAGGAATACGGCGGCAGCAGCCTGGGCTTCCTGGCGCACATGGTGGCGATGGAGGAGATCTCGCGCGCCTCCGGTTCAGTGGGCCTGTCCTACGGCGCGCACTCCAACCTTGCGGTGCAGAACATCTTCCACAACGGCAACGAAGCGCAGCGGCGCAAGTACATCCCGAAGATGTGCTCGGGCGAATACATCGGCGCGCTGGCGATGAGCGAGCCCGGCGCCGGCTCCGACGTGGTCGGCTCGATGACCTGCAAGGCCGAGAAGAAAGGCGACGCGTGGGTCGCCAACGGCAGCAAGATGTGGATCACCAACGGCCCCGACGCCGACGTGCTGCTGGTCTACATGCGCACCGCACCGCGCACCGCCGGCAGCCGCTGCATGACCGCCTTCATCGTCGAGAAGGGCATGCAGGGGTTTTCCACCGCGCAAAAGCTGGACAAGCTTGGCATGCGCGGTTCGAACACCTGCGAACTGGTGTTCGAGGATTGCGAGATTCCCGAGGAAAACATCGTCGGCGAGGTCAACGAAGGCGTGCGCGTGCTGATGAGCGGTCTGGACACCGAACGACTGGTGTTGTCCGGCGGCCCGTTGGGGCTGATGCAGGCGGCGCTGGATATCGCCCTGCCCTACGTGCGCGAGCGCAAGCAGTTCAATGCACCGATCGGCACTTTCGGCGTGATGCAGGCGAAGATCGCCGACATGTATACCAAGCTGCAATCTTCACGCGGTTTCGCCTACATGGTGGCGCAACACTTCGACAACGGCGTGCGCTCGCGCATCGACCCGGCAGCGTGCCTGCTCAACGCGTCGGTCAACGCCGTGCAGGTCGCGCTGGAAGCCATCCAGACCCTGGGCGGCAACGGCTATATCAACGACTTCCCGGCCGGCCGCCTGCTGCGCGACGCCAAGCTGTATGAGATCGGTGCCGGCACCAACGAGATCCGGCGCATGCTGATCGGCCGCGAGCTGTTCCACGGCAAGGCCTGACAACCCCACCCCCAAACCCGTAGGAGCCCGCTCGCGGGCGATGCTCCTGATTTGATCCAACCGCTAGCATCAGATCAAAAGCATCGCCTGCGAGGGAATGCGAGAGATCGCGTCAGAACGCCCAGTTGAAGCTCAGCGTCCCGGTCTGGCCCTGCTGGCGTTGGCCAAAGTCGCGGTCGTAGCCGAGCTGCAGGCTGGCGCGCGGATTCATGCTCCAGTCCAGCGTGGCACCGGCCACACCACCATAGCGCGACAAACCGATGCCGCCGACCGGCGCGAACTGGTTGACGCCGCTGAAGCTGGCATCAAACAGCTCGCCACGCACGCCGAACGAATGCTGCCAGAGCATGCGCGTCTGCAGGCTCAGGCTGCCACCGTGCGCGAGCACCCAACTGCGCGTGGCACGCAGACCCAACCCGGCCTGCCACAGCGCCGTGGTCTGCGCCCCCGATTTCAGGCCGTAGCCGTAGGCGCCGAACTCGTTGAAGCCGCCGCGTTGTAGCTGCGCATACTGCAGGTCGACGTACGGCGTCACCTTGGTCTGGCCGAACGACAGCTGGTAACCGCTTTCGCCATAGGCGACGCCGTAGCGGCCGTTTACGTTGCTCGCCACGCCGGAGTACTGGTCACCCAGTTGCACCATCCGGCGCATGTTCTCGCGGTAGCTGCCGACGCCAAAACGCCCCATCGTGTACCACGAGCCGTGGATCACGCCGCCGTACAGCATGCCTTCCAGGGCATGGCTGCGACCCTGATCGGCACTGTCCGCCAGCCGTCCCAGGCCCTGGCTCTGACTGAGCGCGTAACCCGCCACGCCGCTGCCGCCCACCCGATAATCCTGGCCGACCAACCAGCCGCTGAGGTCAACGCCGACGTTGCTGTAGCCGCTGCGCGAGAGATCGCCGTGGTAGCCGAGGTTCTGCGTCCAGCCACCGAACTGCGGGTGGTCGAGCAGGTTGTCGAAGCGATCCGAGAGGGCACGCGTGCCCGCATTGATCGCCTCCAGCGTCATCGCCGCACTCGCCGCATGCAACTGGCCAGACAGACTCTCCAGCGAATTCTGTACGGTTGCCACGCCAGCCGAGTGCTGCAGACTGCCCGCGCCCTGGATGAAACTCATCGAGGCCGGCGTGATCCCCGGCGGCGCCGCCGGACCCAGTTGCGTGTTGATCTGCTCGAACGCGCCCTGCACGCGCTGGGCCGCACCGTAGGAAGCGGCGGTGTAGCTCATGCCCTGCACGGCGGTAGCCTGCACCTGGCTCACGTTGAGCCACGCGTTGTTGGCGTCATAGTTGAGCGTGGCCGTGAGCAAGGTCACGTTGGACGCCTTGTTCAATGCACTGAAGGTGCCTGTCAGGCCAGCAGTGGCGCTGAGCACGTCGGTATGCGAATTGACCGTATAACCGCTGTCGATGCCGGTGACATAGAGGTCACCGCCCGTGAGGCTGGCGGTACCGGTCACCCGCAGTGCCGAGCCCAGCGAAAGCGCCAGCCGGCCGTTGCCCGTCTGGGTGTAACTACCGGTCACGTTGACGTCGCCCCCGGCCACGGCGAGTACGCCGGCATTGTTGACACCGCCGCCGATCGTCGGGGTGCCGCTCAGAGTGCCCTGCGCGTCGATGTTCACGCCGCCGGCCAGCGATGCCGCGGTCAACACGCCGCCCTGGATCCGGGTCATCCCGGCATAGGTCGAGGGCTCGGTGAGATCCAGCGTGCCCGAACCCTGCTTGATCAGCCCGCCAGCACCGGAAATCGGGTTGCTCCAGGTCGAATTGCCGCTGAAGCTGACGGTGACGTCGCCCCAGTCGAACTTGCCCGGGCCGTTCACGGCCTTGCCAACGTTCAGTTCACCGTACCCGAACACCGCGTCGGGTCCCGGCGCGCCGAGATCATCGGCGGTACCAAGCAAGGTCTGCCGCACGAGGGTGGTGGTGAAGTAAGGAAACGCCTGCCACACCACGGCGGCAGCGCCCGATACCTGCGGTGCAGCGAACGAGGTGCCCCGGACGATGAAGTAGTCCGGGCTGGCGGTGCTGGCGGTCGTGTCCTTGTCCAGCACGATCACACCGCCCGGTGCGGCCAGGCAGTAGTTCATCGCCTTGCCGCAGGCGTTCGAGTAGGAAGCCAGTTGATCCGGATGACTGCTGTCCACCGCCACCGCGACCAGCCAGCCCTGTTCGAGCTGCGCATCCAGGCTGGGCAAGGCGGCGATGTCGCTGGGATCGCTCTTGGATTCGTTGCCGGCGGCGAACACCACCAGACCACCGTGCTGCACCACGAACGGGCGATAGGCATCGGCGAAGGCCTGGTTGATCGTGGCGTCGGTAGTATCCCAGTAAATGCCGCCCCACGAATTGTTCATCACCCGCACGCCAGCCGTGATCATGGCCGGATTGAGGGTCTGCGCGAAGAACGCGGCATCGGCGACGGTGACCTTGTTGCCACTGCCGGAGCCATCGTCTTTTGGCTCGGTATCGCTGAGGATCCGCGCCGAGACCAGGCTGGCCCCCGGCGCAATGCCGCCTGCAAATCGGTCGAATGGCTTGCCGGCGGCAATCTGCGAGACCCAGGTGCCGTGCCCGACCACGTCATCGATGGCGGTGTTGTTTTCGGATGGGTCGACGTAAATCAACTCTTGCTTGACCCGCCCGGCCACCGCCGGGTTGCTGCGCATGATCCCGCTATCGACGATGCCGATGGTGGTACCGGTACCGATGAAGCCCCGGTCGTGGGCAGGATAGGTGTTGGTGATGCTGAGCTGGGCGTCCAACGGCGGCTGATCCGCCGGCGGTGGTGCGGGTGGCGGTGCCGGTGGTGGCGCCGGCGGTGGCGCGGGCGGGCCGGAGGGTACGCCCGGTGGCGGTTTGATCATCCCCCCGCCACCACCACCACAGGCACTCAGTGCAAATGCCAGTGCTGTCAGCAGCGCCACGTTGCGTCGCCGCAACCCCACCGCCCGATTCCTGTTCATGCGCATCTCCACTTGACATCCAACGACTGAGACCGTCGACGATCAAGTCCGACGCCGCTCCCGACTCGCCGTATCTTCGCATAACCGCCGTGCGGCAAAACGGACGCAATGCGCTTTACCAACATTCATGTTGCGTCATTTGCCGTCGCCGGTGACGCCAGCGATAATTGAACCGTTAGTCTTGGGCGTTTGCGCCCTTCAGTACCTAAAGCGGAGTGTCCCCATGTCGGATATCAGCATTGTCATCGTCGGTTCCAAGCGCACGGCCATCGGGTCGTTCCTCGGCCAGTTCACCGGGGTCCCCAGCCCGAAGCTGGGCGCCACGGCCATTCGTGCCGCACTGAAGCAATCCGGCGTGGACCCGGCCGAGGTCAGCGAGGTCATCATGGGTTGCGTGCTGCCAGCGAACCTGGGCCAGGCACCCGCCCGCCAGGCGGCCCTGGCGGCTGACCTGCCCACCGGTGTCGGTTGCACCACAATCAACAAGGTGTGCGGCTCGGGCATGAAGGCGATCATGCTCGGCCATGACCTGATCAAGGCCGGCTCGGCCAGCGTGGTGGTGGCCGGTGGCATGGAGTCGATGACCAACGCGCCGCACATGGTCAACGCCCGTACCGGTATCCGCTACGGTGACGGTCAGCTGGTCGACCACATGGCCTGGGACGGCCTGACCAACCCGTACGACGGCAAATCGATGGGCGTGTTCGCGGAATCGTGCGCCGACAAGTACCACTTCAGTCGCGAGGATCAGGATGCGTTCTCGATCGAATCGGTCAACCGAGCCAAGGCCGCGCAGCAAAATGGCGGGTTCGCCGATGAGATCGTGCCGGTCACGGTAAGCAGCCGCAAGGGCGACATTCAGGTCGACATCGACGAGCAGCCGGGCCGTTCCGATGTCACCAAGATCCCGAACCTGCGCCCGGCCTTCCGCAAGGAAAACGGCACGGTCACCGCCGCCAGCTCCTCCAGTATTTCCGACGGCGGCGCCGCCGTAGTGCTGTTGTCGGCCGACGACGCCAGCAAGCGTGGACTGAAGCCGCTGGCCCGCATCGTGGCGCACGCCACCCACTCACAAGAACCCGAATGGTTCACCACCGCGCCGGTGGGCGCTATCCAGAAAGTGCTGGACAAGGCCGGCTGGAAAGCCGCCGATGTCGACCTGTGGGAGATCAACGAGGCCTTTGCGGTGGTCACCATGGCCGCCATGAAGGATATCGGCATCGCACACGACAAGGTCAACGTCAACGGTGGTGCCTGCGCACTTGGCCACCCGATCGGCTGCAGTGGCGCACGGCTGGTGGTGACCCTGATCAACGCTCTGCGCACACGCGGCAAGAAGCGCGGGATTGCCACTTTGTGCATCGGTGGCGGCGAAGCGACAGCAATCGCGCTAGAGTGTGAGGCTTGAACCGGGCGCTGAATGTTCGCGTTGTGTGCCTGCTCCAGACAACCCCCTGACGGAGGGAGGCCCTCGCCAACGCGAAACAAGCATCACCGAGACGGAAGTACCCCCGAAAAACCGCACGAGTTTGGCAAATACACAATCACCATGCATCGCCAAAACGGCACCCCCAAAGCAACAGGAGATTCACCATGAAGCTTAAACACACCCTACTCGCCTCCGCGCTGGTCGCGCTGCTGGCCGGCTGCAGCAACGGCTCGCAGAATTCCGCGCAAGAGGAGACCCCGGCACCTGCCAGCACCGCGCAACAGGCGGCTGACATGACCCCGCCGGCCACCACCGAGGCCGCACCCGCCACGGCATCCACCACCGCTGCGGCGGCTGGCATGAACTGGTTCGGCGGCCCGATCTACAGCGGCGAACCGGCACTGGCGGCGACTGCCGCGCTGATCAAGGCTGGCGGTGGCGCCGACAACTTCAGTTTTCAGACCGCGTTGGTGTCGATGCTCGGTGAGAAGACAGTCAACGCCGAGGTCGCAAAGCTGACCAAGCAATACGGCGCCGAGGAAGTCAAAGGCTTTGTCGATGGCATGACGTTCGCGGTCAAGTCCGCGATCAAGCACGTGACGGCCGAAGGCATCACGCTGCCGGACGCACCCGCTGACCTGAAGGGCGCCGACCTTGCCAAGGCCCTGGTCCAGGCTGGTACCGCACCGGATGGCACCTTCTGGGCCGGCTACATGTTCGACAAGGCTTTGTCGAACAAGATTCACGTGTTGGTGATGGCCGACATCGACCAGGCGGTCGGTCACGAGGCAGACCAAAACACCCACAAGATTCTCAACCAGGCCATGTACGACGTGGCGCAAGCGCTGGAGCTGAAGGACGTCAAGCTCGCTCCGCTGCACTGAGAGGTCGCTGAAGAGGGCTTCCCGGCCCTCCTCAGCACACTGAATCAAGCACTTGCCGCGCCCGGTTTGCGGCAAGCTGTGGACGGCCCGCGTCGGGCCGGGTATTTTTCAAGACACCGCCAATTACTGCAGTCGTCCGGGCGACTTCATTCATTGGCTGTCACGAATACGGCGCGAATCGGTTGAACCGATTCGCGCCGTATTCACATGAAGTGTTGTGTATCGTCTCCGAACCGGCTCACTGGTCAACACAACGCCGCGTGCGGCGCCAGTCCATTGCACAGCTTTACCGGCATCCAGCTAAACCGGTTCGAAACGCCCAATGCGGAGCACCGCAAAATAAGTAGCGCAATTCTCGCGAACGCGTTATTAATGCACGGCCAAATGGCATTCCACGGCTAAGGAGATTCACATGAAGTTTACGCGTACCCTACTCGCCGCCGCGCTCGTCGCGCTGTTGGCGGCATGCAGCAATCAGGCTGCGGATCAGGCTCAACAGGCTGCGGCGACGGCTCCGAACACGGCTACCGAACAGGCTGCCGACCAGGCTGCCACAGCGGCTTCTGCCGCCAGCGACGCTGCCGGCCAGGCTGCTGACGCTGCCGGTGCTGCTTCGGCGATGGCTCCGGCCACAACGGACGCCATGTCTACGGCCAAGGACGCCGCAGGCAATGCTGCCGACGCCGCCAGCGATGCTGCCGACGCCGCCAAGAGCGCTGCCAGCAATGCCAAGGACGCTGCCGACAAGGCCAAGGATGCGGCCAAGAAGCACTGATCGTTCTTGCAACGCGAACCGAAAACGGCCGCCTCGAGCGGCCGTTTTTTTTGTCTCGTCATCCGCTCGCTTTGGTGGCCGGCGATCGCCGGTTATCATGCATGATTCAACTGTCGCAAACCGATGAGCCAACACCCATGAGCGTCATTGCATCGCAAATTGACCCGCGTTCACCCGAATTCCAGGCTAGCAGCGCGCAGCTGCGCGCCGCGGTCGATGACCTGCAACGCGAACTGGCACGCAGCGCCGAGGGTGGCGGGGCCCGGGCACGCGAGAAGCACGTGGCCCGTGGCAAGCTGCTGCCGCGCGAGCGCATCCGCGCCCTGCTCGACCCTGGCTCCCCCTTGCTTGAGCTGTCACCGCTGGCGGCGCACGGCATGTACGACAACGTAGCCCCCGCCGCCGGCCTGATCACCGGCATCGGCCGGGTCAACGGCATCGAGGTGGTGGTCGTCGCCAACGACGCCACGGTGAAGGGTGGCACCTATTTCCCGATGACGGTGAAGAAACATCTGCGCGCGCAGGAAGTGGCGCTGGAAAACCACCTGCCCTGCATCTACCTGGTCGACTCCGGCGGCGCCTTCCTGCCGCTGCAGGACGAGGTATTTCCGGACAAGGAGCACTTCGGCCGGATCTTCTACAACCAGGCCCGGATGTCGGCACTCAACATTCCGCAGATCGCGGTGGTGATGGGGTCATGCACCGCCGGCGGTGCCTATGTGCCGGCAATGAGCGACGAGACGATCATCGTGCGCGAACAGGGCACGATCTTCCTGGGCGGCCCGCCGCTGGTGAAGGCCGCCACCGGCGAGGTGGTGGACGCCGAAACCCTGGGCGGCGCCGACGTGCATACCGCGATCTCCGGCGTGGCCGACCACTTCGCCGAGAACGACGCGCACGCCTTGTCGATCGCACGCGACATCGTCGGCCACCTCAACCGCACGAAGCAGATGCCACTGGCGCTGCGCACGCCGGTCGAACCGAAATACCCCGCCGAGGAGCTGTATGGCGTGATTCCCGCGGATACGCGTCGTCCGTTCGACATCCGCGAGGTGATCGCGCGCATCGTCGACGGCTCCGAGTTGCACGAATTCAAGGCCCGCTACGGCAAGACTCTGGTCTGCGGCTTCGCGCATATCCACGGCTACCCGGTCGGCATCATCGCCAACAACGGCATCCTGTTTGCCGAGAGTGCGCTCAAGGGCGCCCACTTCATCGAGCTGTGCAACCAGCGCAACGTACCGCTGGTGTTCCTGCAGAACATCACCGGCTTCATGGTCGGCAAGAAATACGAACAGGCGGGTATTGCCAAGGATGGAGCCAAGATGGTGACTGCGGTGGCGTGTTCACACGTGCCGAAATTCACCGTGGTGATCGGCGGCAGCTTCGGCGCCGGCAACTACGCGATGTGCGGCCGTGCCTACGGCGCCCGTTTCCTGTGGATGTGGCCGAACGCGCGGATCAGCGTGATGGGTGGCGAGCAGGCCGCCTCGGTACTGGCCACGGTCAAACGCGATGGCATCGAAGCCAGAGGTGGTGAATGGTCGGCCGATGAGGAAGCGGCGTTCAAGGCGCCGCTGCGCGAGCAGTACGAACGCCAGGGCCATCCGTACTACGCCAGCGCACGGCTGTGGGACGACGGCATCATCGACCCGGTCGATACGCGCCGCGTGCTTGGACTGGCGATCTCGGCCTCGATGAACGCGCCGATCGAGCCGCAGCGCTACGGCGTATTCCGGATGTAGCAGGATTCGGAATTCGGGATTCGGAGAAGCACGACAAGCCGCTAGTCGTCGCATCAAAAGAATTCGTATTCCAGCTGGAATCGAATTGTGGTGTCGGGCGTTCCGCGGGTCAGCCCGGCAAGAATGGCAGCGTTGTAGCGCAGACCCTTCGCGTTACCGAGGCGGGCCGAGCCGAACAGCGCCGGCCCCACGCGCAACTCGTCGGAATGCAGGTGCGCGGGATCGCCCAGCGAACCGAACGCCTGGATGCCTGGCTGCAGGCGTGAGCGCAGGTTGTATTTCCACTGCACCTGATATTCAAGTTCATTGCGAGCCTCCGACGCGCCACCCACGTCCACTGGCAGCGCGCTGAGGCGACGCTTCCAGTAGATGTTCAGATTGGTCTGGGTGTGTGTAGTTTCCCGCTGAAACATCGGCCCCAGCACCAGCACATTCTTGTGCTCCAGCCGGTTGTGCTCCAGTTCGGCAAAGATGCCTGCGTCCAGCCAGTGCTCGCCGTGTTCGGTCAACTGGATAATGTTCTCGAACTCGAATTCCTCGACGCGCGCGGCGTTGCCCGGCGCCTGCGAATACTCTGCCTCGACCTCGACACCCCAGCGCGGCGCCAGCCCGTAACCCAGCGCCAGCTTGGTTGCACGCTCGCCGTCCGCGGAGTTCCAGTCCTGCCAGCCACCTTTCAATTCCAGCTCCCATTCGCGGTAATCGACGATCGGCGAATAGATCGTCGATGCGGGCCCTGCCGCGGCGGTATCGGGCACGGCGAACGATCCCACCAGGCCGATCAGACCCACCATCGGCCACGTCAGCTGCCAGCCCCGCTTGCTTCGACTCATGCTTGTTCCTCGATGTTTCGTGATAGATGAAATAGCGACACCACTCGGCTGAACCGGTCGGTTCGACCGATCGGCTGAAACTGACAAACGCTCCCCTGCACGCCGAGATGGAGGGTATGCAATGAGCCGCGATCGATCAGGCGGTCGGTACCGGCAGGAGCCTGTCGCGCCTTGATGGTCGAGGCGAGAATTCGGCTGTGCGATGACGATTCCTGCCAATCTGCGGGTCCATCGTGGTTCCATGGACCAAGAAGCGACGGGTAGTGGACCGCACAGGCGGATTTGCAGACCGAAGTTCGACGAGCTCCTGATGCGATGCCGAGCAAGCCGCTTCACTCCAAGATCAGGACGCCGCAGGCGGTGTCCGGGTGGAAATCGTCGAAAAACTCGTAGTGACTCCTGTCCGGTGGGCCGATGAACACCGTGACCGTGCTGCCGGGCATGACGAACTTCTCGCGATTGAAGTCGTTGCTCTCGAACTCCGAAGGAGTGGCGTCCTGGTTGGTCACCCGCGCGTTGATCCTGGTATTGGCCGGTAGCTTCAACTCAGCCGGCTGCCAGACATGATCCTGGAGCGTCAACTGGTATTCCGGCGCTGTCCTCGTGGTCGCGGCCAAGCTGGCCAGGACCAAACCAGGAGCGATGAAAAACCGGAGCATGCAACAAACCTTGATTTGCGGTCGAGCACCGGTACGGCTTCGACGGAGGTCGCATGATAATTATTCTTATTCGTATCTGCAACTCGCGACACATTCGCGCAGATCGGCAGCAGCCCGGATCGGGCTCTACTCCGGTTGCTCACGCGACACGTCGCCCCGCAGCCGCACATCGCCTTGCGGCATGTCGGTGCGCTCGGCGCTGGCGTCGCGCTGGGACTCGAAGAAGCGCTGCACCTGTTGGCACACCGCCATCGTGTTGTCGCGTGCGATCGCCGAGACCACAAACCACGGCTGCTTCCAGTCCAGCTCGGCGACGATGCTGTGCGCGGCCTCGTCGCGCTCGTCCGCGGCCAGCATGTCGGACTTGTTCAGCACCAGCCAGCGCGGACGCTCCAGTAATTCCGGGTTGAATTTCTCCAGCTCCAGCTCGATCGCGTGCACTTGATCGGCCACGTTGGAACCGTCGATCGGCGCCATGTCCACGATGTGCAGCAGCAGGCTGGTGCGCGCCACATGGCGCAGGAACTGGATGCCCAGGCCGGCGCCTTCGGCGGCACCCTCGATCAGGCCGGGAATGTCGGCAATCACGAAGCTTTGATCGACGCCGAGACTGACCACGCCCAGGTTGGGGTGCAGCGTGGTGAACGGGTAATCCGCCACCCGCGGCGTGGCCGCGGAGACCGCCCGGATGAAGGTGGACTTGCCCGCATTGGGGAAACCAAGCAGGCCGACATCGGCGAGCAGGCGCAGCTCCAGCTTCAGCTCACGCAGGTCGCCCGGCGTGCCCGGCGTGGACTTGCGCGGCGCCCGGTTCACCGAGCTCTTGAAATGGATGTTGCCCAGCCCGCCCTTGCCGCCGTGCGCCACCAGCATGCGCTGGCCGTGGGCGGTGAGGTCGCCGATCACCTCGTCGGTGTCGACGTTGGTGATCATGGTGCCAACCGGCACCCGGATCGTGTGATCCTCGCCGCCCCTGCCATACATCTGGCTGCCCATGCCGTTCTGGCCGCGCTGGGCCTTGAAGCTGCGCTGATGGCGGAAATCGACCAGGGTATTGAGGCCTTCGTCGGCCACCAGCCACATTGAACCACCCGCGCCACCATCACCGCCGTCGGGGCCGCCGAACGGAATGAACTTCTCGCGACGGAAGCTGATGCAGCCGTTGCCGCCATCACCGGCATGGACTTTGATGATTGCTTCGTCGACGAATTTCATGGGGGGGACCGGGATTCGGGATTCGGGATTGGGGATCGGTATGAGCGGGCGATCGTGAATATGGTACGGGACGTGAGCCGCTTTGGCTTTTACGAATCCCGAATCCCGAATCTCGAATCCCGGATCCCGCGACGAGAAACGAAAAGCCCCGCCGAAGCGGGGCCTTCGCTGCCGCGTCGCGGAAGGCTTACGCCTGGACGACGTCGACGAATCGTCGGTTCTTGTCGCCGCGCACCGCGAAGTGAACCTTGCCGTCGACCAGCGCGAACAGCGTGTGGTCACGTCCCAGGCCCACGCCGGTACCGGGGTGGAACTGGGTACCGCGCTGACGCACGATGATGTTGCCGGCTTCGATGGCCTGGCCACCGTAAATCTTGACGCCGAGGTATTTCGGGTTCGAATCGCGACCGTTGCGGCTGGAACCTACGCCTTTTTTATGTGCCATGACT
>CAJDTN010000067.1_pt1 | contig 13827 bp, 12 predicted proteins | sample 7389801 | NCBI WGS metagenome assembly CAJDTN01 (sample SAMEA7055653, study PRJEB34461) | soil metagenome | biome: terrestrial ecosystem; feature: Peninsula; material: soil | place: Antarctica | collected 2016
AGCCCGCTCGCGGGCGATGCTTCTGCTCTCGCCAACCCCGACTGCCGATGCCCAGCGTAAAACCTGTAACCCAGGTTCGTCGTCGTCAGCGTGTCCGTCCGCTTGGAGCCCAGAAACGGGTGGAATGCACCGCGCGGCTCCACCCTGGGCAGCCGCAGCAAAGGCATCGCCCGCGAGCGGCTCCTGCGAGAACACGACGGCGATGGGTGCTTTCGCAGGAGCCCGCTCGCGGGCGATGCTTCTGCTCTTGCCAACCCCGACTGCCGGTGCCCAGCCCTAAAAGTTGTAAACCAGGTTCGTCGTCGTCAGCGTGTCCGTCTGCTTCACACCCGGTTGCACGTCGCTGTTGTAGCGCACCTGGAAGCCCACCTTCAACGCCATCTTCCTGGTCATGCTGACGGCCAGCCCGGCATCGTTCTGCAGGTAGGTGTTCTTCGAGCCCGCTTCCATCAGGAATGTGTTTTCGAACGCGGTATTGGCGCTGAGCTTGAACTTGTAGTTGATCAGCCCGCGGGCCACCATCTCGCCTTCGGTCGGCAGGCGCTGCGTCACCGGCACCCCGGCGATCAGCACGGTAGTGTCCGCCGGGCGGTAGCGCTTGTAACCAGGACCGATTTCAAACGACAGCTCGTTGCGTTCGTCCTTCAACGCAATGTAGCCGTAACCCAGCGATACCGTGCCCTGCCACAAGTTGGCACCGAACTCGTCGTGCTCATAACGGGCCGCACCGACGATGTAGCTGCGCGTATCCAGCTTCAGGCCGACTGAGGCGCCGGCGTCATAGCGATCGGTCGTGGTGTTGAACTGCTCGACCGTGTTGCCCATGGGATCGACCACTTTCTGCTCGCTCTTGGAACGCAGCGCATCGACGAAGAAATTGTTCTTCCAGTGGTCGTTTTCCTGGCTCAGGCCCAACTTGGCGTTGACATTCTGCGAACGCGAGTTGCCGGTGGCCGACGCGAAGCCAAACTCACCCGCGCCACTCCAGCCCCCGCGGTCACCGCTGGTTGTCGACCTGGTGTCGGCATCCTGCGCATGGGCGGCGAAACTGGCGAAACCGGCCAACAGCAGGCCGGCAATCAGGGTCTTGTTCATCTCGACACATCCACTTGTTAAAGATTGGTAACCCGTTACCTTAACGTGATGGGTTGAACTCGCAATGAACGACAGCGCCGACTATCGGCCGGCCATACGGGCGACTTGCAGCCCGCTCAGGGCGCCAGCATGCTACGGGACGCCCTCCCTTCCAGGTTGTCGCTCTGATGGATCATCGCTACGAACGGATATTGAGCCTGCATCGCCTGCTGAAGTCGGCGCACTACCCGGTACCACTGTCGCGCCTGCTGGACGAGCTGGGCTGCTCGCGCGCCACGCTTTATCGCGACGTGGGTTTCCTGCGCGACGCCTTGGGCGCGCCGATCGAAAGCGCCGGCACCGATCAGGCGGCGTTCCGCTACGAACTGGGTGAAGGCGAAAAATTCGAGTTGCCCGGCTTGTGGCTGACCTCGGACGAGCTCGCTTCGTTGCTGGCACTCAACGAACTGATCAGCCGCTCCGGCCCGGGTGTGCTGGCCGGCACGCTGGCGCCGTTCAAGGCGCGCATCGAAGGCCTGTTGTCGCACCAGAGCAGCGGCAAGGCGTTGCCGCTCGAACGCATCCGGGTGATCCCGTGGGGCGAGCGCAAACTCGACCAGCAAGTGTTCCGCATCGTCGCCGGTGCGGTGTTGGAACGCCGCCAGTTGCGCTTTCGTTACCGGGCGCGCACCACCAATGCCGACAGCCGTCGCATCGTCTCGCCGCAGCGGCTGACCCATTACCGCGACAACTGGTACCTCGACGTGTGGGACCACGACCGCGAAGCCTTGCGCAGTTTCGCGGTCGACCGGATCGCCGAGGCACAAGCGCTGGACGCCGCCGCGCTGGACGTTGCCGATACCGACCTCAACGAGCTGCTGGCCTCCAGCTACGGTATCTTCGCCGGCAAGCCCAAGGCCTGGGCCACGATCCGCTTTTCCGCCCACGCCGCCCGCTGGGTCTCCGACGAACACTGGCACTCGCAGCAACAAGGCGAGTGGTTGACCGACGGCCGTTACGAATTGAAAGTGCCGTATTCCAACTCGAAAGAGCTGCTGATGGACGTGCTCAAGTACGGCCCCGATGCCGAAGTGATCGCGCCGTTGCCGCTGCGCGAGGAAATGAAAATCCTGTTGCAGCTGGCCCTGGGTGGCTACGCCCAGGCATAAACAAAAGTCCCATCCGCGCCAATACCGCCACTCCCACCAGTTGCACGAAGAAGCGAACGTGCACGGCACGACCGCCTCCTCTCCCCGCCGGTGAGAGGGGGCAATCGCAAAGAGCGCGTTGCCTCATTGAACCGGATGAAACGGCCAGAACTGCGGAATCAACCACATCGACAACGCGCAGAACATCAGGATCAACGGGATGCCGATCTTCATGAAATCCATGAAACGATAGCCGCCGGCGTAATAGACCATGGTGTTGGTGGGGTAGCCGACCGGCGTGGCAAACGACGTCGACGCGGCAAATGCCACCGCTACAATGAATGGCTGCGCGTCGGCGCCCACGGCGTGCGCCACCGACACCGCGATGCCCATCATCAGCACTACCGACGGATTGTGCCCCATCAGTTCGGTCATCAACGCGGTCAGAAGATAGACCAGCAGCAACGCGGCGATCGGGCCGTGATCGCCGACCAGCTGCATGCCGCCCTGCACCACCACCTGCGACAGGCCCGTTTTCTCGATGGCGATGCCCAGCGGCAGGATGGCGCCCAACAGGATGATGACCTTCCAGTCGATGCCGGCGTAGACGTCCTTGCGACCGAAGCAACCACCCAGCGCCATGGCCAGCACGCCGAGGATGGCGGCAATCGGAATGGACAACAAATGCAGGCCGGCCGTCGCCACCACGCCGACCATGATCAGCACGGCCAGAATCGCCCGGCTTGGCGTGCGCGGGCGCTCCTCGCGTTCGCTGAGCACCACCAGGTCTTCATCTCTGCGCAACTGCGGCACAACCGCCTCGTTGACCAGCACCAGCAACACGTCGCCGACGGCCAGGCTGACCTGGCTGAGCTTGTCGCGCAGGATTTGCCCGCGTCGATGAATGGCCAGCACGGTGGCATCGTAGCGCCAGTTGAGCTCGGTCTCTGCCAGTTGTTGACCCTCGATGGAGCTGGCCGGCGCCACCATGATCTCGGCCAGCACGCGCGGGTGATCCTTGTCCTGCGCATAGCGCCGCTCGGGTGCGCTGGTCAGGCCGGCACGGCGTTGGAACTCCTCGATCTTGGCCCAGTCGCCACGCACCAACAGCACGTCGCCGACAGCGAGCTCCTGCGACCGCGGCGACCACATGCGGCGTTCGCCGCGCAGCAGCTCCAGCGGATACACGCCGTAACGCTCACCCAGGCTGGCGTCGGCGATGCTCTTGCCGATCAGGCTGGATTCCTCGCCCACCCGCAGCTCGGTCACATACTTGCCGATATCGGTCTGCTGCGGCAGCGCCACATCCACCTCCTTGGGCAACAACCAGCGGCCCACCAGCATCATGTAGGCAATGCCGACCACGGCCAGCACCGCGCCCATCGCGGTGAACTCGAACAGGCCAAACCCGGCCAGCCCATGCCCGCGCGCAATGGAATCGACAAGCAGGTTGGAGGAGGTACCAATCAGCGTGCACACGCCGCCCATCTGCGCGGCAAACGCCATCGGCATCAGCACCCGCGCCGGCGACGTTCCGTTGCTCTGGCACACGCGTAGCGCCAGCGGCAGGAACGTCGCCACCAGCGCGATGTTCGTGACGAAGGCGCTCAGCGGCGCGATCACCAACATCATCGCCAACGTCAGCAGCCATGGATGGCGGATGCGCGCGAGCAGACGGATCAGCGGTTCCAGCGCGCCGGAGCGATCGATGCCCATGCTCAGCACCAACATCGCCGCCACCGCCACCGTGGCCTCGTTGCTGAAGCCAGACAAGGCTTCGACCGGACTGACGATACCCAGGATCACCAGCGCACCCAGAGTCATCAGTGCGACCAGGTCGATGCGCACCCTTTCGCTGGCGAACAGCGCCATGGCCGCCACGATCACCGCCACGGTGGCCCAGGCCTGCCAGCTCACAAGCCCACCCACCGTGCGGCCACGCGGTCGCGCTGGGCTTTCGGATCATCGGTGTGGCGCATGCATGCTCCGGGGCTTGCCGTGGCTCTGGCCGGGTCCCATCCTAACCGGCAGCGCGCGGCCTGTATCAATCGGGGTCAGCTCGGCTCGGCCCGGGCGAGCGGCCAGCTTGGCGGCCGTGACCGGAGTTGTTTCATGAGTGAAGAAGGAAACGTGACGCCAGCCGCCGCCCTTGCGCCTGCCGCTGCCGACAAACCGACCGTAGCGCTGGCGCTGGGTGCTGGTGGCGCCAAGGGGCTGGCGCATATCGGCGTGATCGAGGAAATCGAGGCACAGGGTTTCCGCATCGTGGCGATCGCTGGCAGTTCGATGGGCGCGCTGATCGGTGGCATCCACGCGATGGGCAAGCTCGATGCGTACCGCGACTGGGTCTGCGCACTGGCACGGTTCGACGTATTGCGACTGCTCGACTGGACGTTCTCCGGCGGCGGTCTGATCAAGGGCGAACGCATCATCGGCACCTTGCGCAGCCTGATTGGCGACACCTTGATCGAGGAGCTGCCACTGGCGTTCACTGCCGTGGCCACCGACCTCGATCGCGGACGCGAGGTGTGGCTGAGCCACGGCGACCTGTTCGATGCGATCCGTGCCTCGATCGCGGTGCCTACGGTGTTTCGCCCGTATCAACTGAATGGCCATCGTCTGGTCGATGGCGCCTTGCTCAACCCGGTGCCGGTCACACCACTGATCGGCAGCAATGCCGATTACCTGCTGGCGGTCAGCGTGGACGGCCCGGCCGAGACGATCGTCGAAGCAGAGCCGGTCGAGAGTGAAGACCTGGACGAAACCAGCTACCGGCACCGGATCAGCGAATTCATTGGCCGGCTGATCCCGCATGGAGACAACCTCGCGCGCGAGCCGGGCACGTTCGATACCCTGAACCAGGCAATGGACCTGATGCAGGCCAACCTGTCGCGGCTGCGGCTGGCCGCCTACGAGCCGGACCTGCTGATCGAGCTGCCGCGCAACACTGCCAGCGTCTACGAGTTCTACCGTGCCCGCGAACTGATCGAGCGCGGACGGGCGACGACGCGCAAGGCGCTGGCCGAATGGCCGCGATCGGACACGCGAGTACGCGCCGAATAGCTCCGCTCAGAGCGGCCCGTGCGTGCGCAACCAGTTTTGCAGATAGTCGCGCAGCACGATGGCACCGTTGTGCTCCTCGTCGTGCGCACTGTAGATCAGGGTGACCTTGTGTCGCGTCGAGCGCTCGGCCAGCGGTTGCCAGTGCTCGGCCAATGCATCCAGCTCGCCGGCATAGCGGTGGCGAAAGCCGTCCCAGAGAGCTGGATCGTGGCCAAACCACTTGCGCAAGGCGGTGGACGGCGCCAGCTCTTTCGCCCACTGATCCAGCGGCACGGCCTCCTTCTTCATGCCGCGCGGCCACAGCCGCTCGACCAATACGCGATAACCGTCAGCTTTCGCCGGCTCTTCGTAAGCACGCTTGATCGCGATGCTCATGACGCCCTCCTCTCAGGGAAACCTGCCCAGCATACGACGACCGGATCAGTACAACGTGACGCAGATCAGAACGATCGAATCACAGTTCCTCGACCCGGGTCACCTTGCCGCGGCGCATCAGCCAGGCTACCCCGCGCAGGTCGGCCAGGCCGACCCACAGTCGATCCAGCATGCCGTACTTGGACACCCCGGCGGTACGTGGACGATGGCCGACCGGCACGCTGATGCTCTGGAAGCCGGCACGTTTGACCAGCGCCGGCAGGTAGCGGTGCATGTGGTCGAAATAAGGCAGGCGCAGGAACACCTCGCGTTCAAACAGCTTCAAGCCGCAGCCGGTGTCGGGAGTGGCATCCCGGAGCATGCGCGAGCGCACCGCATTGGCGACCTTCGAGGAAATGCGCTTGTTGAAGCTGTCGCGACGGGTGGTTCGCCAGCCGGCGAACAGGCGCACATCGGCCGCGGCCGCTTCGCGTGCAGCAAGCAATTTCGGAATATCGGCCGGATCGTTCTGGCCGTCGCCGTCCAGCGTGGCAATCCACGGCGAACTCGCCGCGCGCACGCCATTCCACACCGCCGTGCTCTGCCCGCTGCGGGTCAGGTGATGCAGCACGCGCAGCTCCGGATGGCTCAGTTTCTCGGCGGTCAGGACGGCGCGGCTGTCGTCGCTGGAGTCGTCGTCGACATAGATCACCTCGTAGTCGATGCGGCCACGCAGCGCGGCGGCGATCTCGGCCAGCAACGGCGGAATGTTGTCGCGCTCGTTGAACACGGGAACGACGACGGCAAGTTGGGGCATGGGGCGGCCTTTCAGCGGTGACGGATGCTGCGCCTCGCACAGCAACGAGGCAGTTTAATGGCAAGCGGCATGGGATTGCCGCCGGCCGCTCCTCCCCGTGCGCGCAGACGGAGGTCGGGAGGGGGTCGCTTGCGCTCGGCGGCAGTCCGACAGGTCACAAGATCAAGAGTACCCCGCCCCAGCCCGCCCGTGCTTCGCAGCGGCGGGAGCAAACCGCCGCCTCAGCGCATCTTGCCGAGGATGCCTTCGAGCTCGTCGGCGCTGTGGTAGTGGATCACCAGCTTGCCGTGACCGCCGCGGCCCTGGGCCAGTTCGACCCGGGTCGCGAAGCGTTCGGCCAGTTCGCGCTCGAGGTCGGCGATGTTGGGGTCGCGCGTCGGCGCATGCTTCGCCTTGCCCTTCGGCGCGGTCTGCGCGCGCCGCGCAGCTTCTTCCAGTTCGCGCACTGACCAGCCCAGGGTGGCCGCCTGGCGCGCCAGCGGCACCGCGATCGATTCCGCCAAGGTCAGCAGACACCGGGCGTGGCCCATCTCCAGCTTGCCGTCATCGAGCAGCTTCTTGATCGACTCCGGCAGCTCGGTCAGGCGCAACATGTTCGATACCGAGGCACGCGAGCGACCGACCGCGTCGGCGGCCTCTTGGTGGGTAAGGTTGAAGTCATCGATCAACCGCTTCAGCGCGTCGGCTTCCTCCAGCGGGGTGAGGTCCTCGCGCTGGATGTTCTCGATCAGCGCCATCGCCGGTACGGCGGCCTCGGCGACCTGTTTGACCAGCGCCGGGATTTCGCCGAGCTGGGCGCGTTGTGCCGCACGCCAGCGGCGCTCGCCGGCGATCAACTCGTAGCGGTGCTTGCCCAATTGGCGCACCACCACCGGCTGGATCAGGCCCTGCGCCTTGATCGACGCGGCCAGCTCGTCCAGCGCCTCCTCGTTCCAGTGTCGTCGCGGCTGGTATTTGCCGGACTGGATCTGCTCGATCGGCAGCGAGCGCAGCTCGCCCTCCTGGGCGGCCGCGGACGGCGAACCGTCGGCGTCGCCACCGAGCAGGGCATCCAGCCCGCGTCCCAAGCCTCGTTTCTTTGCAGCGGCCATGTCTAGAGCCTGTTCATGATCTTCAAGCATCCCGCGCCGGAAGCTGTTTGCGCGCAGGCCAAGGAAGAGTGAGGGAGTGGACGTCGGTCCACGACCGAAGGATGACGCCGGCATGTGGGCAAACAGACCCGGCCCGACGGATTGTCATCAAGTGGCCGCCATGCGACAGCGCGCGGCTTGGCCTGCCAGCCAGGCAAGCCAGCACCACGCACTGCCAGCTGACGGCCACTTGATGACAACGCGGAATGTTTGGCGATCATGAACAGGCTCTCAATCCTGATGGTTGGCGGCGGGCGTCTTGAGTTTCACAGCCGGCTGGCCATGCGTCGACGCATGCGGAACCTCCGTCGCAGCGGCACCGTGTGCGGTGCGCTCGCGCCGGATGATCTCGCCGGCCAGGCCAATGTAGGCAATCGCGCCACGCGAGCTGCGGTCGTACAGATGGATCGGCAAGCCGTGGCTGGGCGCCTCGGCCAGGCGCACATTGCGCGGGATGATCGAGCGCAGCACCTTGTCGCCGAAATGTTGGGTGAGCTGGGCCGAAACCTGGTTGCCGAGATTGTTGCGCACGTCGTACATGGTACGCAGCAGACCCTCGATCTCGAGCTTCGGGTTGAGCCGGTGGCGCACCGCCTTGACCGTGTCGAGCAGACTGGACAGCCCCTCCAGCGCGAAGTACTCGCACTGCACCGGAATCAGCACGCCATCGGCCGCGGTCAACGCGTTCAGCGTGAGCAGGTTCAGCGAGGGTGGGCAATCGATCAGGATCGTGTGGTAGTTCGCCGAGACTTTGGCCAGCACGTCCTTCAGACGGTGCTCGCGCGCCAGTGCGTCCATCAGCTTCAGCTCGGCGGCGGTGAGATCGCCATTGCCCGGCAGCAGGTCGTAGTGCGCATCGGTCGGCACGATCGCCGCGGTGATCTCCACCTCCTCCAGCAGTACTTCACAGCCACCCAGCTTGATCGCGCGTTTGTCGATGCCCGAGGCCATGGTGGCGTTGCCCTGCGGATCCAGGTCGACCAGCAATACCTTGCGCTTCGCCGCGGCCAGCGCCGCGGCGAGATTGACTGCCGTGGTGGTCTTGCCGACACCGCCTTTCTGGTTGGCGACAGCGATGATGCGGGCCATGGGTGGAGGGCTTTCCGTTCGCGAAGGACGGCTAGATTAGCATTGCCGCCGGGGCTTGCCCGCCGATCTTCTTGCCGCTGGCGCCATCAAACAGGTGCAGATGGGTGGCCACCAGCACCAGCGGCACGCTTTCGCCCGGTTCGGGCAAGGCCCGCGGTGCGACCCGTGAGACCAGCGCCTGCGCGCCGAAGCGCAGGTTCAGGAAGATCTCGTTGCCGACCGGCTCCAGCACTTCCAGTTGCGCAACCAGCGCGGCGGCGCCTGCGGCCTGCGGTTGCAGGTGTTCCGGGCGCACGCCCAGCACCACCTCGCGATCGCACCAGGCGGCCCAGGCTGGATCGGGCAGTGCGTCGCCCAACACCACGTTGCCCTGCGCGGTGGCAAGTTGCCAGCCATCGCCCCGGCACAGCGTGCCACGCAGCAGGTTCATCGCCGGGCTGCCGACAAAACCGGCCACGAACAGGTTGGCGGGCCTGTCATACAGCGCCATCGGCGTGTCGATCTGCTGGATCACCCCGCCGTCCAGCACCACGATGCGCTGGCCCAGGGTCATCGCCTCGATCTGGTCGTGGGTCACGTAGATCATGGTGGCCTTGAGCTGGCGGTGCAGGCGCGCAATCTCCAGCCGCATCGACAAGCGCAGCTTGGCGTCGAGATTGGACAACGGCTCGTCCAGCAAGAACACCTGCGGATCGCGCACCAGCGCCCGCCCCAACGCCACCCGCTGGCGCTGGCCACCGGACAGCGCCGCCGGAAGCGAACCCAGTCGCGATTCCAGTTCCAGCGTCTTCGCCGCCGCCGCCACGCGGCGATCGATCTCGGCCTGACGCTGGCCGCGCAACTTCAGGCCGAACGCGAGGTTCTCGGCCACCGTCATGTGCGGGTACAACGCGTAGTTCTGGAACACCATCGCGATGTCGCGATCCTTCGGCGCGACGGTGTTCACCACGCGCCCGCCAATGCTCAGCGTGCCGCCGCTGATCTCCTCCAGCCCGGCGATCATGCGCAGCAAGGTGGTCTTGCCGCAGCCCGATGGCCCGACCAGCACCAGCAGTTCGCCATCGGCCGCCTCGAAACTGGCACCGGCCACGGCCACATGACCATCGGGGTAGACCTTGCGCACTTGATCGAGGTGGACCTGGGCCATCGGCTTCTCCGCTGCAGGTGGTCTTGGCTGACCGTCGCACCGACGCGATCTGCATGGCGGCGGGCTCTTGGGCTATTCTGCCCATGTAAGCGTTTACATCATAGTTTGGGCCGCAGGGAGCCCCATGACCCCACGCAGTTTCCGCTTTCCCGATGGTTTCCATTGGGGCGCCGCCACCTCGGCCTATCAGATTGAAGGCTCACCACTTGCCGACGGCGCCGGTGCCAGCATCTGGCAACGCTTCGCGCACACGCCGGGCATGATGGCCAACGGCGACACCGGCGACATCGCGTGCGACCACTACCACCGTTACGAGAGCGACGTGCAGTTGATGAAGGCACTCGGCCTGCACGGCTACCGCTTCAGCATCAACTGGGCGCGGGTGCTGCCCGAAGGCACCGGCCGGATCAACCGGAAGGGGCTGGATTTCTACTCGCGGCTGGTTGACGAACTGCTGGAAAACGGCATCGCACCGAATGCCACGCTGTTCCACTGGGACCTGCCTGCCGCACTGGACGACCGCGGCGGCTGGCTCAATCGGGACAGTGCGCACTGGTTCGCCGAATACGCCGCGGTGATGTTCAGGGCGCTGGACGATCGGGTGCCGCGCTGGACCACCTTGAACGAACCCTGGGTGGTCACCGATGGCGGTTACCTGCACGGCGTGCTGGCGCCGGGGCACCGCAACCGGTTCGAGGCACCGATCGTCGCGCACAACCTGATGCGCGCCAGCGGCGCCGGGATCCAGGCCTACCGCGCATACGGGCAACACGAGATCGGCGTGGTGTTCAATATCGAGCCGAAATACCCACACACGGACAGCGCCGACGATGTGGCTGCCACGCGTCGCGCACACGCCTACATGAACCAGCAATTCGCCGATCCGGCGCTGCTCGGCAGCTATCCGCCCGAGCTTGCGCAGATCTTCGGCGCGGCCTGGCCCGAGTTCCCCGCGGACGATCTGGTACTGACGAAGCAGGCGGTCGATTTCGTCGGCATCAACTATTACACCCGCTCGGTGGTGAAATACGACCCGCAAGCCTGGCCGCTGCAGGCCGCGCCGGTGTACCAGCCGAACCGCACCCACACCGAAACTGGCTGGGAAGTGTTCGAGCAAGGCCTGACCGACACGTTGACCTGGTTCAAGCGGCGCTACGGCGACATCCCGCTGTACGTCACCGAAAACGGCTCGGCGTTCTACGACCCGCCGGTGGCCGAAGGTGGCACCGTGGATGATCCGCTGCGCTGCGCCTACCTGCGCAAGCACCTGCGCGCATTGCACCGCGCGATCGAGGCCGGCGTGAACGTGAAGGGGTATTACGCCTGGTCGCTGCTGGACAACCTGGAGTGGTCACTGGGTTTCTCCAAGCGCTTCGGACTCTGCCACGTCGATTTTGCCACCCAGCGGCGTACGCCCAAGGCCAGCGCCAGGCTGTACACGCAGGTGATCGAAAGCAACGGCGCCGTGCTGGACGTTTGAAAGGGTTCGCTCCACGGCGGCTCAATCGGCCGTAGGAGCCCGCTCGCGGGCGAGGCGGCGGATCAGCTACGACCCAGCACCAGCAAATGTCGTTCCGCCGACAATCCCGGCACCGTCAGTTCATGGGTGGCACGCACTTCAAAACCCTGCGGGATACCCGGCAGCTCGTCATCCGGACGCTTGCCCTTCATCGCCAGCCAGATGCCGTCCGGCGCCAGCAGGTGGCCGCCCCAGCCCAGCATGTCGGCAAGGCTGGCGAAGGCGCGCGCGGTGATGCAGTCGAACTGGCCCTCGACGTCTTCCACGCGCGCCTGCTCGGCACGCACGCGTTCGAGTTTCAAGATGCGGATCGCCTCCCGCAGGAAGCGCGCCTTCTTGCCGTTCGAGTCCACCAACAGGATCTCGCGTCCCGGCGCGGCAATCGCCAGCACCACGCCGGGCAAACCCGGCCCGGTGCCCAGATCGGCCAGGCGATCGCCTTGTACATACGGCAGGATCGCCAGCGAATCGAGCAGATGGCGGGTAATCATCCCGGCCGGATCGCGCACGGCGGTGAGGTTGTAGGTCGCGTTCCAGCGTTCCAGCAAGGCCTGGTAGTCGAGCAGGCGCGGCACGGCCGCGGGTGGCAGCGTCAGCCCCAACGCGGCAATGCCTTGTTCGAGTTGTGCCTGCAAGTCGTCGCGCGTGGCCATGGCGTGGCTGTCCTGTGGGTGATCCGGGCGGAAAGTATCCCGGCCGAATGCACCAAAAGAAAGCCCGCCGAAGCGGGCTGAGAGCAGTGCAAATCCCCTGTGGCGCGGGCGCTCTCGGGCGCCTGGCGCGATTCAATAATTCAAGCGGCGTCAAGCTCGACCCGCGTGACCATCATGCCGCGCTCGCGCAGCACATGGTTCAACGACTGCTTGACCCGCACGCCCAGATCGCGCCGATCGACCGGTTCGGTGGCCGGTTCATTGCTCAGCACTTCCTGCGCACCACGGCGAATCAACTGGTCAACCTGCTCGAACACCGCGTCGGCACGCTCCGGCTCCAGCACCTGCCAATACACGGTGCCGCGCACGTCACGCGCGTCCGCCAGCGGCTCTTCCAATCGCAAAGTCTGGCCCGCCAGGTTGATCTTGTGCACCACCCGATCCAGCAACGGCAGCACCAGGTGCGTTCCCGCTTGCAACAGGCGCAGCGGCTTGCCGCGGCGGTACAGGCTGTAAACCTGCCCTGCCGGCACGCGCCGGACCGCACTGACGAGCAGTACGGCAAGCAAGGCAACAGGAAGTGTGGACAAGATCATCATGATTGTAGAATCAATAACTTGCGGTTGGTTTATTCGTCTGCTACTTGAAGTCGATCATACAGTCGGTTGACTCTACAAGAATTAACGGAGCTTTAACGCGTGAGCAAATCTTTAACAACTGTCGTGGATCAAGTCAAGCACCAGGCGATTCTCATGCGGGCCCAATGACGATTGGCGGGGTGACCCAGGGTGACGCGGTTGGTCGCAATGGGTCAGTTCAGCCCCGAAATGTCGGCATTCCAGCCTTCCGCTCGGGTCCTCAAGCCTTCTGCTGATCAACGATGCATCGAGCTTGCCAACGTCGCGACTTCAGCCGCGAAAGCCGTGGCCTGCTGGTCGAATCGAGCCGGTGTGCCACGTACTTGGCACATCGGCGCCGACAAACAGCATGCGGTCGCCCCGGAGTGGTCACACGGGTGTTGTGTTGCAGCAAGTGCGGATTCCCATATCGAACGTGTTTCAGGCCAGCCATCTCGCCGTTTCAAGGCCCCCGGCCTGGTTGCCAGGCGAAACCCTTGCGCGCCGCAACACAGATTGCTTCGACGGGCGCTTTACAAGCCGCCATGAAAACGTTTACGTTGGCTCCACCCAAGGGTTTCGGCAACCTGTGGACGGGTTCGAATGGCAGCAGCAACCATCAAAGACGTGGCGCGCGAGGCCAAGGTGTCGGTGGCCTCCGTGTCGCGTGCGCTGAACGGCGGCACCGGCGTCACGGCGGCCACCAGCGAGCGCATCCACGCCGCCGCCGAGCGCCTGCAATACATTCCGCACGCGGCAGCACGCATGTTGATCACCCGTCGCACGCACACCATCGGGGCGCTGCTGCCGGATCTGCATGGCGAGTTCTTCTCCGAGCTGATCCGCGGCATCGACCTGGCGGCGCGCGCGCGCGGCCTGCACCTGCTGGTATCGAGCTCGCACGACGGCGTGGCGGAAGCAGCCGTGGCGGTGCGCTCGATGCAAGGGCGCGTCGACGGCCTGCTGATCCTGTCCGGCCGCGTCGATGCGGCGTTCCTGCGCGCCAACCTGCCCAAGGCGTTGCCGGTGGTGCTGCTCAACAGTGCGGTAAAGGACCCTGCCTACAGCGTGCTCAATGTGGACAATCACGCCGGTGCGGCGGCGATGGTCAGACATCTGCTGCGCGCAGGTCACACCGACGTGGCGCTGGTCGCCGGCCCGGACGGCAACTTCGACGCATACCAGCGCGAACAGGGCTATCGCGCGGCGATGGCGA